>Ga0187783_10000387_pt1 | contig 32274 bp, 32 predicted proteins | sample 1015_SJ02_MP02_2_FD_132471 | JGI IMG/M metagenome (GOLD analysis project Ga0187783, IMG submission 132471) | Tropical peat soil microbial communities from peatlands in Department of Meta, Colombia - 1015_SJ02_MP02_20_MG | ecosystem: Environmental > Terrestrial > Soil > Wetlands > Peat | place... | reverse complement strand
CCGCGGCGACGAACCACGGGTGCCGGCTGGAGCAGTGGTTCGGGACGATGTCGGTGATCACGCGGAGCTGCCGGGCGTGCGCGTCGGCGATGAGCGCCTCCGCGTCCGCGAGCGTGCCGAACAGCGGGTCGATGTCCCGGTAGTCCGCGACGTCGTAGCCGCCGTCGGCCATCGGCGAGACGTACCAGGGCGTTAGCCAGATGGCGTCGGCGCCGAGGTCGCGCACGTACCTCAGGCGTGAGCGCAGCCCGGCGAGGTCGCCGACGCCGTCGCCGTCGCCGTCCGCGAAGCTGCGGAGGTACACCTGGTAGACGACGGCGGTGTGATGCCAGGCGGGCTCGCGGGCAGCGGACGCCGTCGGCGACGCGGCGGCGAGCGGTGACGCGGGCTCGTCCGGCTGGTCAGCCACCGCGGCGGTGGCTCGGCCCGCGGTGGCGGGGCCCGGACGGCCGCTGCTGCCCGGCTGGCGGATGGCCAGGGGACGGCTGGCCCGCGGCCGGCTGGTCGGCAGGCGGCTGGTCCGCCGGCTGGCTCGGCGCGCCGCGGCCCGGTGCTACCTCCTCGAGGGCAACGGGCCTGGCCAGCCCCGCGGCCGCCGCGGCGCCTTCGGCCCTGCGCTCGCGTCTCACCTGCAGTGCCTTGTGCGCGATGAGGGCGACGAGCATAAGGATCACCAGCGCGGCCAGCGCGTCGCTGGCATGGGAGAAGCTCCTCGATACGCGGGCCCAGTCGCTGCCGAGCTCGTACCCGATCAGTGACAGCGCGGTGGCCCAGGCGAGCGTCCCGATCAGGTTGAAGATCTCGAAAGGCAGTGCCGGGACCTCCCAGAGCCCGGCCACCAGGCCTGCGAACGCGCGTACCAGCGGGATGACCCTGGCGACGGCGACCGACCAGGCTCCGCGGCCGTCGAAGAACCGCTCGACGCGCTCGACGTCTTTCCTGGTCATCAGCAGGTACCGGCGGTAGCGCTCGACCGTGTGGCGGCCGCCCAGCCGCCCGAGGCCGTACGCGGTCGAGGACCCGGCGAGCTCAGCCGCGGTACCGATAAGGATCACCAGCGCGAGGCTGAGGTGTCCCTCGTAGGCGAGCACGCCCGCGAACCCGAACGTGACCTCGGACGAGATCGGGATGCAGCACGCCTGGACGAAGGCGAACACGATGAGGGCCCAGTAGCCCGCATCGGTCAGGAAGGACGTCATGGTCACCGTTTCTATCGCATCCCTGGCGGTGACCGGATCGGGACCGGCCAGGATGGCGCGCTGCCGCGGTCCGGCCGGGGCTAGCGGTAGATGCTCACGGCGATCTGCTTCACCAGGCTTGCCGCCTCCGATTCCCACTGGGCATACGCGAGCGGGTAGCCGGACTGCTGTACCGCCTGGGCGCTGGTCCACAGCGGTTGCGCGGCCCAGCCCGGATCGCTGGCCTGATACCGCTGCAAAGAGGCCAGGAAGGCGTCGGCCGCGTAGGCGGGGTTCAGGATCTGCTGTGCCGTGCCCCAGCCGTCACACGGCTGCTGCTGAAAGAGGCCGAGCGAGTCACCATCGCCATACCCGAGGTCCTGCAGCTCCGACTCCTGCATCGCGGTGGCGACGGCGACGACCGCCGACCTGACGCCCATCCGCATCGTCAGGGTCTGCTGGACGATCGTGGTGGCGTTAGCGAGCTGCGGGCCGGAGATGGGCATCCAGGCCTGCGGGCCGCTGGTGCCGACTGGCAGCAGCTGGTCCGCGAACGGGAGCTGGCCCTGGCGCGCCGCGACGGGGTTGGTCTGCGCGTTGAGCAGAGCACTTACCTGCCGCCAGGCGAGGGGGCCCGCCTGCGGCCGGGTCGGCCGCGGCTCGGCTGCCCGCCGCGCGCGGTGGCCACGGGCGAGCTGGCCCGGCGGGGCAGCGTGCGCCGCTGCGCGGCCCTGACCAGCCGCGGTGGCCGGACTCCCGGCGACTGTGGCGGCAGCGGCCGAGCCCGCGCTGGCGAGAGCGAGCGCGGTGCCGGCGAGGACAACCGTCTTCTTCCGGCGGCACACCGGGCCGAGCAGCCACTGGCTGGCTGCCGCGACCAGTTTCGTACCGCAGGGGCGGGCGTGGCGGAGCATGGATTCCCTTCGTCCAGTCCTCGCCGCCCGTCCGGGCACCGGCCGGGAACGGGGTTGAGCTCGCCAGCCAAAGGCCGGGTGACTCGCGCGCGCGGACTGCGCGCGCCACGGGGGCAGGGCGGGCTGTAGCCAGGCCGCGCCTGCGGCCGCTGGCATCGGCCAGGTGGCGGGAGCGGCCGTCGGCCGGTCGCTCCCCGGTGAGGATCTGTGGTTCTAACGCCCGGCTCACGCCGGGCTCATCCCGGTATGACCACCGTCACGGTCGGTCCCGGTGCCGCGCCAGCGGGGTCAGCGGCGGTCGGGGATCAGCTCGGCCGACCGCTCGGCCGCCGCCTGCCCGCTCCTGCGCCGGGCTATCGCCACCCTGGACAAGCCGGCCAGCGCGGCCAGCGCGGCGATCCCGACCGCGGTCCATGGCACGTAGTCGCCCAGTTGGTCATACACGGTCCGGGCGCTGGCGGGCGGCAACTGCAGGCGGACCAGGACGGTGCCACGGAAGCTCGTGCCGACCCAGGCCAGCAGTCGCCCGCGGGCATCGAACGCCGCGGAGTCTCCGGTCAGCTCCGCCTGGACCACTGGGCGGCCGGTCTCGGCCGCCCGGATCGCGCCCAGCGCGGCGTGCTGGGCCGGCGCCCAGCTGTCCTCGAAGGTGGAATCCGACGTCTGGTAGATGATGACCTGAGCACCGTGGTCGGTGTCCACCCTGGACATGTCGGGGAACGCCGACTCGAAGCAGATGAGCACGCCGAAGGTGAGCGGCCGGCCGTCCGGCAGGGTCGCGCGCAGCACGTGCGCCCCGGTGCCGGGCAGAATATTGGTGGGTGCGGCGCGGCTGATCTTGGTGAGCCAGCCGAGCACCGACCGGAACGGGATGTACTCGCCGAACGGCACGAGCCTGGTCTTGACATAGCGGCCCTGCACGCCGGCCGGGCTGATGAGAGCCGCCTGCTTGGACTGCTGGCCGGCCGCGTTCTCCGCGTCCTGGTCGACCAGGATCTCCGCGCCGGCCTTCGCCGACAGCCGCTCGATGGACGCCAGGTAGGCGGGCCGGGCTGCCAGGTTGTATCCGACGCTGCTCTCGCCCCAGACGAACAGCTCGGCCCGGCCAGCGTCGCGGGCGGTCAGCTGCTCGTTGCGCTTCAGCCGCGGAGCTGGCCCGCTGGTCAGGCCGGGCTGGACGAGCGCGACCGTGAGCGTCCGAGCCGTCGGCGGGGGTGCCGTCAGCGCGAACGCGACGGGCCCCGCGCCGACCGCCACCAGGGCCCCGGCCACGCCGACCAGCCGGGTCAGCGGGGCACGCGCCGCCAGCGCCACGAGCACGCCGGTGTTGGCGGCGACGAGCGCGAAGGTGATCAGCCAGACGCCGCCGACGGCAGCGAGCGCGAGCACCGCCGGGTGCTGCCACTGGCTCGCGCCCAGCACGGCCCACGGTCCGCCGATGCCCCGCCACGACCGGATCCACTCGGTCACGAGCCAGCAGCTCGGCACGACCACCAGGGCCGCGAGCGCGCGCCGGACGGTGATGGGCGCGCGGAGCAGCGACCAGACGGCGAGCCCGACGCCGCTGAGCAGGAAGCCGAAGGCCACGGCCATGAGCAGCAGCGCGGGCCCGATGTTCGGCGCCAGCCAGTACATCGCAGCCAGCAGGTAGCCCACGCCGAACCACCAGCCGCGGACCCAGGCCTCGCGGCGGGTCGGGGCGCGATGCATGAGGACGAAGCCCGGTACGAGGCCGACCCAGCCCAGCCACTCGAGGTTCGGGGCCGGGAACGCCAGCACCGGAAGCGCCCCGCCGGCCATCGCGGCCCAGCGCGCAGGCTGCCGGAAACCGCGCCAGAACGCCATCTTCCTATTGTGCTGCCTTGGCGGAGTGTCGGCGGCGACGGATCTCAAGGCCGATCATCCAGCCAAGCGCCGCGACGGTACCCCAGGTCAGCACCGCCTCCGGCCAGCCGCCGAGCCTGTCGGCAACCGTCGTGTAGGTACGCAGCGGTACCCGCGCCTCGATCTCCGCCGGCCGCCAGGTCCCGGTGCTGGTCAGCACCGCCCCGTCCGGCGCGATGATCGCGCTGACGCCGGTGGTCGAGGCGACCACGACGGCGCGGTCGTGCTCGATCGCCCGGATCCTGGCCATGGCCAGCTGCTGCAGCGTTTCGGCGGTCTGCCCGTCGATCTCGAAGTCCGCGTCGTTGGTCTGGACTGACAGCAGGTTGGCACCCGCCGCGACCTCGGAGGAGACCAGGCCGTCGAAGCTCACCTCGTAGCAGATCACGTCGCCCAGGCGGATCTTGCCCACGTGGAACACGACCGCGCGGTGGCCGGGCGTGAAGTTGACCGGCTGCATCGTGCTGGGCAGCGACGAGATCCTCTCGACCAGGCTGCGGAACGGGATGACCTCGCCGAACGGCACCAGCCTGCGCTTGATGTAGACGGCGACCGGGCCCTTGCCCGGCAGCCACAGCTGGCCGGCATTCCTGACCGGGTCCTGAAGCACGGCTCCGACCAGCACCGGACGGTCGATGGTCGCCACCGCGCCAGCGATCAGGTTGTAGATGGCCGGGTCGTAGGCGGGATCCAGGTCGGTGGAGTTCTCCGGCCAGATCACGAGGTCGGGTGCAGTTGCGGTGCCGCGGCTGACTCGGGCGGCAAGCTGCCGTGTCGCCGCTACGTGGTTCTGGGTTACCTTCGCGGCTCGCCACAGGTCCGGCAGGTTCCTGGCGTGCGGCACGTCGCCCTGGATCGCGGCGACCTCGACGTTCGGCTCACCGGGACTGGCTCTGTCGGCCGGCAGCAGCGCGCCAGAGAGCGCGACGGCGGCACTCGCCGCTACGGCAAGGGCCGGCCAGACCCGCCCGCGTAGCCACGGGCCGCCGGGTTGCCTCGCCTCCGGACCGAGGAGCAACCAGGCAAGACACGCGCCGGTGAGCGCGATGAGGAAGGTAAGGAACGGCGGACCGCCGAAGGCTACCCAGCGGGCGGTTGGCGCCTCCGCCTGGCTCATCACCAGCCGGCCCCAGGGGAAGCCGCCCCACGGCCAGCGGTCTCGTACCGCCTCGGCCATGACCCACCAGCCCGCCACCGCGACCGGCCAGAATCGCAGCCGGAGCAGGAGCCACTGACCGACGGTGAGCACGGCGAAGATGACCGCCTCACCTCCGGCCAGCGCGGCCCAGACGTACCAGGCCAGGTTGATCTCCCACGACACCAGCGGGGCCCAGAATGCCAGGCCGAAGGCCAGCCCGGCGGCCAGCGCGATCCTGGCCCGCTGCTGCCAGAGCGCGATGGTCAGGAGCGCTGGCCCGATCGCCGCGAGCGGCCAGATTCCGAACGGCGGGAACGCGCCCGCCAGCAGCGCACCGCCGGCGACCGCGACGAGCACCGCCAGCCAGGGTCGGAGCGCACCAGCGTGGGCCGGCCTGAGCTCGGCCGCGGCCGCCGGGGCGGCCTGGCTGGTGCTGATGAGACGCACGATTCCTCCGACGACACCAGGCTGACCGTGGCCCGCGGTTTCCTGCCGCCCGGACCGCGGACGGACCGGGCCGAACGCCGCAGACGGCGCCAGCACGCGCCTACCTGCCTGCGAGCGTATCCGGACAAGCCGCGGAAGCGAACGTGACCGGCGCCAGCGGCGATCACGGGCCGCTGCTGGCGCCCATCGTCGGCGGCCAGCCCGTCCTGCGCAGCCGCAATATGCAATAGGCAGATTGCAATCTGATTTTTGGGTGCGATTGCAGCTATCCACCGTGATACGGTCGTCACCGTCTGTGGGGCCGTGCGGGAAAGCCGCACCAGGGTGGGGCGCGAGGTTTCGGCTGATGGTCAAGATCCGTTATGCGGAGCTGCCGGCCGGCTTACACGTAGCCACCGAGGATCGTGGCAACTGTACCGTCGTGTACCTGCTGCCGGGGCTCACTCCGGCGCAGCGGCGGGCCGCCCTGACGTTCGCTCGCCGCAGCGCCCGGATCGGCCACGGACCGCAGCTGCCCGCCGTCGACATGGCGTTCGCGCTGGCGGCCGACCGGACCCGGACCTCGGCCGGCACTGTCGTCGCGGCGCTGCGCCGGCACCCGATGCTGCTCCTGCCGCTGGTCGCGCTCGTCTCCGGCGTCATCGTCGCCGCCATGCTGGCCTTCGTCACGGTGAGCATCACGCCGGCCAAGTACCCGGCGACCGACCCGCCTCCGCAGCGCGCCGCCGGCCCCAGCACCGGCGCGGCAGGCAGCAGCTCGGCCACGCCGAACCCCGTGACCGTGCCCGCGAAGGTCCCGCAGCTGCCCGCCACGTCGCACGACGGTGCCGGGACCACGGAGGCGCCGGATACGCCGTGGTCTGACGGCCCGCCCCGACAGCAAACACCCGGCCGGCTGTGCTTCAGGATCAGACAGACGACCATCTGCCTTAAGTCCTAGCCTCGCGGGAGGCTATGCCGGGACGCGCAATTGCGTTCAAGACGGCCTGCCGACGCGCGCGCATGCTGATACTGACGTGCCCACCACGCGGCCGGCCGCCGGGGGGGCACGTGACCGCGACCCTGGCAGAGGAGCACTGGTGAGCCGCCGCGGCTGGTGGTTGTTCGCAGCGATGAGCCTGATCTGGGGCGTGCCCTATCTGCTCATCAAGGTCGCCGACAGCGGCGTCGCTCCGCCGGTCCTCGTGCTGGCCCGGGTTGCCGTCGGCGCAACGCTGCTGCTGCCCATCGCCATTCGCCGTGGTGAGCTCGCGCCGCTGCTGCCGTGCTGGCGCTGGCTCGCGTTGTTCGCGCTGGTAGAGATCATCGCGCCGTGGCTGCTGCTGTCGGAGGCCGAAACCCGGCTCGCCAGCTCGCTGAGCGGGCTGCTGATCGCCTCGGTGCCGATCCTGGTGGCCGTGTTCGGCAGGGTCACCGGCGGCCAGGACCGGCTCACCCCGGTGCGGTGGGCTGGGCTGCTGGTCGGCCTGGGCGGCGTCGGCCTGCTGGTGGCCGGCGGCGGCACGCACGGGGACGCGGGATCGGTCGCCATGGTGCTCGGGGTCGCCGTGTGTTACTCGATCGGCCCGCTGATCGCGGCCAGGAAGCTGAGCGAGCTGCCGTCGCTCGGCATGACGGCCGCGTGCCTGGCGTTCGCTGCCGTGGTCTACGCACCGATCGCCGCGGTCACCTGGCCACCGGCCGTGCCGGCCGCGAAGGTTCTCGCGTCGCTGGCAGGCCTCGCGGTGGTCTGCACGGCGCTGGCTTTCGTGCTGTTCTTCGCGCTGATCGGCGAGGCAGGACCGGCCAGGGCGGCGGTGATCACGTACGTGAACCCGGCCGTTGCCGTTATCCTCGGCGTCCTGGTCCTGCGCGAGCGGTTCACCGCCACGATGGCCATCGCGTTCGTGCTGATCCTCGGCGGTTCCGTGCTGGCCACCCGGCCGGCCGGCCACGCGGCCCGTCGCGACGGGCACGATCGCGGGCCGCACGAGCCCGACACCGCCGTGGCCGGCCATTACCGGAGCGCGCGGCCGGCCGGGCCAGACTAGACTCGCGCAGGTGATCGACCTCAAGGCTGCCAGGCAGGATCCGGCGGGATACCGGGTCGCCCTGGCCAGGCGCGGCGCCGCGGCAGACTTCGACGCGCTGCTGACCGCGGACGCCACCTGGCGGTCGCTGACCGAGCGCACCGAGGCGCTCCGCGCGGCGCAGAAGAGCGCGTCCCGCGGCAAGCCGACCCCCGAGCAGCTCGCTGAGCTGCGCCAGCTGCGCGACGAGCTCGAGCAGGCGCAGGACGAGCTCGCCGCCGCCGCCGGCGAGCGGGACGAGCTGCTCGCGCGGATCCCCAACCTGCCCGACCCCGCCGCCGCCGACGGCATGGACGAGGACGACGCGCAGCTGATCCGCACCTGGGGCGAGAAGCCGAAGTTCAGCTTCGAGCTGCGGGACACCACCGAGATCGGCTCGGCCCGCGGCTGGATCGACATGAGCAGGGGTGCCCGGCTGTCGGGCGCGAGGTTCGCCTACCGGATCGGCGACGTCGCGCTGGCCGAGATGGCGCTGTACCGCTACGTGATCGACAAGCTCACCCGCCGCGGCTTCCTGCTCGTGCTGCCCCCGATACTGGTCGGGGAGCGTGCCATGTACGGCACCGGCTTCCTGCCCACCGAGGCGTCCAACCTCTACCACCTCGAACACGACGACCTGTATCTCACCGGCACCTCCGAGGTCGCGCTGGCCGGGATTCATAGCGACGAGCGGCTGGCGGAATCCGACCTGCCAGCCCGGTACGCCGCGTTCACGACGAACTTCCGCCGCGAGGCCGGGGCAGCGGGCAAGGACACCAGGGGCATGTTCCGCGTGCACCAGTTCGACAAGGTGGAGATGTTCGTCTACTGCGCACCGGAGCAGTCTCGGGAGATCCACGACCAGCTGCTGTCGTACGAGGAGGAGATTGTCCAGGAGCTGGGCCTGCCGTACCGCGTCATGAACATCGCCGTCGGCGACCTCGGCGCGCCCGCCGCGAAGAAGTACGACATCGAGGCGTGGTTCCCGGTCCAGCAGCGGTACCGCGAGATCACCTCCTGCTCCAACACGACCGACTACCAGGCCCGTCGGCTGAACATCCGGTTCCGCCGTGACGGCAGGCTGGAGTTCGTGCACACCCTGAACGGGACCGGCGCGACCGCCAGGGCGCTGCTATCGATCATGGAGAACTTCCAGGACGAGCGCGGCACCGTGGCCGTGCCCGAGGTACTGCAGCGGTTCGGCGCTCCGGCCACCATCGGCACGCCCCCGGCGACCTGACCCGCCGCCAGCCGGAGCCGCCGCCCGGTCTGGCGGAGTAAAAGGACGCAGATTCCCAAACCGGGCGGGGCCCGGCCGGGTCGGCGGATGCCAGGGAGATCGCTGCCGTGGCTCGGGGTATCACCTAGGCATGACGACGCGATCGCGGCGGGTGACGCCGGTCACTGCCGACCAGCGGGCCATGCGCCGCAGATCCGTACGGCCCAGAGCCGCGCAGATTCCGCGATATAGTCCGCACATGTCTGTGCAGCCTGAAGGCGTGCTGGGAGGTCATCGACCGCCCGGCATCAACTATGAGCGGCTGTACGATTGCCGGTTCCGCGACATCGGCCAGGCCAGCCGGGAGGCGGTGTGGCGGGAGATCGCCCGTTTCATGCACCAGCGGATGGGCGAACCCAGCCGTGTTCTCGACCCGGCCGCGGGGCGCGGTGAGTTCATCACCGCGGTGCCCGCGGCCGAGCGCTGGGGGGTCGACCGGGTCGGCCATGGTGTGCCGGAGTCGTCCGGGGTGCGGATGATCATCGACGACATCATGGCCGCGGATCTCCCGACCGATTACTTCGACGGCGTGTTCGTCTCGAACTTCCTCGAGCACCTGTCCGACCAGGACGCGGTCGGCAGCGTGCTTGGCAGGCTGCATGAGGTGCTGAAGCCGGGCGGCCGGATCGCCGTGATCGGCCCGAACTTCCGGTACTGCGCCCGCGAGTACTTCGACTGCGCCGATCACAACGTGATCTTGTCCCACGTTGCGGTGTCCGAGCACCTCTACGCCGCGGGCTTCGATGTCACCGCGGTGTCGGCCAGGTTCCTGCCGTACTCGTTCCGCGGCCTGCTGCCGCCGTCACCGAGGCTGACCAGGACCTACCTGCGGACACCGGTGCTGTGGCGGCTGCTCGGCAAGCAGTTCCTGGTGCTGGCGCGCAAGCCCCTCGAGCCTGCTGGCTAGCCGTCGAGTCGGCGCGCCACCTCGAGCACGGCGCCCCAGTGGCGCCGGACGGTGTCGCCGGGCCGGGCGGCGATCCGGCGCCTGACCTCTCCGTAAAGCCGGTCGCGCTGCCACGGGGCCATGTCGATGTGGCTGGAGAACGTGTCGAGCAGGGCGATGTACTGGTCCGCGGTGTAGTCGCGCGCCCAGACGAACTCGGTGGCGTGCGTCACGACGAACAGTCCGCTGGCCTCGATCGCGGCGCGGTCGGTGGGCAGGCTGCCGGGCTTGGGGAAGTAGCTGTCGGACGGCGCGCTCTCGCCGATCTCGTCGTAGACGTCCTGGATCTGGCGGAAGAACGGGTCGCCGTCATCGGGCAGCACATGGCCGGCGCCCCAGATGGCCAGGTGCCCGCCGGGCCGCAGCACTCGCCAGGCGAGGTCGTAGCCCACGGCCGGGTCGACCCAGTGCCACGCGGTCGCCGCGTAGACCAGGTCGAACCGCTCGTCGGGGGGCTGCCAGCCCTCGAACGCCCCCGGAACGACGGTCACCCGGTCATAGCCAGCCAGGTTCGTCCGGGCGGCCTCGGCGAGCCGCGGCCCGAGTTCCAGAGCCGTGATCTCGAAGCCACGGGCCGCGAGCGGGATCGTGGCCTTACCGGTGCCGCAGCCCACCTCGAGCAGCCGGGCGCCGGGGCCGAGCCCCGCAGCGGCCACGAGCCGCTCGTACAGCTCCTCCGGATAATCGGGCCTGGCCGCGTGGTAGTCCGCGGCCCGTGATTCGAACGTCACCTTGAGCCGGTCTCTCGCGGCCGGTGTGTGCTGGCTCCAGCCGGGCCCGCTCACCAGCGTCCGCGATGCACGATCTCGTCGAGCGGACGCCGGCGGGCCCGCAGGTCCCGCTTCTCGGTCTCCGCGTCGTGGCCGATGGCGATGGCGCCGATCGGCTCGTGATCATCCGGCACGCCGAACGCGGCCCGGAACGGGCCGACGGCCTCCGGGATGATGCCGAAGTACACCGCGCCGAGGCCCTCGTCGACGACCGTGAGCAGGATGAGCAGCGCGGCCATGCCGGTGTCGATGTGCCAGAACGGCACCGGCCAGCGCGCCTCGTCCCGGCCCGTCCAGCCCTTGTCCGGCAGCGCGTACCGGTCCAGGTAGATCCGCTTGCTGGACATCGGCACGATCACCAGCGGCGCGGTCGCAGCCGTGGGGCTGACGGCCTCGCCCGCGACGGCCCAGAACCTCGCGAGGTCGGCGTCGGTGAGCACGAGAAACGCCTGCCCCTGGGAGAACCCGGCCGACGGCCCGCGGACCGCGTTCGCCAGGATCCGGTCGAGGCTTGCCTTCGAGACCGGCTCTGGAGTGAATCGCCGTACCATCCGCCGCCGCTGGATAACGTCCTGCAGTTCCACACGGTGACCCTATCGGAGCCCACGAAATAGGGTGATCTCGCCCGAGTCGCTCGGCGTGCGCGCCGACAGTAAGGTCGCACTGGAGGTGGCCATGACCGGCACAGAGCCGCCGCAGACCGTTCTCGTCGGAACCGGTCCGCTGACCCCGGATGACGTGGTCGCGGTCGCCCGCTGCAGCGCCCGGGCCGAGCTCACGATCGAAGCGCTGGCTGCGGTCCAGCATGGCCGCGAGATCATCGACGCGCTGGCGCAGGACTCCGAGCCGCATTACGGCGTCTCGACCGGATTCGGTGCGCTCGCCACCCGGCACATCCCCGCCGAGCTCCGGGCGCAGCTGCAGGCGAGCCTGGTGCGCAGCCACGCGGCCGGCTCGGGTCCCGAGGTCGAAGACGAGGTCGTCCGAGCCCTCATGCTGCTCAGGCTGGCGACGCTGGCTACCGGTCGGACCGGGGCGCGCCAGGAGACGGTGCTGGCGTACGCGGCGCTGCTGAACTCCGGCTACACGCCCGTGGTGCCCGAATACGGCAGCCTGGGCTGCTCCGGTGACCTGGCGCCGCTAGCGCACTGCGCGCTCGCGATCACCGGCGAGGGCGTGGTGCGGGACGCCAGCCGCCGCCGGCTGCCTGCGGCCGAGGCGCTGGCCGCGGCCGGCCTTGCGCCGGTGCAGCTCGGCGAGAAGGAGGGCCTGGCGCTTATCAACGGCACCGATGGCATGCTCGGCATGCTGGTTCTGGCGATCGCTGATGTGCGTGAGCTGCTCAAGGTCGACGACATCACGGCCGCGATGAGCGTGGAGGCGCTGCTCGGTACGGACGCCGCGTTCGCTGCTGACCTGCAGGCGCTGCGCCCGCATCCGGGGCAGGCCGACTCCGCGGCCAACCTGCGGGCCCTGCTGGCGGGCAGCGCGATCATGGCCAGTCACCGGGGACCAGAGTGCACCCGAGTACAGGACGCCTACTCGCTGCGGTGCGCACCGCAGGTCGCCGGCGCCGTCCGGGACACCGCCGAGCACGCGGCGCAGGTGGCGAGCCGGGAGCTGGCGTCGGCCATTGACAACCCGGTGATCACCCCGGACGGCCGGGTGGAGTCCAACGGAAACTTCCACGGCGCCCCCCTCGGCTACGTGCTCGACTTCCTGGCCATTGCGGTAGCCGACCTCGCCAGCATGTCCGAGCGGCGGACCGACCGGTTCCTCGACGTCGCCCGGAACCAGGGCCTGCCCGCCTTCCTCGCTGACGACCCCGGCGTGGACTCCGGGCACATGATCGCGCAGTACACGCAGGCCGCGATCGTGTCGGAGCTGAAACGGCTCGCCTGGCCGGCCAGCGTCGACTCGATCCCGAGCTCGGCCATGCAGGAGGACCACGTCTCGATGGGCTGGTCCGCCGCACGCAAGCTGCGCCGAGCGCTGGACGGGCTGACGAGGGTACTGGCCATCGAGCTGCTGACCGCCGCGCGCGGCATCGAGCTGCGCGCGCCCCTGGCCCCGGCGGCGGCGACCGGTGCCGTGGTTGCCGGGCTGCGAGCCGACGTGGCCGGCCCCGGACCAGACCGGTTCCTCGCTCCGGAGATCGATGCCGCGGTGCGCTACGTGGCCGGCGGCGGCGCCATCCGCGCGGCCGAGTCCGTCACCGGCCCGCTGCGCTGACCGGCCGAGGACAGCGGAGACTGCGGTTGGCTCAGATGACCGGCGGGCGGCCGAGCCTTGTCAGCCGCCAGACGGTGCGGAGCGAGAGCGGCCGCCGCCCGCCTGGGTCGATTCGCCAGCCCGCGGCGAAGCCGGCCAGCCAGGCGCGCAGCGCGCCGGTCGACCGCCGTTCCCTGATCATCGTGATGACGAGCCAGTCGAGCAGGTAGACGGCGGCGAGCGGCCACGGCAGGTTGCGCCGGGCGAGCAGCACCCGGTTCCGCCCGTCGTAGCGGAACCAGGACGCGTGCCGCGCGTTGGCGACGGGCGGGTGGCACATCCGCGCGTCGGCGTCGTACTCAAGCCGGTAGCCGCGTTCGATCAGCCGCCAGGCCAGGTCGGTTTCCTCGTGGGCGAAGAAGAACAGCTCCGGCAGCCCGCCCGCGGCCAGCCACGCCGACCGGCGCGCGGCGAAGCCCGCGCCGACGAACGTCGTCACCGCGGATGACCGGCCGGCATCGGCCCGCAGCCGCGGCACGTGCCAGCGCACGCCGGGGCCGCCGTCCGGGTCCGCCACCCGGAAGGCCAGCACCGCGAGCCGGGGATCGGCGGCAAAGCGCGCGGCGACGTGCTGTGCGATGCCGGGGTCGGCGAACCAGCCGTCGTCGTCCAGGAACAGAACCACGTCGCCGGTGCTGGCGGCGAGGCCTTCGTTGCGGCCCGCGGCCACGCCCCGGTTCTCCGGCAGCCGGACCGTCCGGACGGCGCCCGGACCGGCTACCGGCGGCAGATCGGCTCCGTTCCCCACCAGGACGAGCTCGACGCCAGCAGCCCGCAGCGGTTCCGTGCTGGCGATGGCCCTGGCCAGCTCCGCCGGCCGGGTGCCCATGGTGATGATCACGCAGGACAGGCTCGGCTCGGCCGGCTCGCTCACATCAGTCGCCGGGACGCGAGGATCGCAGCGAGGTGGGCGAGCACCAGCAGCGCTGCCACGATGAGGCAGCCGAGCAGCACCACCCTGGTGGCGAGCAGACCGCCGTTCACCTCGTCGGCGATCGCGGCGAGCAGCACCAGCAGGGAAAGCTCGATCTGCTGGATGACCCGGTGAATCTTGAGCGTGCTCGCCGCGCGGCGGGCGACGGCCAGCCGGCGCTGCCGGGGCGCGAGCGCCGCCCCGGTGTACGCGGCGGGCAGCCCCTGCACCGCCCGGGCGACCACGACGTTGTCGGTTTCGGCCCGGACCAGGCAGGCGAGCACCGCCGCCGCCAGGCCGGCGGACACATACCGCCCCGAGATCGTCAGCGCACCCTGACTGCGCACGCCGAGGCCGATGAGCATCGCGGCGTCGCACAGGTAGTGCCCTACCCGGTCCAGGTAGACGCCGCGCGCCGAGGTCCGGTGCGTGAGCCTGGCCAGTTCTCCGTCGCAGCAGTCGAACAGCAGGGCGAGCTGGGTGAGCCCGACCGCCACGACCGCGGTCCAGAGCCGGCCGAACGCGATCACCACGCCGGCCGCCACGCCGCACGCGATGAACGCCGCCGTAACCGCGTTCGGGGACCAGCCGGTGCGCGCGAGCAGCCAGGTCACCCGCGGCGAGATCTTGCGCATGTAGAGACGGCCGAACAGGTGCTCGTCGTTGATCCGCTCGACGACCCAGCCCGGCTGGCCTGCCGACTTCACCTCGTTCAAGGTGGGCCGCGCCATGGTCCCCCGCTCGCCGTCCCCCGTCCGGCCTGCGTCCCATCGTAGGCCGGACGGTCCCGGCGGTCGTCAGTCGCCGGCCGCGGCCTCCCCAGCCGGCTTGGCCGGAGGCTCGGCGGCCGCGCTCGCGCGGCGGCGGATATCCGCGAGCCCGTGGTGCAGAGCCTGCCAGACCGGCCCGAGACTGCCGCTCAGCGGGTCGTCACCGCGGATGACGCCCGACTCGCCAGGCTCCGAGGCGGAGCCCGCCGCCCGCAGCGCGTCAGCCGCCGCGCGACCGAGCTCGATGATCTCGGGGTCGGACGCCTCGAGCGTGAGCCGGTCGTCGGTCACCGTGATCAGCATCTGCCTGCGGCCCGCCTCCTCGGGCAGCTCGTCGCTGCTGCCGGTGACGTCCGCGGTGCGCAGCGCGTCGCGCGCCCGGTCAAGGTCGACGCCCAGGGCGACGAACGCGCGGGCGGCGGCGGTGTTGGCGTCCGACAGCGCAGCCAGCAGGAGGTGGTGGGAGCCCAGCGGGCCGGTTCCGGCGAGGCGGGCGGCCTCCGCGAGGCTGCTGTCCGCAGCCGGGGTCGTCCGTGGTGGCTCCGGCTGGTCCGGCTCCAGCCGGACCGGGGTGGGACGCCCCGCGAACGCCAGTCGCCGCAGCAAGCGCCGGCGCTGCGCGGCGGCGGTGGCCGCCGGGATGACGTCGACGACCGCCTGGCGGATCTCGCTGAGGCTGCCAGCGTGCCTGAGCAGGATCTGAGCGCCGACCCCTTCGCCCTCCCGCACAATGCCGAGCAGGACGTGCTCCGTGCCGATGTAGTCGTGGCCGAGCTGCAGCGCTTCCCGGAGCGCGAGTTCCAGGCACTTTTTTGAGCGCGGCGTGAAGGGGATGTGACCGCTGCTGGCCTGCTTCCCGCGGCCGATGATGGCGAGCACGTCCTCCCGGCCGACTTCGAGGGTCAGGCCGAAGCCCTCCGCGACCTGGGCAGCCACCCCCTGCTCCTCGGCGAGCAGCCCGAGCAGGATGTGCTCGGTACCGATGTAGTTGTGCTGCTGCCGCCTGGCCTCTTCCTGGGCGTGGACAATGGCGCTACGGGCCCTGTCGGTAAACCGCTCGAACATGCCCACTACGGTGTCCCGCTGTTTTATCTCTGTCAATACACTGCTATTAATAGGCACGTGGACTGGGAGGACCGGCTCGACGGCTGGGAGCTCGAACTCGAGCTCAATGCTCAGCTCGACGGGTCCGAGTGGGTCACGCTCGACCGCGCGGCCGCGCGGACCGGCGCCTCTCGGGCAGCCTTGCGCAGCTGGTACCGGAGTGGCCAGATCCCGTCCCGGCTCGTCGACGGTCCGCACGGACCGCAGCGCCTGGTGCCGCTCACGGTCGTCGCGGCCCGAGCGGAGGCGTCGCCCCGGCTGCGTCGCGCCGCCGAGCGTCAGCTCGCCGACCAGGCTCAGCTGGAGATCCTGCGACATCGCATCGACCAGCTCGAGCTTCGGGTCAGCGCGCTCGAGCGCCGCGACTCCGGTCAGCCCGGTCAGCCCGGCACCGAATAGGAGGCGCTCGCAACGCAAGCCCGCGCTCCGCGCGGAGCGGCAGCGAGAGCGGCTCCGTCGTGCCGCTAGTGTCCTCACCATGCCGCAGGTGCCGCCCGAGCTTGCCGGTAATCCGGACCGGCTGCGGTGGAACGAGCGCTACGGCAGCGGGCCCGCACCCACGTTCAGGGCGCACGAGGTTGCTCGGCTCGCCCTGGCGGCGGAGCCGCCTGATGGGCCGGTCCTGGAGCTGGCCTGCGGGCCGTCGGGCAGCGCGTTGCTCGCCGCCGAGCGCGGCCGCGGCGTCACCGCCGTGGACGTCTCCGAGGTGGCGCTCGACCTGCTCGTCGCCGAGGCGCGGCGCCGGCACCTCGAGCAGCTGATCTCCGTCGTGCAGGCGGATCTCACGACGTGGCAGCCGCCACCCCGGCGGTACGCGGTCGTACTCTGCTCCGGGTACTGGGATCGCGGCGTGTTCGCGGTCGCGGCCGGGCTGGTGGCACCGGGTGGCTGCCTGGGCTGGCAGGCGCTCACGCAGGCGGCGCGGGAGGCGGATCCGCGACTGCCGGCGGAGTGGTGCGTGGCCGCCGGCGAGCCGGCGAGCCTGCTGCCGCCCGACTTTGCGGTCATCAGCCAGCACGACGCCCGCCGTAGGCGGGTGCTCCTCGCCCGCCGCCAGAGCTAGCTGCCTGGCGCGACCGGCGTGATGATCACTGGCCGGTCCGCGAGGTCAGCGCGGCGGCGATGGCCGTGCCGAGTGCGCACGCGACCGGCGGCGGGAACGCGTTGCCGACCTGACGGTACGCCGCGGTCTTCCGGCCGGCGAACTGCCAGCTGTCAGGGAAGCCCTGCAGCCTCGCTACCATCCGCACGGTCAGCTTCGGCGGCTGGGTCGCCGGGTAGTCGGGCCCGGGCGGAGCGTCGGCGATGCCGAGGCCGTCCACGCCCAGTTCCCGCCAGGCGGCCCGGGCCCTGGTCGGGCCGAGATCGGGGCCGCCGTGCTTCTTGCTGCCGCCGACGATGGTGGGCGCGATCCGGTCCGCCCGCGCGGCCCAGTCGGCAGCGCCCGGCCAGCCTGCCGCTGCCATCAGGTCGACCAGCGTCGCCCCGACCGTCGGCGGCGGCCCCGGCTCCGGCTCCGGCCAGCGGAACCCGGCCGCCCACGGCTGCGCGAGCGCTACCAGCACGAACCGGGGCCGCAGCTGCGGGACCCCGTGCTCGCTCGCGTTGACCAGATCCCACCAGGCCTGATACCCGAGCTGCGCGAGGCGGGCGCGGACGAGCGCCCGGTAGCCGTCGAACCGGCGCGTGCTCAGGCCTGGCACGTTCTCGAGCAGGACGGCGCGCGGGCGGATCTCCGCGACGAGGCGCAGCGCCGCCGGGAACAGGTCGCGCTCGTCATCGCGGCCGAGCCGCCGGCCGGCGACGGAGAAGGGCGGGCACGGCACGCCACCCGCCAGCAGGTCGGCGTCGGGGTACGCGTGCCCGTCGACGTTCGCCACGTCGTCCTCGACGATCTTCCAGGCGTCGCCCCGGTTGGCGCGCAGCGTGGCACACGCGTCGGCGTCGATGTCGACCGCCGCCGCATGCTGGAATCCGGCCTGCTCGAGTCCGAGTGCCTGGCCGCCCGCTCCCGCGCAGATCTCGACCGCCGTCAGCTCGCGCATGCACCCTCCCGGCCGACCCGGTCCGCTGGCCAGCACGGGCCGATTCTGCCCGTCTGCCCGGGCCATGCGGCGTTCCCACGCCGGGTAATAATGACGCCAGGAGGGATGGAGGTGCAGCGGGGTGGCGGATCTTCACGCGCTCGCCGCGGTGCTGGCGGACGCGTACGCGAGCCGTGCGCCGGTGCCGCCGCTGACGGAGACCTATCCGGGCCTGACGCTCGATGACGCCTACGCGGTGCAGCAGCTCCAGATCAGCAGCAGGCTCGCGGGCGGCGCGGTCATCGCGGGTTACAAGGTCGGCCTGACGTCGGAGGCGATGCGGCAGCAGTTCGGCGTGTCCGAATGCGACTTCGGGCACCTGCTGTCGGACATGGAGTACCTGGCGGACACGCCGGTGCCGGTGAGCGCGTTGGTGCAGCCGCGGGCGGAGCCGGAGATCGCGCTGGTACTGGCCAGGCCGCTGAGCGGGCCGCGGGTCACGGTGAGCGACGTGGTCGCGGCGACGGCGTACGCGGTCGCCGCGATCGAGATCATCGACAGCAGGATCGCGGACTGGCGGATCAGCCACGTGGACACGGTGGCCGATAACGCCTCGAGCGGCGGCTTCGTGGTGGGCCAGTCGCCGGTGGCGCTGGACCGGCTGGACCTCTCGCTGACCGGGTGCGTGCTGCGCCACAACGGCCGGATCGTGGCGACCGGCGCGGGCGCCGCGGTGCTGGGCTCGCCGCTGCACGCCGCGGCCTGGCTGGCGAACGAGCTCATCGGGCGCGGCGCGCAGCTCTCCGCGGGTCACATCATCCTGACCGGCTCGATCACCGCGTCGATTCCGGTCGCCGTCGGCGACGCGATCACCGCGAGCTTCGACCACCTCGGCTCGGTCACCGCGGTGTTCGACTAACCAGCGCCGGCGTGACCGGCGCTCTCTTCACTCCTCGTGACCGAATGCCTCGCGCAGCTTGGACTCCTGCTCGGCGGACAGATTCGTGCTGATCAGCTCCGCGTCGGTGTTCTTGAACTCGGCGGCGACGCGGTCCATGACGGCGTCGGAGCTGAGCAGGAACAGCGCCGAGGTACCCGGGATCACCTTCTGCCGGACGCTGTCGATGAAGGCATCGCTGATCCCCACGTTGGCAAGCGACCCGAACAGCGCCCCGGTAGCCGCGCCGATGGCCAGGCCGAGGATCGGAATGAAGAAGATCAGGCCGAACAGCAGTCCCCAGAATCCGCCGCCGAGAGCGCCGGCCTTCTTCATCGAGTGCAGTTCGCGGGTCTTCGGCTTGTTGCGGCCGGGTTCCCAGCTGACCACGGCGGCGTCCTGAACCTGAATCAGCTGCTCGGATTGCAGCTTCTCCAGCGTGGCAAGGGCGTCGTCAGCGCCGTACGGCGAGGCGAACTTCCAGGCCGTGAGTGTAGCCATCCACCATCCCCCGATCCGGTAGTCAGCTAGGCGACGGTGGCCGCCTGGCTTGGCTGAGTGTCTCTCACGATCTGGCCCGGCTGGCCGTCGCGTCATCACCCGCTCTGGGTGATGACGGCGGGCCAGGGCCCTAGCTGTCGGTCAGCCTCCCGGCAGCCGACCGGCCAATCACCCGGCGGGCGTGATGCCTCGGCGCGCGAAGGCGGCAACAGTGCTGGTAAGCGACGTCGAAGAGGACAGGGCCATGAAGCAGACTCAGCAGGACGCGACACTGCAGCTGAACTCGAGGCTGCTCCTGAGCGGCGTAGTGCTGGCCGGCCTGGGCAGCCTGGTCGGCCTGGCCGGGCTGGCGCTCAGCGCGGCCGCGCTGGCTGACATAGCCAGGCAGTGGGTCAATCAGCAAGAGGTCCCGCCCGCCGAACTGGCCCGGCAGCAGGTGGCGAAGGCCAAGGCGGCCACCGCGGCCGGCGCCAGCACGTGGCGCAGCCACCCGGCCAACTCGGCTGCCCACCGCCACTAGGCACCGTGCGGGACTGAGCGACTGGCTGGCTCACCCGGCGAGACCGAGGGCGCCGTTCGCCACGAGTGCGATGCCTCCCACGGCCAGGCTGGCCGTCAGCACGGCACGTCCGTGCACCCGGAGCCAGCCGTCGATGGCCTTCAGCGTCCGCGTCGTACCGTCCGGGGTCACCAGGTAGCACAGCAGCGGGAGCCAGGCGAGCGCGACGACGATCGTGGTCACCAGGACGGCCGCCACCGCGACGAACGCGACGCCGCCCTCCGCCGTGGCGATGACCTGAACCGCGGCGATGAAGGTTAGCGACGGGCTGAACACCACGAGGCCGGCGGCGAACGCGGTACGCGGGGCCGGGCTGGCCACCAGCCTGCTCACGAGGTTCGGCTTCTTGCCCGGATCCTTCGGCCGCGGCTTTCGGCGGGCCAGGACGAGGCTCGCGGCAATCGCGAGCCCGCCGAGCGCGACGCGCAGGCAGTAGCGCGGGTCGCGCTCGTCGGCGTGCTGGAGACCGCCGGCCCGCAGCGCGACGAAGATCGCCGTGCCCACGACTACGGTCATGAGCACGCCGCCGGCCAGGAAGAACAGCACGCTCCGCCGTGGATCGGCAGACGACAGCAGCACGGTCGCGACCACGAGGGCGGTCGGCGAGAGAGCCGCGAGAAAAGCGAACCCGACCGCCTGGCCTAGCATCGCGGGCCGGCGTTCTGGCCGCGTGCTACCCCGGCGGCCATCGCCGCTGGCCGCGGGAAAGGCGCGGGACGGCCGCCACGGGCGTGCGGACCGCGCTGGCGAGTCACCCCGTTCCCTCCCCGGTTATCCGCGTTGCCGTGTCATCCTCCCGCCGCGGGGTGGCCGCCACGTCACCCTGCACGGGTGATGACGGGCGGGTTGCGGCGGTGCCGGGCCCGCTGCCACGACCCGCCCGCGCGCCGCGGGCAGCAGTCCTGCGGTCACGGTGCGAAGCGCAGCGTCGCACCCACTCCGTCCAGCGGCCTCGCGATCCCGCCGTAGGCGGCGGGGTTGCCCGTCTCGATCAGGTCTTCCGGCAGGAAGTGCAGCTCGGCATTCGTGGTCGCCATCGCCCGGACGAGAGCCGCGTCGGCCCGGTCGATGACGGGGTCGGCGACGTGCCGGTCCCGCAGTTCGCCCGCGCCGACGGCGAGATCCTGTCCGGCCGGTCCAGTCCAAGCCGTCGCGGTTGATGCCGGATCGTCAGCCAGGAACACGTCGACGACCTGCCCGTCGCCGAGCGCGGTCATGGCGGCAGCTAGTCCCTCCACCGCCTGGCCGTGAGCGAGCCTCGCCTGCCAGTCCCCGAACCGGGCCCGGACGTCGTGGTCCGCCCACGCCGCCAGCGCGCGGCCGGCCGCGTCGGCGAGCAGCTGGCTGTCGGCCGGGATCTCCTCCTCGACGACGACCACCGACTCCCGGAGTTGCTTCGGCAGCCTGACCATGAGCAGCGACCGCGCGTGCACGTCGCCGGCGACGATGACGTGCCGCACGCCGAACGCGGCCGCCGCCCTGGTGACCTCGGCGGCCAGCGCCTTGGCGTTCTCCTCCCAGGTCTCCTCTACGCTGCGCTGGAAGCGGTCCTGCGACCAGCTCCCCACTGAGGTCTTGTGCAGCGGCCAGTCGCGGCTCGTCGCCCAGTTGCGCCACCAGGCTCCGGAGCCGCCAACGGCGAGGACCTCGCCGCCGCGCCGGGTCGCCGCCACCCGCAGGTGCGGAACGGGCGGGGGCTGCTGGGCTAGCAGCGGCATGAGGTGCGGTAGCGCTGCGAGCCTGGCGATCTGCCGGCGCGGCGGCGCGTGCAGGCCAGCGGACATCGTGACGGTGCCGTCGCGGGCGAATACGGCTGTGCCCGGCGCGGCCAGGTCCCGGTCGGCTAGGGTCCGGGCGACGGCATCGAGCGTGGCCGGGCTCGCGCCGGCCGCGGCTAGCTTCTCCCGGGCCGTGCGCCAGCGGAGCTCGACAGCCTGCGGGTACTCGTGCACACGGTCGGTATCAAGGTACACCGAGACATACCCGCCGATCTCATCATAGAGCGGCCGCAGGAAGTCCAGTTTCATGGTGCCCCCAGCTTGTCGTCGGCTGCGCCGCCGGCCTGTCATCCGGGCATACCCGACTGGGGCGTAGTGTCACCGCCGCCCGTTCTGGCTTCGGGCTCAGCGGCCCGATCAGCCAGTGAGGCCCGGTGCCGCGCTTGATTTGACGCAGCGGGCGGTGATCCGCCGGCCGTTGGCGTAGTCGCCGCAGTTGTCCGTTCCCGGGTTGTCACGCAGCAGCCCAGCCCAGTCAGAAAGCCGCTCGATCCGGTAGCCGTAAGCGTCGAGCATGATCCGGATCGCGCCGAGGTTCGGGCAGCCGACGAGGACCGACGGGCCGTCGGTGTAGGTGTCGGCCGCCGCCTTTCCCTCCTCCTCGGCCTGCTCGGTCACGACGTGTACGTTCGGCACCGGCCCCATCATGTACCGGCTGAACGTGTCGATGATCAGGTACCGGGCGCCGGTGCGGCGGATTCCGTGCAGCAGCTCGTTGTAGCGGAGCGTGTGATACAGGAAGCCCAGACACAGGACCACATCGGCGTCGAAGTCCTGCGTGGTGAGTACGTCGTGCACGTCGCCGCAGACAAAGCGGACGCGATCCGGGCCGTAGCCGTACTCCTCGAGGTTCTCCGTGGCGGCCTTCACCAGTTCCGGTCGGGCCTCGATTCCCGTCACGGACCGTGCTCCGGTCGCCAGCGCCGCCAGCGACCACCGGCCGTCATGGCTCGCGAGGTCGAGTACGGACGCACCGGCGAAGACGTCCCGGTTCTCGCCGAATATTGCCTCGTAGCGCAGGTTCAGCCGGCCGGTGGTCAGGCCGGTGCTGCTCGTCAGGTAGAACCGCGGGAACTGCTCGAAGAACCATGAGGCCGGGCGAGACCCCGCTGCCGACTCGGCGGGAGTGAGCTCGCTGGCGTCGTGCTGGGGCTGGGCGACCGGCCGCCGCCAGGTTCTCGGCGGGCGCTCGATGCGCCAGGCGACGCCGCGCAGCGCCCGCGCGGACTGCTGTCTCAGCGACATGGGCGTCATGGTAGCGACCGCCAGGTGAGCTGGGCAGCGTAGGCGCCTCAGACCAGCCCCGCGAGTGTCTGATCGGAGCCGAGGCGGAGGATGCAGGTGTGGCCGGCCTGAGGCTCACGTTGCTGGGAGTAGGCGCCATGAACTCGCCGCGCTACGCACCGGCGGGGCTCCTGGTCGAGCATGGCGCCGTTCGCGCCGCGATCGACGGCGGCCCTGGCGCCGCGCCCGCGGGCCGGCTCGACACCTGGCTGGTGACCGATGAACACGCTGAGCTGATCCGCGAGCTGCGGCAGCTGGCAGCGACGCACGGCCTGGTGCCGCGCGCCGGCAATTTCGCCGCCGACGGCCTCAGCCTCGCGGCACAGCCTGTCGTACACACCTCGCATCCCACCATCGGGTATCTCATCCAGGCCGGAGGTCGGCGGATCGTGTGGGCACCAGAATTCCTGGAGTTCCCGAGCTGGGCCGCAGGCGCGGACCTCATGTTCGCCGACGCGGCGGGCTGGGCCCGTCCGATCCGGTTCGCACACGGGGCCGGCGGTCACGCGGCTGCGCTCGCCGTCGCCGAGCAGGCCCGGGCCCAGCACGTCGGGCGCTTGGTGTTCGCGCACATCGGGCGGCCGACGATTCGCGCCATCGACGCCGGGCAGACAACGCCATTCGGCGAGTTCGGAGCGGACGGCGCCAGCTACACGCTGACGGCCGCGGCCGACTGAGAGGGTCTTTGGACCCTCCCGTTGCTTTCGGTCGGGCTCGTACCGTGCCCGTAGTGCATGTCCGCAAGCCGTGACCTGCGAGGAGGGGGAGCGATGGGCAGCGATCAGGATAGCCATCCGGGCGACCTCGGGCGTCGGGTGCGTCATCGGCGTGAGGAGCTGGGCCTGACAAGGGCTCAGGTGGCGGGCAAGGCCGGGATCGAGGAGAAGGTCGTTACCTTCATCGAGGAAGAGCCGGCGGCGGTGGGAGCTGAGACGGTCTTGCGGCTTGCCTACGCCCTTGACCTGCCTGATTTTTCCTTGCTTGGTTCGGATGCTGATGTGCCGCCAGAATTCGGAGGTCGTCGCCCGGGCCTCGACGTGCTCGCCGTTCCTGAGTGCTGGCGGCTGCTCGATGACCACGGCGTCGGCCGCATCGCCTTCCTGGCTGAGCCAGACGATCCCCCGCATATGCATCCCATGAACTATGCCGTTCGGGACGGCTGCCTGGTCCTGCGGGTCAGGCTCGGCGGTCTCCTGGACAGCGCGCTCGGCCGGTTCCCGCAGGGCTGCCCGGCAAGCTTCGAGGTTGACCACATCGACGATGCGCAGCACGAAGGGTGGAGCGTCCTGCTGCTGGGCCTTGCTACCCCTGAAGCGGGGAACGGGCCTGGTGACATCGAGCCGTGGGCGGGCGGAGTGGAGGTCCGTTCGGTCCGCCTGACGCCCAGCGTGGTCACGGGCCGGCGCATCTTCGTCGACTGATGTGCCAGGAGCGGGAAAGCCATAGGTCCGCTTGACGTGTGACCTTCGGTGCTATCCGGTTCGGTGACTGCCTGAGCAGGATTTCTGCATCGAGTTGATGTTCGCTAGCGGCACGGCCGCGAGGTCGCTGCGGCGCGCCGGGGTGGGGGCTGATGAGGTGATCGGCGAAGAGGACGTGCAGAAGCTACTGGCGATTCATGCCTCCGGACCATCCGTGCTGTCCCTCTACATGTGGGTGCCGGTCGATGTCGCGGCTCTGCCCGAACTGTCGGCCCGGGCTGATGACCTGCTGAAGGGGGCTGCTGAGGGCACGGGAGGGCAGCGTGCCCTGAAGGCCCGCAGCGCGGAGCGGCAGACGGCGCAGAGCCTCGTGCACCTTCACGGGCGCGAGTGGATGGGCCACACTGCCGCGGTATTCGCAAGCCATGAGGCGGGCCTGGCAGCGACGTTCGCGCTGCCGTGCCTGCTGCCCGACCGGGCGGTGCTGGCAGTCAGTCCGCACGTGCGGCCACTTCTGGTCGCCCTGCAGCGGTGTCCGGCGTTTCAAGCTGTGGTCGTTGACCGGCAGCACACCTGGCTGTTCCGGGTGACCGGCGACCGGATCGACGCCGAAGCCCAGTCCGAAGCGGCGGGCGTCCGCGACCACAGGTTCGGCGGCTGGTACGGGCTTGAGTCATACCGGGTCAATGACCGCGTCGCGGAGCTCGCGCACCGCCATTATCGGGACACTGCGGTGATGCTGGAGCATCCCGCGGAGGTCGGCAGGCTACCGCTGGCAATCGGCGGGCATGAGGAGTCGGTTCCGGCGTTTCTTGCTGCCCTGCCCGGTAGCGTGCGAGACCGGGTGGCAGGCACCTTCGTGGTCGACCCGCACACGATGACGCCGGCCCGGGTGCGCGCGCTGGCCGCACCGGTGATTGAGAACTGGGTGCACGAGCGGGAACGGCAGCTGGTCGAGCGGATCATGCAGGAGCCTCCCGGCGGCCTCGGCGCAGTCGGGCTGAATGCCTGCCTGGCTGCGGTGAACCAGCGCGCGGTAGCGGTCCTGGTGGTGCCAGTCGGCGGGCTGCTCCCGGGTTTTGCGTGCGAGAGCTGCGGCATGCTGGCCACGCATCCGGCCGCCTGCGCACATGGGCCGTCGGCCGTGCGTCCGGTCCCGGACCTGCTGGAGGAGATGGCGGTCGCCACCCGCGCTGACGGAGGGGAGGTGGTAGCGGTGCACGACCCGCCAGCCGACGTCGCGGCGCGCCTGCGGTTCCCCCTGGCGCGGATCCAGGCCCCGGGGTGACCGGCACCGGCGCTGCGAAGCACGGGCCGTGTCGGCTACCCGTTATGCCAGTTGCCTGCCGGCGGCGAGAACTGGCCGGGTCATCGGGCCACCTATCAGCTCTCATCCGGGTAGAGGCGAGGATGGAAGCGTCACCGCATCCGTGGCGAACCAGCATCAGGAAGAAGGTGGCCATGACCACGATCGAGAGCTGGCCAGTCGAGATTTCGCTCCGCGAGGAAGACGGAAAGACGCTGGCCGAGGCGGAGCTGACCAGGGGCGGCACTGGCCTGATAGGCCATGGCCTTGCTCGCCGTAACCCCGATGACCGGGAGGTCACGCAGATCGGGGAGGAGGTGGCGGCTGCTCGGGCGCTGTCCGACCTCGCGCACCAGCTGCTCGGCGACGCGGCGGGGCAGATTGAGGACATCACGCACGAACGCGCCCATCTCTCCCTGTAAGCCGCTTCGGCTTGACGGCGTCTGCCGACGGCATCCGGGGTGCCGTGGGCGGCGACGCCTTAGACGGGACCTCTGGCCCTGCTGGTGCGGCCCGAGGATGAAGGAGCCTGGTGCTTATGACCAGACAGACAGAGTCACCTGGACCCACGAAGGCCTCAGTCCTAGAGCAACGGGTCGGTCGCCTGGAAGACCAGGTGGACGCCCTGATCGAAGCCGTCGAGGTGCTGGCGCGCGGGTTCGAGGACACGCCGATGGCCGCTGAGCGGCCCGGGGCTGAAGAGGAGCGGGCGGCGCGGCGTGCGCACGAGCTGTTGCTGCTGGTAAAGGGAGCCCGGCAGCAGACGCCGGGTGCCTAGCGGCCGCCTGTGGCCAGTGCCTAGCGGCTGCCTGTGGCCTGGCACAGGTGACTCGCGGCGTCGCCAAGGCGTGCCTGCGGGCTAGCGCTGACCTGGACTGATACGGCCTGTCCTTGGCTCAGGACGAGGGGACCTTCGGCACTAGCAACCCTTTTCTGCTGGGCATAGACCCGGCAGAAAGACGGTTGGCGTCGAACGGGCGGAGGTCATCGTCATGGCCTGGGAGCCGATCCGCAAGGAGCCGCACCCTGCAATCCCGTACAACCTCGCGGATTACGACGAGGCGGTGCGGGAGTTTTCCTGGGAAAAGGCGCGGGCTGACCTGGACGGCCTGCCCGGCGGGCGGGGGCTCAACATCTGCCACGAGGCAGTCGACCGCCACGCTGCTGGCCCTCGAGCAGCGGTGACGGCGTTGCGGTGCATCGCCAGGGACGGCGCGGTGACTGACATCAGCTACGCCGACCTGCGGGCCAAGACGAACCGGTTTGCCAACGTCCTGCGCAGCCTGGGTGTGGGGAAGGGGGACCGGGTCTTCTCGCTGCTCGGCCGGGTGCCCGAGCTCTACATAGCTGCCCTGGGCACGCTGAAGAACACGAGCGTCTTCTCACCGCTCTTCCCAGCCTTCGGGCCCGAGCCCATCCGCGAGCGGCTGGGCCTCGGCGACGCCAGGGTGCTGGTGACGAGCCCCCAGCTGTATGAGCGCAGGATCGAGCCGATTCGGGACCGGCTGCCGGGCCTTGAGCACGTGCTGGTGGTCGGGGAGCCGCCGCCCAAGACCGCCGGCCTGGCCGAGCTGCTTGAGGGGTGCAGCGACGAGTTTGAAATCCCGCCGACCGACCCGGGCGACATGGCTTTGCTGCACTTCACCAGCGGTACCACGGGCACGCCGAAGGGCGCGGTTCACGTCCACGAGGCGGTGGTGGCGCATCATGCGACCGCGGCGTTCGCGCTGGACCTCCGGCCGGATGATGTGTTCTGGTGCACGGCCGATCCGGGGTGGGTCACGGGGACGTCCTACGGCATCATCGCGCCGCTGACTCACGGCCTGACGCTGGTGACCGACGCGGCCGACTTCGAGGCGAGGCGCTGGTACCAGATTCTGGCCGAGCAGCGTGTCTCGGTGTGGTACAGCGCGCCCACGGCCATCCGGATGCTGATGCGCTACGGGCCTGAGCTGCCAGCCTCCTACGACCTGTCGGCGCTCCGGTTCATCGCGAGTGTGGGCGAGGCGCTCAATCCGGAGGCGGTGGTCTGGGGCGAGCGGACCCTCGGCCTGCCCATTCATGACAACTGGTGGCAGACGGAGACGGGCGCGATCATGATTAGCAACTTCGCGTCGATGGAGATCAGGCCGGGCTCGATGGGCCGGCCGCTGCCCGGGGTTACGGCAGGCCTGCTGAAACAGGGCGAGGACGGCAGGGCGATGGTGACCGGCGGCCGGGTTACCGAGATCACGGCGGCCGACACCGAGGGGGAGCTTGCGCTACGTCCCGGCTGGCCGTCGATGTTCCGCGGGTACCTGCACGACGATGAGCGGTACGCCGAGGCATTTGCCGGCGGCTGGTACCTCACCGGCGACGTGGCTCGCCGGGACCGTGACGGCTACTACTGGTTCGTCGCGCGCGCAGACGACGTGATCAAGTCGGCCGGGCATCTTGTCGGTCCGTTCGAGGTCGAGAGCGTGCTCATGGAGCACCCGGCAGTCGCCGAGGCGGGCGTGATCGGCAAGCCCGACCCGGTGGCCGGGGAGCTGGTCAAGGCGTTCGTATCGCTCAAGCCAGGGCGCGAGCCTACCGAGGAGTTGCGGATGGAGCTGATCGGCTTCGGTCGGCAGCGGCTGGGGGCGGTAGCGCCCAAGGAGATCGACTTCGATCAGCACCTGCCACACACTCAGAGCGGCAAGGTCATGCGCCGCGTGCTGAAGGCCAGGGAACTCGGCCTGGCGACCGGGGACCTGTCGACCATGGGTGAGTCCCGGTGAGCCGGGCCGCGCCGACGGTGGCACCCCAGGAGGCCGCGCATCGGCGTGACCTGTTGCGGCAGATGCTGCTGATCCGGACGTTCGAGGACAAGTGCGTCGAGCTGTACAGCGCGGGCGAGATCCGCGGTTTCGTGCACCTGTACATCGGCGAGGAAGCGGTCGCCGCCGGGGTCAACCAGGCGCTCACGGCCGACGACAACGTCGTGTCCACATACCGCGAGCACGGGCACGCGCTGTCCCGCGGGCTGCCGGTCAAGGCGGTCATGGCGGAGATGTTCGGCAAGACCACCGGGTGCAGCCGGGGCCGCGGCGGGTCGATGCACCTGTTCGACGTATCGCGCCGGTTCTACGGAGGGAATGCCATAGTCGGCGGCGGGCTGCCGCTCTCGATCGGTATCGCACTTGCCGACAAGCTCCGGGGTGACCGGCGGGTCACGGCCTGCTTCTTCGGTGACGGAGCGGTCGCCGAGGGCGAGTTCCATGAGTGCATGAACCTCGCTGCGCTGTGGGATCTGCCGGTGCTGTTCTGCTGTGAAAACAACCTGTACGCGATGGGCACGGCGCTGGAGCGGGCTCAGGCGCAGACCGATCTGGCGCTGCGGGCAGGCAGCTATGGCATGCCGGCCTGGCCGGTGGACGGGATGGATGTGCTGGCCGTCGAGCACGCAGCCCGCAGTGCGGTCGAGGCCATCCGGGAGGGTGGCGGGCCGCACTTCCTCGAGCTGAAGACCTTCCGGTTCCGGGCGCACTCGATGTACGACCCGGAGCTGTACCGGGACAAGAGCGAGGTCGAGGAGTGGAAGAAACGCGATCCGATCGACCTGCTGAGTGTCCGGATGCGGGATGGCGGCGAGCTGACCGACGCCGACTTCGAGGCGATGAGCAAGGAGCTGGCGGGCGAGATTGACAAGGCGATCGTGGCGGCGCGTGCGGCGCCGACCGAGCCGGTCGAGGACCTGACCAGGTTCGTCTACAGCCCGGAGCCATCATGACCAGCGCCGAGATGGTGAAGACGACCTATCGCGAGGCCATGCGGGCCGCGATCCGGGAGGCCATGCAGCGCGATGACCGGGTGTTCCTGATGGGCGAGGACGTCGGCCGGTACGGCGGCTGCTTCGCGGTCAGTCTGGGCCTGCTGGAAGAGTTCGGGCCCGAGCGGATCAGGGACACTCCGCTGTCAGAATCAGCGTTCGTCGGCGCCGGGATCGGCGCGGCCATGGCCGGGATGCGGCCCATCGTCGAGATCATGACCGTCAACTTCAGCCTGCTGGCGCTCGACCAGATCATGAACAACGCAGCGACACTCCTGCATATGTCTGGTGGCCAGTGCAGCGTGCCGCTGGTGATCCGGATGACCACGGGTGCCGGCCGCCAGGTCGCTGCCCAGCACTCGCACAGCCTGGAGGGCTGGTACACCCACATCCCCGGGATCAGGGTGCTCACGCCCGCGACCCTGGCGGACGCGCGAGGCATGCTGTGGACCGCGCTGCAGGATCCAGACCCGGTGCTGATCTTCGAGCACGGCTCGCTGTACAACATGCAGGGGACGCTGCCCGCGGACGCCGGAGCCGTGGACATCCGGTCGGCAGCGGTGCGTCGACCAGGCACTGACGTCAGCCTGATCACCTACGGCGGGACGCTTGCCACCACGCTCGCGGCCGCCGACGCGCTTGCCACGGACGGTATCGACGCCGAGGTCATCGATCTGCGGTCGCTGCGCCCGCTGGACGACAAAACCATCACCGACTCGGTGGCGAAGACGCATCGCGCGGTCATCGTCGACGAGGGCTGGCGCACCGGCAGCCTGGCGGCCGAGGTCAGCGCGCGGATCATGGAGCAGGCGTTCTGGGACCTGGACGCGCCGGTCGAGCGGGTCTGCGGAGCCGAGGTGCCGATGCCCTACCCGCGGCATCTGGAGCAGGCGGCGCTCCCGCAAGCCGACGCGATCGCCTCGGCCGCGCGGCAGGCGGTGGGCTAAGGTGACGGAGTTCCGCATGCCGGTGCTCGGCGCCGACATGGACGAGGGAACGGTTCTCGAGTGGCTCGTCAAGCCTGGCGACGAGGTTCACAAGGGCGACGTGATCGCGGTGATCGACACCGCGAAATCGGCGATCGAGGCCGAGTCCTTCTCGGCCGGCACAGTCGACCAGCTCGTGGTCGACGTTGGCCAGACCGTGCCCGTCGGCACCGTGCTCGCCATCATCACCGAAGAAGGCGCGGAACGAGCTGAGCCAGCAACCGCCGCCGCTGGAAAGGGACGCGAGCCCGCGGTACCGGTCAAAGCCGACCAGCCAGCTCCGTCGGCGCCTGTACCGCACCCTGTATCTCCGGTGATTCGCCACCGCGCACACGAGCTCGGCATCGACCTGGCCACCGTGCACGGCACCGGCCCGGCTGGTGCCATCACGCGGGCCGACGTGGAACACGCTGCGTCCGAGCCGCACCCGGCGGCCGCGCCGGCCGTGGGCCCGAAGGCCGTAGGCCCGAAGGCCGTGGCCCCGAAGCCACCCAGTTCCCGGCCGAAAGGCCGACCTCGGGCCGGACGTCCGCGGGTGACGCCGCTGGCCAGACGGCTCGCCCGCGAGCTCGGCGTGGACCTGACCGGAGTGGCAGGGACCGGGCCCGGGGGCGCGATTCGGGAAGCCGACGTTCGCCTCGTCCAGGCAGCTGGCAAGCCCGCCCCGGCTGCTGCTGCCGCCGCGCCGGCTGCTGCCGCCGCGCCTGCTGCTGCCGCCGCCCCGGCTGCCCGGTCCGCCGCCGACCGGACCCAGTCCATGCGGCAGGCCATTGCCCGGCTGATGGCGAGGTCCAAGCGGGAAATACCGCACTACTACGTCACCAACACCGCCGACATGACCCGGGCCATGAGCTGGCTGCACGACCGCAACCGCGAGCTGGAGGTGAGCCAGCGGCTCGTGCCCGCTGCGCTCCTGCTCAAGGCAGCCGCGCTGGCGGCCCGGCAGGTTCCACAGCTCAACGGCTACTGGGTGGACGACGCGTTCCGGCCGTCCGAAGCAGTCCACCTGGGCGTGGCGATCTCGCTGCGCGGCGGTGGCCTGCTCACCCCGGCCATCCACGACGCCGCGGACCTAGAGCTGGCAGACCTGATGGCCAAGATGCGCGACCTCGTCATCAGGGCACGCAGCGGCAGGCTGCGCGGATCCGAGCTAACCGATGGCACGATCACCGTGACCAACCTCGGCGATCAGGGCGTCGAGTCGGTCTACGGAGTCATTTACCCGCCGCAGGTCGCGCTCGTCGGCTTCGGCCGGATCATCGAGCGGCCCGTCGCAGTCGGCGGCCTCGTTGGCGCCCGGCCGGTCGTGACCACGACACTCGCAGCCGATCACCGCGCCACCGACGGGTACACCGGCGCCCGGTATCTCACCGTCCTTAGCGAGCTGCTCCAGCGACCGGAGGAACTATGACACCAGACCAGGCAGAAACTGCCATCCAGGAGGCGCTCGGGCAGGTCACGCCCGGCGCCGACCTTGCCGCGCTGCCCGCTGACGCCGACCTGCGGGACACGCTCGAGCTCGACTCGCTCGACTTTCTCCGCTTCGTTGAAATCCTCAGCGAGCGCACCGGCGAGCGCATCGACGAGGATGACTATCCGCAGCTCGCCACCATGGCCAGCGCCATCAAGTTCCTGACCGAACGCTCTGCCAGCTAGCCGCGTAGCCAGGCAGGCTCCTGGTATGCCCGGCGCACGCGGTCACGCCGGCTGCCGCCCAGGTCACAGGATCGATCGAAGCGTCATTCGGACATGTTCGCGCTGCTCCGCGACGCCGCCGGGCAGACAGCCGGGCAGGCAGCCGACGCATGATCGGCGGGCTCACCGGACGGTCGGCAGGCCCGTCGGCACGCTCGGGAGCACCTCGCGCAGCTCTAGCTGCGGTCGGGGGCGACTTTCCACCTGGTGTGGCTGTTCTGGCGCCCTATCTGCTCCTTTTGCGGAGCCAGCGCAGGTGGAAAGTCGGCCGATGGGCCGGCACGGATGGACCAAGGTCCTTAGGAACTAGGACGTTGGTCCCTAGCGCTGG
>Ga0187783_10000386_pt1 | contig 32320 bp, 34 predicted proteins | sample 1015_SJ02_MP02_2_FD_132471 | JGI IMG/M metagenome (GOLD analysis project Ga0187783, IMG submission 132471) | Tropical peat soil microbial communities from peatlands in Department of Meta, Colombia - 1015_SJ02_MP02_20_MG | ecosystem: Environmental > Terrestrial > Soil > Wetlands > Peat | place... | reverse complement strand
TGGTCGTACCCGGGCGCTACACCGTGCGTCTCGAGGTCGATGGCCGGAGCTTCGATCGGCAGCTTGTGGTGGCGATGGATCCTCGCCTGGTCATTTCGCAGCGCGAGCTCGAGGAGCAGTATCAGCTCGCACGCCGCCTCGCAAGCCTCATGGACAGCAGCTATGCGCGGGCGGCGAGGGCACGAGCTTCCGGCAACTCGAGTGCCGCCACGGGGCTCGACCGGCTCAACGAGCAGGCGGCATCTTTGCTTGACACCGTCGATGGTGCCGATGCGCCGCCGACGAGGCAAGCGATCGAAGCGGTGCAGGCGCTCGAGGGCTCGAACCCCTCCAACCCCTAGAAACCCGCAAAGGAGGAGACCGAAATGAAGTTTCTGAGCCTGTTCCTCGCATCAATCGCAATCGTAACTTTCTCATCGCTTTCGGCCGGCGCGGCTACGTCGACGCTCACCGTCACGCTCAGTCAACAGAATAATTCCGGTGAGAGCGGAACCGCTACGCTGACCCAGGCCGGGGCGGACGTCACGGTCGTGATTTCGCTCAAAGGCGCGCCGGCGACGACGCCGCAGCCCGCTCACATTCACGACGGAACCTGCGCGAATCTCAAAGGCGTCGCTTACCCGCTCACCAACGTCGTCAACGGCAGCTCGACGACGACCGTCAAAGGCATTACGATCGACAAACTGCTCGCAGGAACGTATGCGATCAACGTGCACGAAAGCGCGGCAGACCTAGGCAAATACGTCGCCTGCGGAAACATCGCCGCCAAGAGCTCGATGTAGCGCTTCCGTTTATCCGGGATTCGGCGCCGTCGCCCGCAAGGGCGGCGGCGCTACTGTCAGGAGCGAATTCGTCATGCTGTTCGGCGGTGCCAAAGACCCGCGGCATCACCTCACCACAATCGTACGCGACGTGGTCGAGGTCGTCGCGATTATCGCTGCGGGCATCTGGGCCTTCTACATATTTGCCTACGAAAACCGCATCAAGCCTTCGCTAGCGGAGCCCGACGTCAACGTCACGGCGTCGATGGTACGGCTCGGCGAGCACAACGGCCTAATAGCGGTCGGGATGCACTTGCGTTTCCATAACGTCGGAACCGTCAAGGCTCACTTCTTGGGGGTGGCGGTGAATGTCTATGGGCAGCGCGTCGTTGCTGCGGTCCGACCTGCTCCCGCGAGTCCGGGCGTTTTATACGAGTTTGACGGATTCTACGGCAAACAGCCAAGAGTCCCCGTATACAGTTCCGCCTTCATCACGTACCTGGGCAATCCGTCAACGGGTCAGGATTTTTCGCTCGACCCCGGAACGAATTCGATCTTCTTACGGTGGGCCTCGATGCTCCCTACACGAAGTACGACGATGCGACCCCCGCCTATTTGAGCGTCACGCGAGGAGGCGCGGCTCGCGTCGTTATCAAGCTCTCGTCAAAGATCGAGCGATACCGGGTTAACCCGATCACGTCGCTGGACGTTAGATAGCGCTCAGGAGCTGCGCATAGCGCTGGGGATCGATGTTCCCGCCGCTGATGACGGCGCCGACGCGTTTGCCGGCCAGCTCCGGAATACGGCGGCTCAGCAGCGCGGCGAGCGCCGCGGCGCCGCTCGGTTCGACGACGAGCTTTAGCCGCTCGAAGGCAAAGCGCATTGCGTCGCGGAGTTCGTCGTCGCTCACCGTCACTACCGCGCGCACGTGCTCGCGCGCGATCGCGAAGGTTAGCTCGCCGGGCGAGGTCGTCTGCAATCCGTCGGCGATCGTTTGCGGAACCGGAATCGAAACCCGCTCGCCGCGCGCAAGCGATCGCGCGAAATCATCACCTGCTTGCGGCTCCACGCCGTAAAGGGCGAGCGACGGGTCCAGGGCATACGCAGTAACCGCGGTTCCGCTGATCAGACCGCCGCCGCCGACCGGCACGACGATCGCGTCGAGCTCGCCGACATCCTCCAACAGCTCGAGCGCAACGGTGCCGGCGCCCGCTACGATGCGCGGATCGTCGAACGGCGGAACGAGCGTCGCGCCGCTGCGCTCGACGATTTCCCGCGCAACCGTTTCGCGGTTCGCCCGTTCGCGCTGGTAGAAAACGATTTTTGCACCGTACTCTCGTGTGGCTGCCAGCTTGACGGAGGGCGCGTCGCTCGGCATGACGATGGTTGCGGAAATGCCGAGCAGGCGTGCAGCCAGCGCGACGCCTTGGGCGTGGTTTCCGCTTGAAAAGGCTACGACGCCGCGCTCGCGTTCCTCGGGCGAGAGCGATGATAAGAAATTATAGGCGCCGCGGAACTTAAAGGCGCCCATGCGTTGAAGGTTCTCACATTTCACGAACAGCTGGGCGCCGCAGCGCTCGTTCAACGTTCGCGAAGTCATCACCGGCGTACGATGCGCGGCGCCCGCCAGGCGCTGCGCAGCCAAACGAACGTCGCCGAAGCTTACGGTTGCGGCGCCATGTGAAAGTCCCAGTTGACGACCTTTCTGTTCTCGTCGAACCGCATCCGTTCCACATATGCTCGCTTCGCGAAACGTACGTCGAAGCAATGCCAGCCGGGTTCGCAGCCTGCCGTCGTCTCTTTGAGGGAGAGCAGCTTACCTTGCGCGTCGAGCTCGTCGGACCATTCCGCGATCTGAACGCGAGTAATTGTGACGCCCTTGGCGATGTCGTTTTGCACGGGGCGTAGGTCGTTCGCGATCACCGCCCGCGTGATACGTTCGGCCTCGCGCTCGTTACGGTTTTGGAACGAACAACCAGCCAGCAACAGAGCAGCGGCGCTCGCCGCCAGCACCCGGCGCGTCGCGTTCATTACGCCACGGCCTCTGCGCCCGTTCTCGCGGAAAATGGAACGAATCGCAGTTGTGGATTCCACTCCTGCGCTAGACGCACGCCCCATTCGCTTTCGAAAAGCGCGACCGGCCGACCATCCCAGTCCTGCACGAGCTTGGCGTTCGACGGCCAGTTGGCGTGCGCGAGCTGGTCGCGATCGCCCTGCACGTACAGCGCCATTGCGTACGGCAGATTTGTAAAGGCCGTCTCGACATTGTATTCGGCTTCGAGCCGGTATTTGGCAACCTCGAACTGCAACTTTCCCACCGCTCCGAAGATCGGCTCGCTGCGGGGCACGCCCCACGGGTAAAAGATCTGGACCGCACCCTCCTCACGCAACTGCGAGACGCCCTTTCCAAACGACTTGTAACCTGTTACGTCGATACTTCGAACGGCCGCAAAATGTTCCGGAGCAAAGGCCGGTATTGGCGGAAAAAGTACGGGCCGGCCCTCGTAGAGCGTATCGCCAATCGCGAAGGCTCCCGGATTCGCGAGCCCCACTACGTCGCCCGCGTACGCCGCATCCAACGATCCCCGATCGTCGGCGAAGAGCCGCATCGCGCGCGAAAGCCGCAACTGTTCGCCGGTACGGGCATTGCGGACCGTCATGTCGCGCGCAAAGTCGCCCGAACAGAGTCGGACGAACGCAACGCGATCACGATGGCGCGGATCCATGTTGGCTTGGATCTTGAAGACAAAACCCGTAAAGGCTTCGTCGCTTGGATCGATGCCGGCCCGCGAAGACGGCGGCGGCGCCATCTCGACGAACTCGTCGAGAAATAACTGCACGCCGAAGTTCGTTACGGCGCTGCCGAAAAAGACGGGCGTCATCGCGCCGCGCAGCATTGCGTCGCGGTCGAATCGCTCGCCCGCGCCGTCGAGCAAGTCGATTGCTTCGCGAAAGTTCGCGTACACCGGCTCGCCGACCATCGCTTGAAGCTTCGGATCGCGGACGTCGGTCACCGAAACGGTCGCGCGAGTCGCGCCGTGCGCGACCCGCTCGAAGCAGTGGACCGTCCGCGTCCGGCGGTCGTACACGCCTTTGAATTCCGGACCATCGCCGAGCGGCCAGTTCATCGGAAAGGCGCCGATGCCGAGCACGCTTTCGAGTTCGTCGAGCAGAGACAGCGGCTCTCGGCTCGGCCGGTCGACCTTGTTCATGAAGGTGAAGAGCGGAATGCCGCGCTCCCGACAGATGGCGAAGAGCTTTTTGGTCTGCGGCTCGACGCCCTTTGCTGCATCGATCAGCATCACCGCGCTATCTGCCGCCAGCAGCGTGCGATAGGTGTCTTCGCCGAAATCCTGATGCCCCGGCGTGTCGAGCAGGTTAAGCGTGTAACCGCGATACGGGAATTGAAGCACGGTCGAAGTGATCGAAATGCCGCGCTCGCGTTCGAGCGCCATCCAGTCGCTTGCCGCCTGGCGCTGACGCTTACGCGCGGAAACCTGCCCTGCAACGTGAATCGCTCCACCGTACAGCAGCAGCTTTTCGGTAAGCGTCGTCTTGCCCGCGTCCGGATGCGAGATGATCGCGAACGTCCGCCGCCTGCGAACCTCCTCTTGAATCGTCACGTCGAAAGAAAAAACTCCGTTATCGTTGCGCCGGCTCGTAGACGCGAAGCTCGTCGCCGGCAGCCGTCTCGCGAATCAGCGCTAGCACGCCCTCCCCGCGATAAAACTGCACGCGAGGCGGGATGCGAAGGTCATCCTGGCCCCGCCGCACCGACGCTTCGTCCCCGGCGATGATAATGCGGCAATCGCCGTACGTCAATGTTGCCGGCGGCGCAATCGGCACCACGCGTGCGGGCAGATGCGCTCGCACGTAGGCACGCGTTCCGTTCGCTTCAGACGTTTGTATCAAGCATTCCGGAAGCGCCGAAAGCGCCCAGGGCGCGTCGCCGTGAAGCGGCGCCACGGCTCCTTGCACCATACCAGCGACGCCCGGCTTACTGTGAACGCGCGCGTAGACCGACGCGATTTTGATGCGAATGAGGTCGCGGTTCACCCACCCGGCGACGACGACTGCAACCCCAACGACAATCACCGTCGACAAGAGTAGATATCGAATCATTGATCCGATTGCCGTTTAGAAGCAGGTCCGATGCCCCACGACTCGGACGCTCGTCGCGCGCATCCTGCGCGCTCCTGCTCCGCCACTTTCCCGCAACACCAAAGGAAGTACGACATCCTGTCTTTTGCGGGAAAGTTGGAGGCCTCGCTGTGGGGCATCGGACCTGCTTCTAAACGGCAATCTTCAACCTCGCTGCGCCGATCGAATAGTCGCCCATACCGTAATAGACGTCGTAGGTTAGTTCGCCAAGATCGGGTCGCGGATCGATTCCGGTCGGGAAGACGACGTTGTCGACGACGCCGCTTCGTTCGTAACGCGATTCGGGCGTCATAACCGGCTTGGGCGAGCGATAAAGGACTGTATCCGGACGCTCGAGGTCGTGAACGAGGATGCCGGCGCTGTAGCGCAGACCGGGGCGCTTGCCGCGAACGTTGACGACATCGACGCCGTGGAAGACCGATAGCCATCCTTCGACGCCGTTAAGCGCAATTCGCACCGGCGGCGTGCCGGCGCCGATTTTGATCGAGCCCCACCGCGCGTCCGGACAAACGACCTGCACGCTTTCCGCGACGTTGCATAAATTGGCGCGATCCTTCAGCACGGGATTGATGGGAACGTATGCTATTCTAATCGACTCGCGATCTTCGAACGGCATGCGTTCGATCATCGGGATCGAGGCGCGTCCGTCGACACTGGAGAGATGCAACATCGGACGATGATAAAAGGCCAGGCTGCGCCGCCCTTTGGGCGAAAGCACCGGCTCCGGAAAGAACGCTGCATCCTTGTCGTCGCCGAGGACGTTTGCGGTCCCGGCGAAATGCACCAGCCCAAGCCGCTCCCAATGATAGGCGTCTTGTGAAAGCGCCAATGCGATCCGCGGCCCGTCAGGGCCGAATGCGGTATATGCCATGACATAAGACTCGAGTACCGGCAGAAAGGTCACGCGCGGATCTTCGCAGCCGTATCCCGGTTGCGGGCGTAATTCGTACGGAGCCTCCGGCTCCAAGGCAAAATTCAAACGTTCGGCGTCGAAACCGTTTGCGCGCTGCGCGCGCACTCGAACCGTACCGACGCGGGAAATGTTACCTTCGGCGACGCAGCGCGGATAGAGCAGGAGTTCGCGACCGGGCGTACGGGCTGCGGCGGGGTTGAGGATTCCGCCGCTTTCCGATGGTTCGCCATCCGGTTGCAGTACCAAGCCGAGACGATCGACGCGAACGTCGAGCTGGTCGAGGCGCTCGAGTTTCTCCGATTCTTTCCGTGGAGAGAGCATCGACTTCTTCAGAGGTTCCTAAGGTAGATACGTGGACGCGATCGGCTCGTTGCTCGGCGTGACGACTTCGACGCGGATGCCGCGCTGATAAACGCTGTTCGGAACGATCCAGAGCGTGTAGGTTCGATATTGCGCCGACGGTTCGCCACCGTCGGCCGGGGGCTGCTCGAAAGCGACGACGCGCACCCGCTGCGAATTGGCGCGGATCGATTCGACGATCTGCTTGTAACCCGTCCGGTCGTGCGGCCCCATCAGCAAAACGGCGCCGAACTCGCTCCGATAATGGACCGGTGCGTGAATTCCAAGCTTGCCCAGCTCGGTAGCGTCGCGTATTATGACGATTTGGGTCCCCCCCAGGACGGGGGTAGTGCCCGCTCCGAGCGTCTTTACGCGAACCTCGCGACATCCGACCAGCAAGACAAGCCCCAGGGCTAGACCTGCCAGGGCCGACCAGCGCTTCACGGCCGACCGCTTCGCCCGGCCCGAGGCGCGGCCTCCCCGCTGCATGAAATTTTTATCTTCCAATTGTAGTTGCCGGGATAGAATGGACGACTATACCCTTATGCTTGCATGAAGCTTCTGCTGCGCCTCGCGCTGGCGGGCGCACTGGTCGGCCTGCTGACCCTAATGCTTGGCAGTTGGACTCGCATCAACGGCGCCGGTCTCACGTGTCCGGACTGGCCCCTATGCCACGGTCAGCTTCTTCCCTCAATGGCCGAGGGCACGATTTGGGAATGGTCGCATCGCCTGCTTGCGTTCGCTGTCGCGCCGCTCGTCATTGCATTGATCGCAGTCGCGTGGCCTCAACGCCGCCAGTCGCCCTTCATCGCGCCGGCGACGGGAGTGATCGCTTTCCTTTTTGTCGTTCAAATCTTCCTCGGCGCGCAAACCGTGCGGCTCGCGAACGCCCCACTTTCAGTCGTGCTGCACTGGGCGACGGCGATGGCGCTGATCGCGTCACTCGCTGCGATGGCTATCTTTGGCGCTGCGGCAGACACCGCTGCACGTCGCGCCACGGCTACGTCGCGTCCCTCGACTCCGCTCGGGATGACGCAGGCCGTAGCGGTCGCGCTCGCAATGACCACTATCGCGGCCTTTGTTACGATGTGCATCGGTGCGTACGTGAGCTCGAGCGGCGCCGGTCTTGCCTGTTTATCGATTCCCGGGTGTGCCGGTAACGTGGTCGTGTACACCGCCGGCCAATACGTTCAGATGCTGCATCGCATCGCCGCAGCCGGAACGCTGGTTTGCGCTTCCGGAGCGCTCGCTCTCAGCTGGGCGCACGGAACGACGAACCGTGTGCGCGCAGCAGCAGTAGCCGGCGTGGCGCTGGTCGGCGTTCAAGTCTTGCTCGGCCTGCTCAACGTAGCCCTGCGACTGCCGGCCGATCTTCGAGAAGCGCATGCCGCCGTCGCTGCATTGGTCTTTCTCGCATTCTTTGTCGCGACGGCTCTCGCGGTGCTCGACGGCGTAACCGCCGCCGAGACGAAGCTAACTGAGAGCGCTCGCCGGTGACGGCGCTCGCTCGGCTGCGCGACTATTACGAGCTCTCCAAACCTCGCATCATCGTCCTGTTACTGATTACGACGGTCGCGGCAATGGTCATGGCCGCGCGGGGCCTGCCGCAGTTGGGGCTACTTTGTTGGACTTTGCTGGCCGGCGCGCTCGCTGCCGCCTCCGCCGGCGCGTTCAACTGCGTATGGGACGCCGACATCGACGGCGTGATGAAGCGCACGCGGGCGCGACCGATTCCGCAGGGCCGAATCTCGCGGCGCAACGGAATTATCTATGCCGTCATCGCCGGCGCGATCTCCTTTGCCGTCTTTTATTTCTTAGTCAATCCGTTGGCGGCGTGGCTTTCGCTTGCCGGAAACTTCTATTACGTCGTGATCTACACGATCTGGCTCAAACGCGTTACTCCGCTCAATATCGTGGTCGGCGGCGCGGCCGGCTCCGTGCCGCCGCTGGTCGGTTGGGCCGCAGTAACGCACACGATCGGCGCGCCGGCACTTGGGCTTTTCGCGTTGATTTTTTTATGGACGCCGCCGCATTTTTGGTCGCTCGCCCTTACGACCGAAACCGACTACGGCAAGGCCAAGATTCCGATGTTTCCCAACGTCTACGGTAAAGAACGCACCAAGCGCGAGATACTTTATTACAGCATCTTGCTCGTTGCAGCCTCTCTCTCGCTCTATCCGCTGCACGTGATGGGGGCGTTCTACTTCGCGGCCGCGGCGGTGCTCGGCGGAGTCTTCCTGCTCGACGCTTTGCGCACGTGGCGCGAACGGACGAGCACGCTAGCGGCCCAGCGGCTCTTTCGCTACTCGCTGCTCTACCTTGCCCTGCTGTGCGTCGTAATGATGATCGATCGCATCGTGACGTGAACCGATTGCTTTGGACGCTCGCGCTCGGTGTCTTCGCCGGCGCGCTCGATCTCAGCGTGCTGTCGCCGGCGCTCCCGGCGCTTGGCCGCGACTTCGGTGTAGCCACGGGCGACCTCGCATGGGTTTTTACGCTCTACCTGCTCGTGACGGTGCTTTCGATCGCGCTGGCAAGCACGCTCTCCGACCGCTACGGCCGGCGCCCGGTATACCTGGCATGCCTTTCGCTTTTCGCCGCGGGAAGCGTCGTCGCGATCACCGCGCCCACCTACCCCGTTTTTCTGGCCGCCCGAGCAATCCAGGCGCTGGGAGCGGGCGGAATTTTTCCGGTCGCGACGGCGACAATCGGCGACGTGATTCCGTCGGCACGACGCGGCGCGGCGCTGGGAATCGTCGCGGCGACGTGGGGCTTAGCGGCGGTGATTGGTCCGAGCGTCGGCGGGCTCGTTACGCATTTCATCTCGTGGCGCTGGATATTTCTAGCGAACGTTCCGCTTGCGGCAATCGTCTTCTCATTTGCGCTGCGCGAGGTGCCGGCCGGCGCACCGCGGCGGCGCGAATCGTTCGACGTCGGCGGACTCGCGCTGCTGTGCTTTGGTTTGCTGGCGGTCATGGACGGCCTGATCGCCGCGCGCCCCGTCATCGCGATACTTGGAGCCGGGATCCTGACGAGCTTTATAATCTGGGAGAGCGCTGCCCGTTCGCCGATCGTGTCGCTCCAACTGTTGCGCACGCCGCAGCTTGCGAAGACCTACGCTCTCGAGATCGTGATCGGCGTGCTCGAGGGATCGCTTTTCTTCATTCCGACGGTGCTCGTCGGCACGCAAGGTCTTTCCTATGCTGCAGCGGGATTCGTCGCTGCGCTCGGCGCGTTTATCTTCGTCGCGGTCATTCCGATGTCGGGACGTGCGCTGGATCGAGTCGGCAGCCGGGACGTGCTTTTGGTCGGAGCCGCCTTAACCGAACTCGGCCTCGCCATTTTTGCCCTCGGATTTCAATCGCTGGTGCTTGCACTGTTCGCAGTGATCGTGGCGGGCGGGGGGTTCGGCGCACTGCTGGGCGCGCCGACGCGCTACATCGTAACGAATGAAACGCCCGAGTCGGCTCGTGGAACGGCGGTAGGCCTTCTCAGCCAAGCTCTTATCGTGGGACAAATAATCGGCAGCGCGCTCGCCGGCGGACTCTTTGGCCTTGCGGCAAACGAGATCTCGGGGTATCGCCACGCCTATCTCGCGTTTTGCGCGGTGGCCTTCGTGGCGCTCGTTCTTGCTGCGACGCTGAAGCCGCAACGCGACGAACGCAGCCGTCCGATGGAAGAGGCAGCGGCTATCGGCCTCTAGGTCGAAGCCTGTCAGATGGCGACCCACTCGGTCGAAAACCAGCCGCCGGCTCTCGAGAGCTATAACGTCTTTCTTTCCGACCGCGCTCTCGTTGAGGCGGTCGCGCGCGAAGCTCCGGGTGCCTCTAGCGACGAGTTCGTGTCGCTCGGCGAGCTTGCCGGCGCCGCCGATACGATTGCGCTCGGATTCGAGGCGAACGAGCATCCGCCGGAACTTCGCACGCATGACCGTTTCGGCAATCGAATCGACGAGGTGCGATTTCACCCGTCGTGGCATCAGTTAATGCGTCACGCGACGCACGCGGGGCTCGGGGGCACGCCATGGCGAGACGCCTGCGCCTATCCGCACGTGCGTCGCGCCGCTAAATTTTTTGTTTGGGGCCAGGTGGAATCGGGTCACGGTTGTCCGATCTCGATGACGTACGCGTCCGTCCCGGTTCTGCGCGTGCAGCCGGAGATTGCGGCAAGCTGGTTCCCACGGCTCGCTGCCCGAGAGTACGATCCGCGCCTGATTCCGATCGCTGGAAAGCCGGCGGCCCTCTGCGGGATGGCGCTGACGGAGAAACAAGGCGGCTCGGACGTGCGCGCCAATCGGACGCGCGCCGTACCCGTCGCAGGCTCCGGCCCCGGATGCGAATACCTACTGACCGGACATAAGTGGTTTTGCAGCGCCCCGATGAGCGATGCATTCCTCGTCCTCGCCCAAACCCAGGACGGTCTTTCCTGTTTCTTCGTGCCTCGCGTGCTCGACGACGGAAGCCGAAATCCGTTCGCGATCATGCGCCTGAAGAACAAGCTAGGGAATCGCAGCAACGCTTCGGCTGAAATCGAGCTCGACGGGACGCATGGCTGGCTGATCGGCAACGAGGGCGAAGGCGTCGCGCGGATCGTCGAAATGGTGAACTATACGCGGATGGATTGCGCGCTCGGATCGGCCGCGCTCATTCGCGCTGCACTCGTCCAGGCGATTCACCACGCGTCGCACCGGCGCGCCTTCGGAGCGGTTTTGATCGAACAACCGCTGATGCGCAACGTCCTCGCCGACCTCGCCCTTGAGTCGGAGGCTGCAACGCTGCTCTGCCTGCGCGTCGCTCGAGCGATCGACGATTCGGCGCACGATCCACAGGCGGCCGCACTCAAACGCATCGGAACCACGCTGGCGAAGTATTTTATTTGTAAGCGAGCGCCGGTCGCTGTGGTAGAAGCCTTGGAGTGCCTCGGCGGTAACGGCTACGTCGAGGAATCGATCATGCCCCGCCTTTATCGAGAGGCTCCATTGAACTCGATTTGGGAGGGATCGGGTAATATCAATGCGTTGGATTTGCTGCGGATTCTACGGAAGCAACCGGACTCAATCGGCGCTTGGCGAGCTCAGATCGAGCCGGCGCGCGGCGAACCAAGCATCGCGCGTGCCGCTCAACGACTCGAGCGGGAGATCGGGCAAGGCGATGGTGCCGAGGTTCGGGCCCGCATCTTGAGCGAGCAGATGGCGCTGCTCTGGCAAGCCGCACTTTTGGTGCAGTACGCCCCCGCGACCACCGCCCAAGCGTTCATCGCAAGCCGCATCGACGGCGATTGGGGCCGCACCCTCGGCACTCTTCCCGACGAGTCGTCGCTGCAAGCTATCGTGGAGCGAGCCGCTCCGCTCTCGGAAGCGGTCGCGGTATGAGCTCCAACCGGCTAAATCCTCAATGGCGCATGCTCGCGCGGCGCGGCTGGACGTCCCAAGAACGCGCGATCGTGTGGCGAGGTCTCACCGGACGCTTTGCGCTTGCGATCGAGCCGCTCATCGGCACGCTGTTCATGGCTGCGCTGACATGGGGAATCGTCTACCGCGCGCAACACGTGCCGGCTGACGCAACGCTCGTCAAGATTGCGTGGATCTTTGCGCTCGGCGCGATCGCCTTCGCCGGCTATTTCTTAGCGGTGCTGGTCGCGCCGTTCGCAGCCTACGTGCAGACGTTCAAGCCGATCTACATCCTCGACGGTTACGTGCGTTATCGCGGACCCGACGAGCGATCGCGCATCGATGGCTGCGGGTATGCCGCCGCGCTCTTTCCCGATCGTTCGCTAGCGTTCGAGTGGGAATGGCTAGGGAAACGCGCTCTTCCGAACACGACGATTCCGGCGCTCGTCGAATTCTCGCTCTACGCCGGCATCCACAAGATCGATGGGAAGCCCACTGGCTTGTTGCCGGAAGGCGATCTCCCGCTGCTGGCGATCGGCATCGCCACCCGCCACGGTCGCCGCGTCGATTTGTAAGGGCGTCAAGAGAGGCGCGACACGCCGGGTATCCCGTCAAACGCCGTATCGAACGTTAGGATGTGCGCGACGCCGTGCCGGCGCATAACGCCCAAATGAATCGCGTCGCGTGCCGTGAGGTGGCGATGGCCTAGCGTAATGCGTTTCGCTTCTTCTACGGCCGCTAGGTCGATCGCCAGAACCTCATCAACGATCCCGAGCAATGCGTCGAAAGCCGGTTGAATTGCGTCCCGCCGGCCGATCGCGACGTAGCGGTGTAAAATCTCCTGAAGCACTTCGGCATCGGTAACCAATCGCGCTCGATCGCTGGTTAGGCGTTCGAGCACGCGCTGCGCATCTACTTTGTGAGGATGCGCCGCCCCAATGAGGTACATTGGAACGTTTGAATCGACGAGGATCACGTTCGATCGCCGTACCCAATTTCTATGTCGGCAAGGATCCGATCGATGTCGCCGGTTGGAAAGTCAAACTTGGCGGCTGCTCGGATGACTTCGAGCTTCTTTCCTGCCTCCGTTAGGGGCTGTCGCCGGCGGATGTCCTGAAGCGCTTCGCGGACCCATTGCGCCACGGAAAGGCGCCGCGCGCGCGCTGCCTTCTGAATCTCGCGGTATTCCGCATCGGCGAGAATCACCTGCAGTCGTTTAGCCATATAATGAGTCTAAATTACTCATAGGTATGAGTCAACACGCGGCTCAGGATGACCGCAAAAACGCGCTGTTACGGGGCCGGGTTATTCAGTGGAACGCGCAGCGTGGTGTCGGAGGGCCAATGATGGCCATAGCCGGAGAGCAGACAGACCGAAGCGCCGATCGCGAAGATGATCAGAAGGCCGACGAAGGCCGCGCGATAGAGCGCTGCAGGAATGCCCCGGCTCTCCGGGACCTTGCTGAGGTCGAGTCGCTCGTCGTCGCGGACGATCATCTTTTCATCCTTTCGCCGGCGGAGTGAACCCGATCACGTTGAGCCCGGCGAGCAACGCGAGAATCGCTCCGACTCCCAGCAGAAACAGCATGAGCTTGAAGACGTTGTTCTCGACGCCGACGCTCTTCCAGTCGACGTAGAGCGCGTAGAATGCAACCGCGGCGACGGCGATGCCTGCGATGACCGCTCCCAACCGTTCGATTAGCTGCGCATTCACGTACTCGAGCTCCTTACAAGAGGTAGAAGATGGAGAACAGCACGACCCAGATCACGTCGACGAAGTGCCAATAGAGCGTGCCGGCCGTGATCCCGAAGAACTTTCCGCGCGTGTAGACGCCGGCCGCCGACTGCAGCACGAGGACCGTCAGATAGCAGACTCCGATGAAGACGTGAAAGCCGTGCATGCCGGTCAGCGTGAAGAACGAGGCGCCGAAGATGCCGCTGCCCCACCACGTAACGTGCTCGCCGTAAATGAGGTGAGTGTACTCGAAGGCCTGGCCGCCGAGAAAACCGGCGCCGAGCACGATCGTCGCCAGAAGGAACCACATGTAACGCATCCAGTTGCCATGCTTGAAGTTCTCGAGCGCATAGTGCATCGTTGCGCCCGATCCGAAGAGCACGACCGAGTTCCAAGCCGCAAAGGCGACGTCGAGCCGCTGGATTCCCGGCGGCGGCCATCCCTGACCGCTATTGCGCAGGTAGAGATAGGCGAAGATGAATGACGAAAAGAGCACGCAGTCGCTAATGAGGAAGAGCAAGAAGCCTTGCAGACGCAGCTCCCGCGTCTCGATGTAGAGCTGATCCACCTCCCCGTGCGCGTCTCGCGCGAGCGACGCAACCGACATCAATGCGCTCCGGCCGTCACCGGCGGCGGCGAGTCGGTAAGCTCTTCTTCCAGCCCCTTATACGGCAGCGGTTGGCCGAAATCGTACGGCAGGCCGTAGACGGTCGGGACGTGCTTGAAGTTGTAGTAGTGCGGAGGCGAAGGAATCTGCCATTCGAGCGTCCGTGCTCCCCACGGATTCGGTCCCGCCCTCTTTCCGTTGCGAATGCTCCAGAGAACGTTCACAAAGAAGAGCAGGATCGAAAAAGCCATGAGATACGACGCGACTGACTCGAAGCGGTTCCAGAACGCGAACTGCGGATCGTAGGTCGCGACCTCTCGCGGCATTCCGAGCACGCCCAGCCAGTGCATCGGGATGAACGTGCCGTTGAAGCCAAGGAAGAACAACCAGAAATGCCAGTGCCCGAGCGTCTCGTTCATGAGGCGCCCGGACATCTTTGGGAACCAGTAGTAGGTTCCGGCAAAAATCGCCATAAGGCTTCCGCCGACCAGGACGTAGTGCAGGTGCCCGACGACGAAATACGTTCCATGTACGTGGAGATCGAACGGTATCGCGGCTAAGAAGATGCCCGTGATGCCGCCGATCGTGAAGAGTCCGATGAACCCAAGCGCAAACAGCATCGCTGTGGTGTAGTGGATCTTTCCCCCGAACAGCGTCGCCGTCCAGGAGAATATCTTTATCCCGGTCGGAATGGCGATCACGTACGTGAGAATCATGAAGGGCAGCTGCAAGAAGGGCGCCAGACCCGACGTGAACATATGATGCGCCCAAACCATGAAACCAAGAAGCGCGATTGACATCGACGAGAAGGCGATGAGCTTGTACCCAAAAATCGACTTGCGTGAGAAGGTCGGCAGCACTTCGGAGATGATTCCAAATGCCGGCAGAATCATGATGTAGACCGCGGGATGCGAATAGAACCAGAACATGTGCTGCCACATGACCGGACTGCCGCCTTTGGTCGGGTCGTAGAACGGCACTCCGAACTGGCGCTCGATGAAGAGCGCGGCGAGCGCGGCGGCGAGTGCCGTCGTTGCGATCATCAACAGCGGCGCGGTGGCAAACTGCCCCCAGACGAAGAGCGGCATCCGCGTAAACGTCATGCCGGGCGCCCGCATCTTGAGGATCGTCACGACGAAGTTGATTCCGGTAATGGTAGAGCTGACTCCGACTAAGAAAATCGCCGCGCACCACATCGAGGTCCCGGCTTCGCCTTGCAGCGAGACCGGCGGGTACTCCATCCAGCCGGCGGTCGGAGCGCCCATCAGAAAGGATGAGAATAACATCAACCCGGCGACCGGAAAGATCCAAAAGCTCAGCATATTGAGCCAGGGAAAGGCCACGTCGCGCGCGCCGATTTGAACGGGGAAGACGAGATTTCCGAAACCCCCGGTCAACAGCGGGATGACGACGAGCCAGACCATCGCGCTGCCGTGGACGCTATACACCTCGTTGTACGTGTCGGCGGCGACGAAACCGCCGTTGGGATTGAGCAGCTGCGTGCGGATGACTTCGGCCAAGAGGCCGGACAGCATGAAGAAAACGAAGCCGGTGATGATGTACTGAATTCCGATGATCTTGTGGTCGAGCGAGAAGACGTACCGCCGGACGAAGCCCTGCGGCTCAGGGTGAATGTGGTCGGCGATTCCGCCCGAATGTACCGCTGCTACTGCCATTGTTTTCTTAAATTCTCACTTCAGGGTGTCGAGGAAAGCGACGAGGTTCGCGATATCCTGCTGCGACAGCCCGTTCGCGGTTGCATTCGGCATCGTGCCCATGCTGCCCGTGTAGCCGTTTTGCAGGATCCCCGCCACATTCTGGGGCGTGGCGGGTTGCCCGTTGACGAGATTCGGACGCGACGGATCGTGAAGCACGCCCGCGAGCCCGGGCCCAACCAGCACCTCGTTAAACGGCGCAAGTTTGTGGCACGCCGTACATTTTTGTTCGAAGACCTGCTTGCCGGCCGTCGCATTGCCTCCAGCAAGCGCGACCGCCTGGCCGCCGGCCGCCGGGAGCGCGTTGCTGGCATGCGCGTTTTTCTCTTGCCACATTTTATACCACGTATCGAATGCCGCCTTGGGTTCGATCACGAGCACTTGCTTGTCCATTTCGCTGTGAAGGACGCCGCAAAACTGCGTGCAGATGATCGGGAAGCGGCCGGTGAGCCGCGGAGTAAACTTGATGGTAGTGACCAGCCCGGGGACGGTGTCGTTCTTCAAACGCATCGCCGGCACCCAGAATCCATGAATCACGTCGGCGGAGGTGAGGTTGAGCGTTACCGGCACGTTCAGCGGCAAGTGCATCTCATCGGTCACCTCGCCGTTGATATCTGAATACCGGAACGAGAAGTAAAACTGATGCCCGATGGCTTCGACCACGATCCCGTTCTCGGGCCGTAGCATCACCTCGTACCAGATCCGCACGCTCACGACCGAAAGCAAGATAACGAAGAGTAGCGGAATCAGCGTCCACCAAAACTCTAGCTTATGATTGTCATGGATCTGCAGGCCGACCGCGTCCGGTGGATCGCTCGCCTTGGCGCGGAACGCAATCGCAAAATAGACGAGGTAACCGGCAACGAATATCCAGAGCGCGCTGCCGGTAGCCGCCATGAAGCGGAAGAGGTGGTCGACCTGCCGTGCCGTGACGATCGCGGCCGGAAGATACGTTTCCAACGGAAATATCGACCAAAAGACGATCGCTGCGATCGACAGCACCGCTAGGATCGTCGTCACGGTCCAGAACCCGCGGCCTAGGCCGACCGGTTGGGCCCTATTCTCAACCAAAACTCTCCCCCACGCTTACTATAAGAGCCGCAGGCGCGTTTGCGCGCCGACCAAACCGGCTCTTAAGAGACCGCGTTGGCGGCCCCTGCAAATTCGCGGACGAGCCAGTCCACGTTGGTTATCGCGCTGCCGACGCAGACGGCATCGGCTCCGGCAACGAGTGCCGCCCGGACCTCCGATGGGGACCGGACGCCTCCCTCGCACACGGTAAAACGTTGCAGCGTCGCAAGCTCGCGTACCAGATCCAGCGCGGGGAGCAGGCGCGCCGCGGTCTCAGGCGTGTAGCCGCAGAGCGTCGTCGCTACGATATCAGCGCCGGCCGCGATCGCCGACGCGCCATCACCAGACGTGGCGCAGTCGGCCAATGCGAGCCGCCCATCTTCGTGAATCTGCGCGATGAGGTCGCGCGGCTCGCTGCCGTCGGGGCGTGGACGGAGCGTCGCGTCGAAGGCAATAATCTCGGCTCCGGAGGCTGCAACGGCACGAACGTCTTCGAGAGTGGGGGTGATGTACGGCTCGAAGCCGGGATGCTCTCGCTTAATCAAACCGATGATGGGGAGCTTGACGCGCGCTCGCACGGCACGTAAATGTTCTTCGCCGGCAATCCGGACGGCGACCGCGCCGCCGTCCTGCGCCGCCAGCGCCATCGCAGCGATGACGTGCGGGTCATCGAGCGCGGAGCCGCGCCAGGCCTGAACCGAAACCACCAAGCCGCCCCGCAATCCACCGAGCAGCGTCATTGGATAAGCTCGGTCAAGCTAAGGCCCCGTTCACGATACGCGAGAAGTAAGGCACCGCTAGCGGGCTCGTAGCGCGAGTCGACGATTTCTGCGTTAGAAAATCGCCAGAGAATTCCGCTGCGAAGGCGCTCGCGAATTCCGGCGTCGGAAAAGACGCCGCCGACAAATGCGACCCGCGCAGGCGCGCCGGCACTAATCGCTGCCGCAGTCAATACGGCGAGCCGATCCGCGCCGCGGTTAGCCGCCGACCGAAAGGCGTCGAAACGAAGCGCGGCCGGCGCAAACGAGGCGAGCCGCTCGCGCGTTAGCTCTTTTTTGTAAAAGGCGTGCCCGAGCCGGCGCAGCGTGGTCGTTCCGAAATAGTCGCAAGCCGCGCGCGTCTCGGCTTCCAGCGAATCGTCGCCCTCGTCTTGCGCTCGCATCAGTATGGTCAGCGCATCTCGAACGATCGCGAAAGCGCTCCCCTCGTCGCCGAAGAGAAAGCCCCAACCGCCGAGCGTACATGACCAGCCTGCATCGTCGCGTCCGTAGACGACCGAGCCGGTCCCGGCGATGACGATGACGCCGGCTCGCCCGCCCAACGCGCCGGCATGTGCGATCGGCGTATCGTGAACGAGCTTCACGCAGGCCGACGGCAGCTCCGGCTCGCGTCCGTAGACGCGCCCATCGTAACCACTGATACCGGCAACGATTGCCTCGAAACGAATCGATGACGCGAGCCCCGCGCTCCGCCGCGCATCCTCGAGCGCGCCGCGCAGCGCGTCGCGCAATCGCGTCGATTCTTTGCTTTGACCTATCTCGTCGGCGGCTCCGGCTCGGCCCCGGCCAAGAATTCGGCCGCACTCGTCACCGATAACTGCAATCGTCGAGCTTTGCCCGCCGTCGATGCCGGCAAAGCACTTCATGACGAGTCTTCGAGCAGCTTGCGGGCGAAACCGGATGCCGCGGCTTCGCGCGCGCCGCGGTCGGCGATGACGGCGATCTCGCCAATTTGCTCGCGATGGTGATAGAGCTCGTGCCCCACGGCCAGCGCGACGAACTCTCCAAGCTTCGCGCTCGGTAAAAACGATGCGACGCGAATGTTGAGACGAATTTCCGGAATCGCCGGATCGTACTCGGCGCGCAGCTCATTGCGACCCCAATCGCCCAGATCCGCAAACCGGACTGCGACGCCGTAAGCACGCGCCGCCGCCAGCGCGTTGGTCACAGCAAAACCCCGTCGGCGGCGAGCTGCGCGCGCAGCGCGCGCGCGTCGATCTCGCCGACGCGTATACCGCGCTCGCAGGCGAAAGCGGCGGCGGTGCCGGCGGCTTGACCGAGCGCCATCACCGTCGGCGTCAACCGCGTCGACGCAAGCGCTTCGTGGGTAGTCGAGATGCAGCGCCCGGCCACTAGGAGCTGCTCGCGATTGATCGGTACGAGGCAGCGGTAGGGAATCTGGTAGCTATCTCCCGGCGCAAGCCGCTCGGTCTTCGTCCCGCTTCCCGTGGGATTGTGCACGTCGATCGGGTAGGCGCTGCGAGCAACGGCATCTTCAAACTTCCTTCCCGCGAGGACGTCGTCGCGGGTAAACGTGTAGCGCCCAACGATTCGGCGCGATTCGCGAATGCCGACTTGGGTGCCGGTCGCAGCGATGCGAGAGTTTTCGAACCCCGGCACGCAGCGCCGAAAAAAATTGAAGAGTTGCACGGTCTGCAGCCGGGATTCGATCTCGGCGCGCGTCAAGTCGTCGGGATCGAGCGGATCGACGTCCACGACGCGCGTCATATTGACCGTCACTTCATCCGGATAGGGCGATATGAAGAACGACACCAGCTCGCGCGGAACGTCGACGATCCCTTCGTCGCGCGCGCGTTGCCAGAGCGTATGGAGTCCGGCAACGGCGGTCAGTGCCGCCGGCGTCCGCTGCTCGACCGGCAACGAACTGCGGATTTCGTCCGGATTATTTCGCACGTATTCGGCAAGCTTCTCGAGGTTTACGTGGCTCAGCCGAAAGATCAGCGTCGCGGGCTGGACCCTTCCCCGCTCGTCGCCCTGCTGCGTCGGCACTCCGGCCGAAGCCGCTACCAACGCGTCGGCGGTTGCATCGATCACAACCCGTGCGCGAAATGCTCGCGTTCCGCCAATCGTTGCGAATGTCGCTCCGGTAACGCTAGCCCCGTCGACCTCGCAGCTTAGGAAGTACGCATGAAGCAGCAAGGTAACTCCCGCTTCACGCATCATCTCCAGGAGCAGCGCTTTGTGAATCTCCGGATCGAACGGCGTGATGGTCGCGACATAATCGGACGAGTCGTGCAGGTGACCCGGTGATCCGCCTTTGAGCATCAACCGCTCGACGATCTCCTCGGCGATGCCGCCGACGATGCGCTCGTTTCCGGAGTGAAAGGTCATCCAGGGTCCGACCATCGCGGCCGTTGCGGTACCACCGAGAAAACCGTAGCGCTCGACAAGCAGGGTACGCGCGCCATGGCGTGCGGCTGCGATCGCCGCGGCGCAGCCGGCGTTGCCACCGCCGACAACCAATACGTCGAGATCGCCCATGCAGGCCATTTCCGCATCTTCCAAAATAAACCGCCATGCAAGTACAGATCGCCGCGGCCGAACGGAATTGGGCGATGGCCGCACATCTGAGCGCTCTCGTTGCAATTGCAGGACTTCCCTTCGGTCACGTACTGGGACCGCTCATCGTTTATCTCGTCAAAGGGCATGAGTCGGAGTTCGTCGGCGAGCACGCACGCGCGTCGTTGAACTATCAGATCACGATCTCGATTCTCACCATCGTGCTGGTTATCGTCGCGCTGGCCATGACGTTCGGATACCTGATTCCTCTGAGCAGCGCGTCGGAGTCGACGACCGCTTCGGCAAGCTTCGCCGTGCTGTGGGTCGCATTCGGCCTCGCAGTTCTGGCGATCTTGCTCGCATCGCTGATTTTCATCATCATGGGCACGGTCGCAGCGAGCGAAGGCCGCCCGTATACCTATCCCTTCGCGATTCGCTTCCTGCGTTAGGCCGGCAGATGCTGTTGCAAAGGATCAAACCTCTAACTCGAATTCTCGCCGAGGGAAGCGACGAGAAGCACGGCCTCAAGCGTTCGCTCGGGCCCTTGGCGCTCACGGCGATGGGCATCGGCGCCATCATCGGCACCGGCATCTTCGTGTTGACCGGCGTCGCATCGGCTACGCGGGCGGGCCCGTCGCTCACGATTTCGTTCGTCGTTGCCGGCATCGTCAGCGCGCTCGCCGCACTCTGTTATGCGGAAGTGTCGAGTAAGATTCCGATCTCCGGCAGCGCCTATACGTACACGTACGCGACCATGGGCGAGTTCTTGGCATGGATCGTCGGCTGGGGCTTGGTCCTCGAGTACGCGCTAGGCGCCTCAACGGTCAGCGTAGGGTGGTCGGGTTACTTCACGTTCATTCTCCACACGCTGTTTAATTGGAATATACCGCAGGCGTGGCAGCACAGCCATTGGGACATGACGCCGGGTATCGCGAACCTGCCGGCCGCCGCAATTATACTGATCATCACCGCGTTGCTCGTAAAGGGCACGCGCGAATCCGGCACGGTCAACGCGGTAATCGTCGCGATCAAGGTTGCGGTCGTGCTCTTCTTCATCGCGATCGGCGTGGGTCATATCAATCCGGCGAACTATCATCTGCCGCCGAGTCCGCAAGCCGGCGCGGGCGGCTACTTCCCGTTTGGTCTGGCCGGCATGTTCGGAGGTGCGGCGTTCATCTTCTTCGCCTACATCGGATTCGATGCGGTCTCCACGACGGCGGAAGAAGCCAAGAACCCTGCGCGCGACTTACCGATCGGCATCATTGGAAGCCTCGTGATCTGCACGATCCTCTACATCATCGTCGTTGCGATCCTCAACGGCATGGTCCCGTTCTATACGCTCAACGTTAACTTTCCGGTAGCATTCGCGGTCGATAGCGTGGGTCTCGCTTGGGCCGGCGTGATCATATCGTTCGGCGCGATTGCCGGACTGACGACCGTGCTGCTCGTTATGATGTACGGCCAAACGCGAGTCTTTTTCGCCATGTCCCGCGATGGATTGATCCCGCCGCTCTTCGTTAGGATCCATCCGTCTTGGCGCACGCCCTGGATTTCGCAAATTCTTTTCGGCATTCTCATCGCCGTCGCGGGCGCACTCTTCCCGATCAGCATTCTTGGATCGCTCACCAACATGGGTACGCTCGCGGCATTCGTGCTCGTTTCGATTGCCGTGCCGGTGCTGCGCAAGCGCCATCCGGAGATGCGAGGTGCGTTCCAGCTGCCGTTCGGACCCTACATAATTCCCACGCTGTCGGCAGTCTCGGCGCTCTTTTTGATCTACTTCTTGAAGGTCGGCAATCCGCTGGTTTGGGGTTTCTTTCCGTTGGTCTGGCTAGGGTTCTTGATCTGGTTTGCCGTCGGCCTGATTTTCTATTTCTCGTACGGCCGGCATAAGAGCACGGTCGCACTCGAACAAGCCGAAGGACTCGCCGTCGCGCAGCCAAGGGTAAATTAAGCCGCCTTGATGCGACGAGTAAAGCCGCTCTCGCGTATTCTCGAAGAGGGCGGCAACAACGAACGTGGCCTTAAGCGGTCGCTTGGGCCATGGTCGCTCGTCGCGATGGGCATCGGCTGCATCATCGGAACCGGAATCTTCGTTCTAACGGGCATCGCGTCGGCAACTCGAGCTGGTCCCGGCCTTACGATTTCATTCGCAATCGCCGGCGCCGTGGCCGCTCTTGCGGCTCTCTGTTACGCCGAAGTCTCCAGCAAAGTGCCGATCTCCGGAAGCGCGTATACGTACACGTATGCAACGTGCGGCGAGTTCTTTGCATGGATCGTCGGCTGGGGACTCGTCCTCGAGTACGCTCTTGGCGCGGCGACGATTAGCGTTGGCTGGTCCGGCTATTGCACGTACATTCTCGGGACGCTTCATCTTTGGAGCGTTCCGCAGGTTTGGCAGCATAACCGTTGGGACCCAACGCCCGGCATCGCGAACCTGCCGGCCGCCGGCATCGTCTTGATCATTACCGCGCTTTTGGTCAAAGGAACGCGCGAATCGGGCGCGGTCAACGCCACGATCGTCGCGATGAAAGTCGCGGTCGTGCTCTTCTTTATCGCCATCGGAATCGGTCACATCAATCCGGCGAACTACCACCTGCCCCCGGGACCAAATGCGGGCGCGGGCGGTTTCTTGCCCTTTGGGTGGAGCGGCGTCCTCGGCGGCGCAGCGTTTATGTTCTTTGCGTATCTCGGATTCGATGCCGTCTCGACGACTGCGGAAGAGGCTCGAAACCCCGGTAAGGATCTTCCCTTTGGCATCATCGTGAGTCTCGCCGTCTGCACGTTGCTCTATATCATCGTCGTTGCGATTCTCAACGGGATGGTGCCGTTCAACCACCTCAACGTCGCCTACCCGGTAGCTTACGCGGTCAATAGTGTCGGTCTCGGCTGGGCCGGAATCGTTATTTCGATCGGCGCGATCGGCGGTCTGACGACTGCCTTGCTCGTGGCGATGTACGGCCAAACGCGCATATTCTATGCGATGGGCCGCGACCGGCTCGTCCCGCCGTTCTTTGTCAGATTGCACCGGACGTGGCGGACGCCGTGGCTTTCGCAGATTCTTTTTGGCCTCACGATCGCAACCGCAGGCGCGCTGTTTCCCGTCAATTTACTGGCCTCGTTGGCAAACATGGGCACGTTTGCGGCGTTCATTCTCGTGGCGGCCGCCGTGCCGCTCCTGCGAAGGCGTCATCCGGAACTCCGTGGGACGTTTGCCGTCCCATTCGGGCCGTACGTAGTTCCAGCTCTTGCCGCGTTGAGCTCCCTTTCCATGATGTTCTATCTGAAGAATGGGAACCCCGTACTCTGGGGCCTCCCGATCGCGTGGCTTGGATTTGTCATTTGGCTGATGCTTGGGCTTATTTTGTATTTCTTCTACGGACGCAATAAGAGCACGCTCGCTCTCGAAGCAGCCGAAGCGTTCCCGGTTCAGCAGCCCGCCGTGAACTAGGCTTCGCGGGCGACCAGGAGGAGCGCGATGCGCTCGTCCGGCGCGCAGCCGTCGCACTCTTCGGTTGCAAGCGCCGCGGCCTGCTCCGCGCTCGTCAAACCTTCGAACGCGGCGATGCGGTTTGCGCGTAACACGTAAAGCGCCGGAAACGCCCGCCCGACGTCGCCGAAGGTCGTGGCGCGCTCGATCGCGTTGCGCACCTGCGAAGCGAGATCGGAGGAAGTCGTCGGAAGCACCACCGGATTACGGACGGCAAGCCGAATGGCGCCGCGATCGTCCATGACTCGGACCTCGCGAACCTCGCAAGTTCGCCCCATCGCTTTACGCTGCTGCATGCGCCGCTGGTAGGCCCGCAGTGACGGAGTGAGCTCTACAACCTCAAGCTCGCTCGGATCGCAGCGCATCGAAGCGGCTGCCGCTGCGCGGCGCTCGTTTTCACTGCAAACACTAAGCGCCGCCGATTCGACCAAGGCGGTCGCCCCCGAAGCCGTTGCCCGCACGCGATTGCGCTGGGCATCGATCTCTACTTCGACCTCGACGCGTTCGGGCGCAGCGCCGGCGGCCACGACGCGGTCGGCCGCCTCGCGACGAATCCGCGCGATGTCTTGCGGCGACGGCGCGACGATCGTTCGTTCGACCGAATCTCGAACCAGCGCGAGTGCGACACCAATCGGCGCGATGACTTCCGCATCGCGGGCGATGCAAAACGGGAGCTGCATCAGCTCCGCAACCGCAGGCACGAGCGCGCCCGCACCGCCGCCGCCGCCGACGATGCTAAGATAAGCAGGGTCGAGCGCGTAATCGGCGATCAATCGATCGATGGCGACGCGGAGCTTCGCAGCCGCGACCGCGAGCACGCTGCGCGCAAGCTCGCGGGGGTCGCTGCCCAGCTGCCGGGCCAGCAACTCGAACGCTCGCAACGCCGATTCGGTCTCCCCGCGCGCAAACGCGCCGGGAGGAACGACGCCCAGTGCATTTGCGGCACAGGTCGCGGTAAGCGCGATGCGCCGTCCGTCGCGAGCGATGAATGCGGCGTGGTCGGCGCGATCGCCCGGTGCCGGCGCAAGGCGCTCGAAGCGCGCGCCCTCGAGCACGTCGCGCGAGATGAAGCAGGCGTATTCGCAACCGGCGATATGCGCGCTGCGCGGCCCGACGTCCACGATCGCTCGATCGCTCACGCGCAGCATGCTGCCGCCGCCAATCCCAAGGGTGCGGACGTCGAGCGTCCGCAACATCGTACGATGCCCTCCGACGCGCGCTGCGTGCATTTGCGCTCGACCGCCCGATATTGCGGAGCAGTCGGAGCTCGTGCCGCCGATCTCGACGAATATTCCATCGCTCAAGCGCTGGTAGAGCAGCGCGCCCGCGATGCCTGCGGCCGGTCCGGAGAGCAGCGTTAGAATCGGGCGCCGCTCGATCTCCTTAGTGTCCATAACGCCGCCGTCGCTGCGCATCACCATCAGCGGCGCACGAATTGCAGCTAGCTCGACGGCTTGCCCAGTCACACGCGCGGTACGAATCATCTTCGGCAGGATCGCTGCGTTCAGCGCGGCGGTTCGCGTGCGCGAACGCAAGCCGTACGCCGTGCTCACGTCGTGACCGCTCGTTGCGGCGATTCCGCGCGAGCGCGCGTAAGCAACGGCTTGCGACTCCGCCCCGGGGCGATCGACCCCGAAGCTCTCGCTCGCGGCGATCGCCTCGACGCCGCCGGCGATCAAGCTATCGACGGCGGCGCGCATGGCGGCGGCGCGGGCAAACGCAAACTGGGGCGCGAACGCGGTCCCCGATTCCAGCGGCACCGCGCCAAAGCGCATCTGCCGTTTCGAAAACCATGCCAAACCATCGAGCAACCCCAACACGCCGACGTGGGCAAGATCGCCTTCGAGCAGCGCGTTGGTCGCCTGCGTCGTTGAATGCGCGATGAAGGCGACGTCGGCAGCCTCGATATCGGGGCACGCGAGCAGCCGATCCATGCCCGCGATGATACCGGCCGCTACTCCCGCAGCCGCGTGATGCGTCGTCGGAACCTTGATGCGCGCGAGCAGCTCGCGCGTCGCGGCATCCACGGCAACGATATCGGTAAAGGTTCCGCCGACGTCGATTCCGACCCGAAGCGTCGCGCGCGGTTGCGCCATACTTACCAGTCCGCGACGAGCACGAACGTGACCGTTACGAGTTCGACCGTCCCGTCGCTCTCGAACCGCGCATGGAGCCCGCGCAGATCGCTTTCCAGCGATTCTGCCGCCGAGCCGTCTTGCGGAAGATACGAGGACGATCTCGCTCGCCCGATGAGCGCCTCGCGATCGAGCCGCTGGCGTCCGTAATGCTCGCTGCGCTTAACGTTCGCCGACGGAAAGCCGGCGAACGTGCTCAATGCCACTCTGCGAAGCGTTTCGGTATCGTCGGTCGCGTAAGACCGCACGATGTCGCCGTACGCTTCCGTAAAGGCGTCGCGCTCGTCGCGCTCGTACTGCAAGAGCACGGCGCGACGGCGCGCGATGCGACGGAACTCGAGCATCGCGGCGCGCGTCGCAAACCAGTGGAAGGCTTGACAAGCGACGAGCGCGTCAACGCTCGAGTCGGCGAGTCCGGTCTGCTCGGCCGTCCCTTCGTGCCAAACAACTCGCACATGCGGCTTTGCCGCGGCGCGCATCTGCGCGTTCGGCTCGATGGCGACAACCGACGCGCCGCGCTCGGCAAAGAGTCTCGCCGAGATTCCCGTACCGGCACCCACGTCGGCGATCGTCAGCGTACGAGGATCGCCGAGGCCTTCCAGCGCGGCATCGATGGCGGCTGCCGGATACGACGGCCGAAAGGCGGCATAGGCGCGTGCGCGCGGACCGAACCGGCTCGTCGGCTTCATGCGAGAAACGGAGCTCCCAGGCTGATCTGCACCGACTGGCTGCCGCGCAGCACCGTGAACACGTGCGGCTTGCCATCGTAGGCAAATCGCTCCGCCAGATACGTCCCGTATTGCCACCAGGCGAGACCGTCGATCGCTTCGATCACATCTCCCGACCGCAACCCGGCCGCATAGGCCGGACCGCCGGCGCGAACGTAGACGCGCAAGTTGCCGTCGGCGGTTCGAAAGAACGCATAGAAATAGGTCGGCTTGCCGGCCTGGCCGGCGGCGACGCCGGTTCCGAAGAGGTTCGCGCTCTGATCGGGATGCGCGAGCGACCAGGCGTGCAGCCGCGATACGCCTTGCATGGCAAGCGCGCGCGCCTGCGCCGCGCTGGGCGGAGGCGTTACGACCTGGTGATCGTGCCATTGCGCCACGACCCAACCGCCGCAATCTTCCAGCCGAAGGCCTACGTCGAGATCGTCTCCTTCGATCAGCGAAAAGCTCGACGTCTCGATATAGAGGTACGCCGCATAGCGTTTGCGCGCGCAGTCGGAGGCGTTGGGATCTTCGTGCAATCGAATCGTCTGCCAACCTCCGGTTGCAAGCGCGCCGGCTACCGCATCGGCGCCGATGCGCCCCAACGGCGTCCCATCGTCGTCGACGGCAATTCGATCGCGAGCCGAGGCGGGCGCGTAGAGGCCGGGGAAGAGCTCGGCGGCCCGTGCCGGCGTCCCGAGCGTTGTGAACGGCCGAACGCCAAAAAGCAGCGGTGCGGCGCAGACCACGGCGAGCGTCGCCGCAATCGCGACGCCCGCTTGATACGCCAGCGTCCGTTTCGTTATCGTCACGATCGGAACGCCGGTAAAGTTGGCAATCCAAACGTTGGCGGTGTTGGTCGGATCGCAAACGTTTTGCACCGCAACCACGGCCATGACTGCTGCGACGAGCACGACCGGCGGCAGGACTGCGGCGGTCAAAAGGGCCGTAAAGATCGCGATGCCGACGCCGAATGGATTGAGCGGCCCGCGATACAGCACGAGCGGACTGGCAACGCCGAAGAGCAACACGTAGGCGACGGGATTGCGAAGCCAGCCGCCCGCGAGCGGCTTCAGGGCCGCGGCGAACTGCGGCTGCTGCGTCGCCACGAGCAGCATGCCGATTCCCATGAAAAGAAGCACGGCGGGCGCAACGTCTTCGACGCCGCGAATCGCCGCGGCGACGAGCCGCTGCACCGCCTGGCTCGGACGCGTCACGACGGCGCCGAAAACGGCGGCAATCAAGAATGCCGGCGCCGCTTCAATCTTTAGCACATAATAAAGCGCGAGGGGCAAGAGCGGCGTGAGTAACGCGACCACCGGCACGCGTTGGGGTTTTTCGCCTTCTGCCGAAACCGCCCAGGTTGCGTAGCCGCGTTCGTGCCGAAAAGAGGCGAACGCATAGATTACCAGCGCGATCGCATCGAAAATCGCAAGCAGAATAGCGTAGCGGACCAGCTGTTCCTGCGTCACCCCGAAATACTTGGTGTAAAAGGTCCAGTTGGCGATATTGAAGATGTAGCCCAGCGCAAAGCTCATCAGGAAGAGCGTAGCGGCGATGGTTCGCGGTACGCCCGCGGTCATCATGATCGGCAAGACGATCGAGCCCACCATGATGATGCCGCCGAGTCCGGAGAGTGACGTGAAGAGCACCGCGACGATCGCGCAAAAGACCAGCGACAGCGCCAGCGGTTGCTCGCCGCCGAACTCCGCTGCATAGTTGACGATCGTTCGCGCGATCCCCGTGTCGATCGTAACTCGTCCCAGCAACGCGCCGAAAATCACTGCGACGTAGACCGGAGCCAGCTGGACCGCGCCGCCGGCGACGATCTCGCCAAGCTTCGTCGCGGGCACACCGGCAACGAGCGACATCAGCACCGCCATTGCCGGAACGGCAACGAGTGCCGGTATCCAGCGGCGGTACATCAGCACCGCGAAGACCGCAAAGACCAAGAGAATGAACGCGGCGGTCATGCTCAGGATGACACGGGTTTGGGTGAGACGACCGTGTCGAAGGGCGGAAGCGTTTTGGTGCGTTCGTAGGCCTGTGTCACCCGATAGAATGAATCGGCGCGCTCGATCGCCTTCTGGGCAGCGAGATGGTAGCGTTCGAGATTGCTCGCAAGATGCCCGGCGCGGCTCTCATAAAGCCAGGCCCGCTGGTAGAGCGGCACTAGGTCCTCGTACGCATCGCGCAGCTCCCACATCCAATAGCGGCACCAATAAAGATCGCGCTCGGCCCGATCGCTATCCGCGATATGCGCTTGGGCGTCTTCGTACATCCGGCGAACTTCCGAGGCAATTTGGAATTTGCGCGCGAGCGCGTCGTAGCGACGGGCCGCAAGAAACATCACGAAGGCCGCGTTGGCATGCAGCGGCGGTCGCTTGAAATAAAGATCCTGCTCGACCTCCTCCGCCCAAAGTCTGACTTGCCGCAAGTCGGCCCTTGCGGCTTGAGCTGCCGCCGCGTCGAACGGATCGGCCCAGAACAGCGCATCGGTCTGATCGCGCACCGTATCGGCCGATTCGAGCGCCGTCAGCACGCTCGCAAGCTTGCCCACGTCGTCGCCGTACGAGCTATCCGCGACGCCGTAGAACGCGCTTGGAAACGCCTCCGCAAAGCGGACCTGGTCCAGGTCGCCCGGCTGCCATGCCGCGGCGGCGGCGTAAATGACGGGATACCAGGTCGCCTCGTAGAGCGTCTCGCCGTCATCATGCCAGACGGTTTGAAAGAGGCCGAGGACGTTTGCGTCCTTACCTTGCGCGATAAAGCGGCGCTCGTTATCGAGCGCCGCACTGACATTCGGGAAGATCTCGTTCCAGTTTCGCGCACCGGGCGCGACCATCTGCTCGAAGCCGCCGCGCGCAATCGTCTGGATGTACGGCGCGAAGGATGCGTCGTTACCGTAATGCCAGTTGACGACGACGCAACTGCGCGGAATAAGTTTCATGATTCCGGGATCGTTCTCGATGCCGTCGTCCCAAAGCATGAGCCGAGCGCCTGAAGGTGCGATCAGACGATTCATGGCAACGATGTGGTCCGCATAACTTTGCGACCGGCCACGCTGGGCCACGTAGGCTTGCGTTTGTCCCAACCCAAGCGTCGCAGTTTCATCGGAGCCGATATGGAAAAACGGCGGACGGCCGACTGCCGCCAGCTCTTGAGCGACGATCCGCGAGATGTATTCCATCGATAGCGCGACGTTTGGCGCCAGCAGAAACCCATGCGGCAGTTCGGCTGCGTCCGCGTAGCGCTCCAGCTTCAGGGTATTGTGCATGTGCGCGAAGCTCTGTTGCTCCGGGATCAGCGCCACGTGAAATCGCGCCGCGTAGAGCGTCAGCGCATGAAGCTGCGCCGGCGTTATGCCGTCGAGCGGCGCCGGCAGCGGATCGGTCGGACTGATGAAGACGTGCTCCATGTACGGTGAGTAGCCGTTCATTTTGAAGGCTGCGATCGTTCGGATGCGCTCTTCGAAATAGCTCATCGTCGGCAACGGCCCGCGCGAGACGTCGTCGGAGAGAATGCGCCACGGCAGTGCAGGACGATCCTCAATCTCGACGCAGGGCGCCACCCATGCCTGGTTGGAGCGCAGCGGAAGCTGTGCCAGCGTCATCGCCGCGTAAAAGGCGCCGGCGCTATCCGCACTTTCAATCAATGCGCGCCCCGCTCGAACCGTCAAGCGATAGGACTGCGGCGTAAGCGATCCGTCGTGCCGCACCGCGATCGCCGCGCCGCGCTCTGCAACGGTTCGCAGCCCGCCGATTCCGAGGGCCGTCCACCGCTCGTCGATTTCGGCTCGCGCAGCCGGATCGAAGCCCGCCCCAACGGTGCGAGGCACGCTCGAGCCCGGTGGCGGACATGGCAAGCTCTCTATTCGCGCCGGCTGCGGCAGCAGATGCAGCGACGTCGCCGCGATTGCAGCTAATAGCGTCAACGGGAGTTAGCGGGCGTCACTTTGCGGCGGCCGCACGGAGTGCCGCCTCGCGCCCATCGAGCGCTGCTGCCACTTCATCGAAGTAACGATTTGTGGCAGCGGGCTCGAGCAACGCGGCCCTGTCAGCGAGTTCGATCGTCGCAGCGTCGGCCGCGACGACATCGTCCTCCTTGCTGGCGCCGCTCGGTCCGATACCTATGTGTCGCGAGAAGGCTTGCTGATCGGCGAAACCCACACGCAAAACCAATGCATCGACTCGCTGCGCAAGCTCCGGCGAAAGCGTTTGGCTCGCAGCCAGATTGGCGAGCGCCTCGCCAAGATAGGATCGCACGTACTCGTCTGAACGGCGCCGCGCGACTTCGTTGTCGTAGCCGGGAAAATCGGGAATTTTTTCGCGCAGAAGCTCCAGCGGTTCCATTGACGGCAGAGCTACGACGCCTCCCGTCGGAGGGCCTCGAAGCCTCCCTGGGAAGATACAGTTGGTGAAGCACACAACGGCATGGCCGGCATATCTCGTCGCGGCGGCTTGCTTCGCCATTGCGTTGATTTCGTCGATCGCAAATATCTCGCTCCTCGGCCAACTCAAACAACAGCAGCGCGAGATTGCCAACCTTTCCGAGCGCTCCACCGCGCTAGCGCGCAGCCTCGCCAAGGAGCGCATGGCCCTTTTCGACATGCTCGACACGCATGCTCGCCATTACGCGATCGCTGACGGAGAAGTGATCACGCGCGGCGGCCGGATCTATCTCGCGCTGCGCCAGCTGCCGGAACCGCCGCATGGCAAAGTCTACCAAGCCTGGACTATCGCCAAAGGCTCCACGAAACCGAGTGCAGCGCCGACCTTCTTACCGGACGCTCGCGGAGTTGCCCTCATCGTGCTGCCGGCGGATGCACGTTCCACTTCCGAAGTTTCCGTTACGCTGGAACCCGAAGGCGGCAGCAAAGAGCCGACGAGCAAGCCGTTGATGAACGTCGCCTTCGATTCAGAATGATAGAAGCGGTCTCTGAAGCGACGCACGGGCCGGCGTTGGAATATCTTGAGCGCTCGCCGTATCTCAACGTCTTTATCAGCCACGTACTGTTGCACGACCTCGCGCCCTCGGTGCGCAAGAACGTGGCGATCGCAATCGACGAGGGTCGGGTCGCCGGCGTTGCTTATTGCGGGCGTCAGCTTGTGATCGCCGCGGAGGATTCTGCGCTGAAGCCGTTCGGCGAATACGCGCGAGAACGCCGCGGCGAGCGCATGATCGTCGGCCCGCGGGAAACCGTGCGTGCTTTCTGGGAGGTAATTCGGAACTGGCACGTCGCGCCACGCCTCGTACGCGATCGCCAGCTGGTGATGATGCTCGACCGCAGCCGGTTGCGCGCCTCCGACCAGCGCGTGATCGTGCGTCACGCGCGGCCGGATGAATGGAACGCCGTCGCCGCCGGATCTGCCCAGATGATCCAGCACGAGCTCGCATACGATCCCCGGCGAGGGTGGCCTGACTTTGACGCCAACGTCCGGCAGATGATCGATCGGCAGCTCTGGTGGATCGGCAGCGCCGACGGTCAACTCTGCTTTTTCTGCAACGTCGGTCCGTGGTGCCATCACACGGTACAACTGCAAGGGATTTGGACTCCGCCCGAGCTGCGCGGCCAAGGCTTAGCAACCTCGGCCCTTACGGCGATCTGCAATCGGCTGCTCGAAATCTCGCCCACGATCTCGTTGTACGTCAACGATTTCAACGAAGCGGCGATCGCGCTCTACCGGCGCGTCGGCTTCGAGCACGTCGGCGACTTTCAGACGATCCTGTTTTGACCGAAAACAACCAACCGCCTAATCGGTTACTCAACACGGCACGCGGACGCGCAAAGGTCCGCGCATGCGCGCTTGGGGCGTCGCATCGCAAACCGAATTGGGAAGGACGGCTCGCGGGCCCCGGTCAAGAGAAAGGAATGGCCGTCACGAAGTGCGGCAACGGGACGCGCGGGTTAAGACCCGCCATAGTAATGCTCCGCGTTTCGCTCGTCGGCGTCGCGGCAATGAGCGCCGCCCTGCTGGCGCACGTCATCATCGACGTTC
>Ga0187783_10000385_pt1 | contig 32373 bp, 36 predicted proteins | sample 1015_SJ02_MP02_2_FD_132471 | JGI IMG/M metagenome (GOLD analysis project Ga0187783, IMG submission 132471) | Tropical peat soil microbial communities from peatlands in Department of Meta, Colombia - 1015_SJ02_MP02_20_MG | ecosystem: Environmental > Terrestrial > Soil > Wetlands > Peat | place... | reverse complement strand
TTTCCACACATTCCGACACTCGTTGACAAGCTGGCTGATGGCTAACGGGGAGAATCCGCAGATCGTCCGCGCCATGCTGCGTTGGACGAACCTCAATATGCTTGCCCATTACACGCATGGCTTTAAGGCCGACAAGCTTGAGGCTCAGGGTGCGGTTCTAAGGAAGCTCGTCCGCTCTGGCGATCCCTCGGATCGGGACCTGGAACGGGACTTGGAAGAGGTCAAAAGCTCGTAAGTGATGGTGGGCGCTAGAGGATTCGAACCTCTGACTTCCACCGTGTGAAGATGGCACTCTACCGCTGAGTTAAGCGCCCAACTCTTGTGCTTTCTATAGATTGCCATTGCACCTTAAAAATGTCCAACCCAAGTTTCCACCCAAGCCGTTCACTGAACGTGGTTCTTGTCCTCAAGAATCGCGCTCGCCATGACATCCTGCGCTGCAAGTCGTGATTCCAGACTCGACTCGGTGTATCTCGCAAGAGTCACGTCCGGGTTCTCATGCCGCAGTGTGTCCTGAATCGTCCGCACATCAGCCTTCTTCCCCTCCGTTAGGAAGTCGGAGACTGCCTTGCGAAGGTTGTGAAAGCCGAAGCGGGTGACTCTACGGCCCGTTGAATCGACGTACGTGCCATCTTGCTGCTTGAAAATGATCCCGGCATGTTCGGCTGCTGGGTACAGGTAATCACGAACCAGCATTCCGCCAAACCGAGGTGTCTTGCCGTGCGTCTTCTCCGATGCGAACACCCAATCGGTCTCCTCAGCGTAGGGAGTTTCCTTTCGCCAAAGTTGCAGAAGGTGAGCCAGCACTGGGGTCAACGCAACGTAGCTGTCTGATGCGGGTGTTTTCGGCTTCCCGATCTTGCCTCGTCGCCATCTCTGTCGGATATAAATCTTGTTCTCCAGCCAAGAAATGGCAGACCAGCGAAGCCCGACGCACTCGGAAATGCGGATCGCTGTCAGTGCGCAAAGGATGACCATCGCCCGTTGCAGCGGAGGAAGAAACTCCAGCATCTTCTTGATCTGCATCGGCGTGACACGCACTGCCTTGTACCCCGATTTCGTCTTGATCTTCGGACCGCCCAGCTTCCGAGCGCGAGCCGGATTGTATTCGATCCCAGCGGGCACAAGTTCGTGGCGTTGTGCGTGTTGGTAGACAACCGACATCGCGTCACGAATCTTGCCCACCGTTGACCACTCGTACTTGCCGCCGCTTTCCTTCGCAAGCGACTTCAACCAAGATTCAACTTCCAGAACTCTGATGTCCACTGCGGGCGTGTTGCCCCAGCGGTTAATGCAGTGTCGGATGTTCCCCTTAGAAGTCTCTTGCGACCCGTCGCCGAGGTCTCGAAGTTCGCCGATCTCAGGATGCATGTAGTGATAAGCGATCTGCTGGAAAGTCAACTTGCCTGTTTGCAGGGGCGAATTGATTTTCTCCAGCAGCCCCAGATCAACCACACGCTGCTTCGCTAAAGACTTCGTTGGAAAGTCCCGCACCAAGCCAACAACGAGCGGAGTTGCCTCCACCCGCTTGCCGTCTTGAGGTCTGGTCACCAAGTAGCGAAGCACCCAAGTTTTCCCTTCTGCACGTACTATCTGCTTCAAGCTTCCTTTCTGAAATCTCGTAGTAGCCATTAGCTTCCTTTCCGGCTGCTACGGGATTGCCGTGAACTATTATCCATGTGATTGGCAGTCCCGCTGACGGGTTTTTTCAGACCCTTGGTTAAGGCTGCTGCAAGCTCCGACAGCCGGAAGCGCCATTGTTTGCGTCGAGACCCCAAGCTCGCTGGGTAGGCTGGGATAGCGCCAGTTCGAGCCATCATGAGCAACTGGCGGCGGCTGATTGAGAAGAACGAGGCGGCTTTTGCGGCATCAACGAAAGGTTCAGGCTGCCCGTTCGGGGTATTTAGGTTGTCGGAGCCGGACGCTTCCGGCTGCGATGTAAGGCGTTCCACAAATACTCTCCTTGGCGTGTAGCAATCTGGGTCACCAAGGGGAAAAGCCGCCTCATGAACTCGATTTCTGCCACTCGCTACCGCCGAGCGCTGTGGGGTCTCGAAGCGACCTTTCAGGTCTCAAACGGTACACAGAGTAATACTGCGTTTTTGGATGAGCAGCCCTTCTTGGGAAGGTAAGGTGCCCTCGGGAGGAAATAACGGGGCATCAAAAAGCTTCAAGTTAGCTTACAGAGCCTCAAAAGACTTCGAATAAGGCGATCAGCCTGAAACCAGCGCCCAGAGCCGCGTCCGTGCGACTCCATTCCGCCGATCCTGCGACTTTTTTCCAATCGGGCGCATCTCATTTAATGCAACACAGTCGTCGGAGAGACCCTTATAACCCGGTGGGTGAGACCCACCAGCCGCGAGGAGAGCCTGAGTTGACGGTTCCTCCCGGCTGAGTACATAAGCGAATCGAAGCCCGACGATCTGGAGAGACGGGAAAGAGTCCGTCCACAGATCGTCGGGCTTTTTCTTTTTGGAGGCAAGCATGGTCATGACCAAGAAAAAAATCGACGCGTTCGGCGCTGTGGCAAAGAAAATGAGCGCCGAATTGCAGACCGACAACGCCGCCCGTAAGGAGCGCAAGCAACTTCTGCGCAACGCCGTGATGCACGTTCGCGCTGTGTACAGAGACAGCAGCACCGCAGTCGTCAACGGTCAAAAGACGTGGAGCGACTGGTGCCGATGGGCCTGCCCGAACCCGAAGACCAAAGACCCGACGCGCTGGTTCCAGATTGTGCTGGGCGAAAAGAAAGACCCGAACGGCGTTCGGGTCAAGACAGTGCGCGTAGAGCCGGGAATGGTTCTCGTCATCGGCGGCGACAAATATGTGCTGGACAAAGTTTCTGTCAGCGGTCGCGCCCTGCACGGCATCGTCAGCGAGTATGTGCAGGAGTCTAAGAAAGAAGAGCAGCCCGTTGAAATTCTCCATGCCAAGGGGCACGGCTGGTCTACGCGCCAAGCAGAGTGCGAGAAGCACATGCCCAATCGCAAGCTCCGGGGAAAGAAATTTGCCGAAAACCGGGAAGACGTGACGTGCCGAGAATGCCGCAAGTATGTCGAGAGAGCAGCGGCAAAACTAAAACCCAGCGTCGAAGTGGTGATCGCGCCGGAAATAAAGGAAGCCGTCATTCGCCAGAAAGCGAATCTCGCGCTGGGTTTGCCACGAGTTGGTTCTGCGTGCCCGGACAAAAATGGAGAATGCGACGGCACGCCGGAATAGAAAGTAATTAAAGAAGGAGAAAAAAGCAATGGAACCAACTAACTACGGCAGCGACAAAGAGGAACTTGAAGCGGCGCAGAATTACGACATGAAAGATACGGAAATTTACGTCCATACCTTTCTGTCGCCGGAGAACGCCGCGCTGGTGATGAAAACCACGATCCCGCACGACACGGCTGCGGCTTACTGCATCCGCACCGGGCGACACCCGAAGAAGCTCAACGTGATCGTTGACCAAGACGGCGACAAGCTCACGTTCAGCGTGACAGAGAATAAAGTGCCAGAGCGCAAAGGATGGATCACTGTACAGGTGAGTGAAGGCTAACTGTAGGTGACGGTCTCCCAGCCGTTGTCCTCGTATCCCTCGACTCGCGTCACCCAATAGCCCCGACCGCCAAAGAGCAGCCGATGCTCCCAGCATGACCACTTCATCAGCGGACCCATTCCAGTGTTCCAGATCACCAAGTAGGCGGGATCAGCCGGGTGCGGCGGTGCGCCCCGGAATTCACATAACGGTCTCTTCAATTTCATTTCTGCCCTCCTAACTAACTGGATGAAAGTCAACGAAAACTTCCTGACTTCCAAGCCCACTTAATGGAAGGCACATTTATGGGACAACCCTACAAAGACAAATGGGCGGCACTGCACATTATCGCCAACGACCCAGCCGTGACAGCGCGTGAAGTAGCGGCGCGGCTGGGTGTAGCCCGTCATACAGTCGAAAAATGGTGCAAAGCAGAAGGCGTGAGCCTCTCCGGGCACCGCCTGCCACGGGTCAGCTTCGTGCTGGCGATGAAGCAGAAGAAGCTCAGCCGCCTGATCAAAGACCTTGCCAAGACCAAGCGCGAAGTGGACGCACTGAAGAAGTTAGACCCGGACGCACCGTACCGGGGCAAGAGCGTGACAAAGAAGAAGGCGGGAAAATGACCAGCAGAATCCCCAGACTTCAGTATTGCTTAGTAGTCGCTGTCTGGGGTCGCACCCAAGACGTTTTAGGCACCGGGCTGGTTTCTCACCCAATCGCCAGCCCGGATGCTGAAAGCGACACGCTTGAGCGACAAGCGTTCGGATTGGGTCGGAAAGATTGGGTATGAGTAAATCACGAGACAAATCACCGTGGAATCCTTTTCCACTCGCATCCCTTAAAGTCAAGGGGCTTTCGGCGTGCGCCAAGAGCATCCTGATCTATCTGGCGGCGCGATCCAACCACAAAGGCGAGACATGCGTGGGGCACCGAACTATATGCCGGGAGCTTGTGCGCAGCAAGGATTTTGTCACGAAGGGTCTCGCTGAGCTTCGTGACAAGAAAGTCATTACCGAGACCGCCAGAATCCGCTGGGACAAAGAAGCCGACTGGCGGATCATCAACCCAGCGATCCTAGTCAATGATCCTGCCCAGCAGGAAGACAGCAATCCTGCCTATCAGGACGACTCTGAGGAAGAGAAATCCTGCCTAGCAGGACTAGGTAATCCTGAAGAGCAGGACAAGAGTAATCCTGCCCAGCAGGGCGAAACCTTACAGATAAAACCTAACCTTACAGATTTCAACCTTACAGAACAAAATCTAAAGAAAGAAAGAAAGGAAGAAACGGAGGTCGCTTCGCTCCCTCCGGTCGGCGACGACAAACCTGAACAAGTTTTGCTTAGCAGCAAATCAGTAGACTTGTTAGAAGGCATCTGGAAAGACAGAACAAGTTATGGGCTGTCACCAGAAGACAAAACCCTAGCCCAAGCATTGGTGGTAAAACACGGCAGTGAGGTAGTGGCAACAGTCCTTCGCAACACCATCAACGTTCGCCCCAAGTCCGCCAAGCTGCGCTGGAACAAGTTCCGGGTCTTCGCCCGCAACTACGAGCGCAACTACGAGGAGTATCTGGCATACATGGCAGTAGAGCATCCAACCTCTCCAGTGGTGACGAAGTTCAAGGTGGTGCAGAACGTCACGCAGGAAACCTACGACCATCTCATCCAGTGGTTCAAGGATTATGGCAAGCTAGGCGACTGGAACATCCGTTTCAAGGAACTGGAAGACTTCGGTGCTACCCCAGACTATCTCGCAGCCGTCATAGCTTTGCTGGTGCATGATGAGTGCGCGGTCAACCGCAAGCGCTTCTTAGAACTCATGTACGAATGCATGGGCGTAGACCAGCCAAAAGTTGTAGCGGCTGCGGCAGCAGAGGTCGTGGCTAATTACGAGTAATAATTCTTGACCGCAATGGAGGCGGCAATCTTATGGCTGAACTAAAACTCAATCACAGCAGTGTGGCACTGGTGGATGATGACTTCCTACCTTTCGTTGCTAGTGCCCCCATGTGCAGTCTTTCCGGTATGCACTGAGGAACTTTGGCGCACCAGTCAGGAACAGTTCCCGAACTTTCAAATCCATTTCATAGAACGGAGTTTTCGCCGCTCCCGCAAACAGGATCAGGTTGCCGGATCAGTAGAATCGCCAAGAATACTGGGCAAATCCGTGCAAGCTCGGCTGGAGGAAAATTGACAAATGCACGCACGACCACAGATTCGTGAGCATCTGCTCGCGGCGAAGATGAAGCACTGGGCGCTGATCGGGCGATACCCGTCTGCTTACTCCAGCTACAGACCCGCGCAGGCACGGAAGAACTTTGCTCGGCTGCATGCCAAATACCCGGAACTCGCAAGACGTTTGGGCTTGGACTCGCTCTCGCCATACCCTCCTCTGTAAACGTTCGCGGAGACCTTTGAGGATTAACATGGACAACCAAAATAACCCAGAAATACTCGCGGCTGTTCCTTTGCCATCCGCAGCGGAGCGCCGACGCCGCGAGATTCTGTTAGCGCGACTGATGCTCTTCATGGTGGAGATCATCCTTGCGGGCGAACCCCTTGGGCTGGAAACGGCCCGTGATTTGGGCAGAGAGCTTCGGCACTGCTACCCGGAGCTTGTGGACGAGTGCTTGTGACCGATTCGGTGCGAGTGCGTCGTATGGACAGACAAGTACGAAACAGTGCTATTTTTTCGAACGCCGACGCGGAGCTTTCAGACGACGAATTATGTCGTCTAGCGCTTTCTGCGATTGCTCAAGGATTGCAGGCACTTGATCTTCAGCTAACGCGGCTTTCTCAGTCTTTATCCGAGTTGCATAATCGACTTCGATAGGTTGACGCCTTCTCAGGGCATCCACCTGAGTCTGAATGTATGACACAGTCTGAATGACACCCTTCAGACTTTCGCAAATTACGAGCAGAGCGTTGCGATCTTCCTTGTTCATTGATCTTGCGCCTCCATTCTCTGTGATCCGTCTCTACCAATTTCTGTGCCGTGAAATTCCCAGCCCTCAAGTCGCCGACGCCGCAAAGGTCTTCGGGACTAAATCGAGATCAAGGACTTGAACGCGATCTTCAGATGACGGTGCTCGCTTCGGGTAGGGCAAAGTTTCCCACCTCAATGCCGCTCGCAATTTCCGCTTGGTCCGCCTATCGCCGTAGAAGCCGACGTAGCGCAGCTTTCGCTGATCGTCCTTGAAGAACTCGCAGCCTTGAGAAATGAGCAGTTGTTTCTGCTCGGCTCGACTGCGCTTGTATCGGAGCTTTCCGAAGCGACGATCACGTGTCAGCAAATGGACGTTTCGAGCATCATAGATTTTGCCGTCCGGTCGCCGGAATTTCTCCGTGGGGTTGGTGAACCCGCAGAATAGCCATCCTACGGCTTGATATACAACGCCGACTTTCCCGGCGCGAGGATCGGCATAGGCGATGAATACGTGCGCTCCCGTCTTGTGAGACATGAGTTTGCAGGCTTGGGTTATTAGGTAGCTTGCGCTATGCGGGTGCGCCCAATGTTCACAGCAACCGCGAACTAAAGTGACGACTTTGCGTGCGTGTTCCGCACCACAGACAGATGACCTGACCTTCGTTCCAGCCGTGGAGCCAAAGCAGACACAACCCGCGATCTGGTCACCGAAGAAAAGGCCCCATGCGTGCTCGGCACTCCCCAAATTTCCCAGCCACTCATTCGCAACCACCAAGTTACGTGCGTCTGCAAGAGAAATCTCTCGCACGCTGGCGTTCTTGAAGTCAGCCGCGAGCGCCAGCTTCTCATTGAGTAGCGGGTCAGGCTCTTCTGCCATTCTTTCGCGGATCACCCGCTGAAATGCTTTTCCGTTGGTTGGAAAATCCTCGAAGTCTTTCGAAAGTTGTACCTTGCATTCCGTCGCGTGCCTCATCGAGTTCTTAAGTGCAAGAATTACCCTTTTTCTGATCGTCGGGTTCAAGCGTTTGCGGAGCCGGACAACAGATTCGAGCTTCTCCCGCCTGCTCAGTGACTCTATGTCTCGGATCAACTCGGACGCAACGACGTTCACGTCCGGGTCAGTGAGCACCTCTGTCGGCGTGGCGATCTCTCTGATCTCACGAAGCAGCGCCGCATTGGTGAGTTCCCCATTTTTCTCACGCGCTTGAACCAGCGCCCGCTCGGATGTGTCTTCATCCACAAGCAGTGCGAGCCGCTGCCATTTTGAAGATTGGTCTTTTGAAACACCGATATCCTCTAGCTTCGGTGGATAGGCCTTCGCCGACGCCGACTGCCTTATTTTTGTGCCATCTTTTCGTGGTCGTCCCTCTCCCCGCGTGCCGGGATTCTTCTCCATATCCAGCAGCAGTTGCCCAGCCCGCCGCTCGGCGCGAATCCGAATCTCAGCAGCCATATTTTGCATGTCCAAATCGCCCGCAAGTTTCGCGTAAGTTCGCACTGCTTCCGCTTTGTCGCGAATTTTCTTAGCCTCATCGACACGATGAGCAGCGGCAATCGCCTTGCGAGCGGCGTCGTACCGGATCAGGGCAGTCACAGCGAAAGTCTGCGCCAACGCTGGGCCAGCGCAAAGTTACCGAGGTCATGACTCATGACCTGCTGCTGCGGTTTGAGAATTTCAAGGCTGTAAGTGCGTTCACGCGAGGTTGCGGCTCGCACCCGCGCTATAGGTGAGGGAAGCATAAAATGGTGCCGCTTGCGATTCAGAAAGGATTCGGATGAATTGGAACCTTGACAACGCGACCAAGACGGCGGCACGTAAATACCCGTTGCCTATCTATTCGGCCACTCCGATAGCTCAAGACCCTGGATCGGCGGTTATGGCACTGGATTTTCAGACTCGCCTGAGACCGGGGGACGTTTTTACCTCAGCCAGTTTGGAATGCAGCCCCGCTCAAATCATTGATGAATTTAAAGTGTCGCACTATCTGCAAGCGGTCGCCCTGACAATTTGCTGGGGCACTATGACCAGAACCAAGAACAAATACATTTATCGCAGCCACACTCTTCAACATATCTTTGACACCCTAGATCAGTGCGCTCAGTCGATCACGCAAACCTCTTGCATCCAGCAGTCGTGGGACCTGCTGGTCAATGGGCTCTCGTGGACGCCCGTGATGACTTCAAAGACGCTGCACTTCCTGTGTCGAGCGTTGGGGTTTAAGCAAGACCCTCCAGTACCCATCGACAATGCGGTCATCCGCGCCTACGTGTGGCCGGGGTTCAGGATCAACATCCCACCGGGTCAGCGTCCCAAGGACTGGAGCGGGAAAACGTTCGCTGCATACTGTAGATACATGACGGCGATTCTCGAATGGGCGGACATCAAAGGCTGGAGCACGACAGAATCGGAATCGACTATATTTGCTGAAAACCGTTGAATGAGAAAGTGCAATCCGATAGCACACGCGACCATCTCTTCATCAGTTATGCCGGGGAAGATTGGTCTTTTGCGGAGTGGCTTGCGCTTCGGCTCACCGCCGAAGGGTACAAGGTCTGGTGCGACCGTTTTAAGTTGCTGGGTGGTGAGTCATATCCCAAGGACATCGACGACGCGATAAAGAATGGCTCGTTCCGCTTGTTAGCCGTTCTCTCCCGACACTCTATTCGCAAACCTAATCCCCTGAAAGAACGCACACTCGCCCTGAATTTGGCGAGACAGAGGAACGAGAATTTTCTGATACCCCTCAACCTCGATGGGCGCAGTCCTACTGACCTTGACTGGATGGTTTCTGACCTGACGTTCGTGGCTTTCCATCTCAGTTGGGCTGAAGGTCTGGCACAATTGCTGACATTGCTTCAGAAGTCTGATGCGCCAAGAACCTTTGATGAAGGGCGCTCTGCGGCTGCCAGTTGGTTTGATACAAAGAAGCTCGTCAGCCAAAAAGAAGAGCGACTCTGGGGAAACATTGCCGCGATCACCGAACTGCCGACCGACATCTATCGTTTCGAGATGGAGGCGAACGTGCCCGATGATGAACGGCTGGAAATACTGAAACTCTGGCCGAATGCCACTGAAGGAAATATCCATTGGTCGTTCGTGTATCCGCCGCCCGACATAGCTGGGCGTTATCGCCTCAAAGTACGGGGCAAGATCGCCGATTGGAAAGCAGCCCGGAGCAGCGACATCAATGTTCGCCGAACCGCGACTTACGTCTTCAACCAGTCATTGCGGTCTCTCTGCCTATCAAGAGGTTTGAAGCTCACACCCGATGGGACAACGTGCTATTTTCCTGATTCTCTGCTTCCGAACAATCGGCTCCCGTTTACAAGTTATGACGGCAGTCGCACTTGGGTTCGGTCGGTCGGCGTTCGCAACTTCAAGACCCTTACTGGCAGAGAGGCTTGCCGTTATCACCTAGCACCGAATCTGAAAGTCTGGCTCGATCACGACCTTGGGAACTTTGTCCATGTCAGGGTGCGCCTTCTCTTGACAACGCTCAGCGGTACGCCACTTGAAGAAAAACCCGCACTACGTCGAAGGAAACGCATTTGCCGTACATGGTGGAACTACGAATGGCTTTCCCGCACACTGGCCGTCCTTCAGTTCCTCAGCGGAGATAACCCCACAATCCAGATTGACGGGGGCGAGTTGCAGAAGATGATCGTTTCGAACTCGCCGCTGACTGTAGATATCGGTTTCGGTCTTGATGAATCCCTGCTTCAGCCACAGCTAGAGGAAACAGAAGAATCCCTGCTGACGCTGGAGGACGAAGAAGAGCCGACAGAGGAAGGCGACAATGAGCAGTAGAGCAATCTTGTTGGAAGAACCACGACTTGAATTTCGGCACCGCCAATGCTTGGAAGACCCTCACGATGGATTGTCCCTCTTCGGCCCGTACGGCATCGAGGTTTCCGCCCACCCAAGAAATTTGGCAATCGGGGTCATTGGAACGCCTGTTGGAATTCAGAAATTCACCCAATGGTGTAGGGTCGCAAGAAGCGCCATCTATCCGGGGAATGATCTCGATACGAACCTTTGGCCTGTATTTCCGGGATTTGAGGCTGCGTTCTGTTCTGACCTGCCGCGAGAACCCACTTGGGTCTGTGAACTGGATGCCGAGCAACTCAAGAATTCTTCAATGCTCAAAGACCCTAACAAGCGGGCTGCTGGCGTCGTAGATCAATATTTGAGTTGCATCGAGAAGACAAAAAAGCGGGACGAACAGTTCGGTGTCCTCGTTTGCATCGTGCCGGACATCGTTTGGCGGAACTGTCGTCCTGAGTCTTACGTGCCGGGTGCAATTGGTGAGGGCACGTCCAGAAGGGAAAGAGCACTACGCGCCAGCGGTCAAACAGATTTTTTCGACAGCTACAAACCTGAAATATACCAGTATTCTGTGGATTTTCGCCGTCAACTGAAAGCTCGCTCGATGCAGTTCGGTGTGCCCATCCAAATAATCCGAGAGTCGAGGCTGGAGGTTGATCCCACGAAGTGGCCGAGATTTCAGTCACCACCTTCGGATTTGGCATGGAACATCCTCACGACCATGTACTACAAGGCAGGAGGCAAACCGTGGAGGCTTGCAAGTGCGCGTGAGGGCGTCTGCTATGTCGGAATAGTCTTTCGGAAGACAGACCCCACTGTCGAAAGCCGAACTGCCTGTTGCGCAGGTCTAATGTTCTTGGATTCAGGTGACGGTGTAGTTTTCCTTGGCGAGTACGGCCCTTGGTACTCCCCGGTCAAAAACCAGTTCCACCTATCAGCGGATGCGGCGAATAAGCTCCTAGCTGGAACGCTGAAAACCTACCAAGAACTTGAAGGCAAGCCGTTAAAAGAGATTTTTCTTCACAGTCGTTCAAGTATCAATAGGGAAGAATTTGACGGCTACCAGTCGGCCTGTCCATCGGGCGTGAAGCTAGTCGGCATTCGGATCAGAAAGGATTTTTCAGGACTGCGGTGCTATCGAGAAGGCACCCGTCCGCTGCTACGTGGCACTTTCCTGCCTGCGGGAACAAGACGTGGGTACTTGTGGGCGTCAGGGTTCGTGCCACGCCTCAGAACGTACCCCGGCTGGGAAGCTCCAGTTCCGTTGAGAATCGACATCCAGCACGGGGATGCCGAGATTGAGCAAGTAGCTCGCGATGTGCTGTCCCTAACGAAGCTGAACTATAACGCTTGCAGATTCGGGGATTCCGAGCCCGTTACCATAGGCTTCTCGGATGCGGTCGGCGAGATATTGGTCTCTAATCCAACGGTCACCGAGCGAAGTCCGAAGTTCAAATTCTACATTTGACAGCGGTTCTAGCAGATCGCCTCCGTGCAAACAAGTACACTGTTTAAGGCAAGTCCCTTTCCTTGAGGACACCTTTTGCGTTGCTCTCTTTTCGCCAAAGCGAGGCTCGCGTTGCAAAAGCCGAAGGCACTATGGATGGGCGCAAGGAAGTCGCTTAGCCGTGCTGAAGCGATTGAACAATATGTCATTCTTCGCCTACTAAGAACTGAAGACATTAACCGCCTCGATTTCTTAGTGAATGCTCTCTACGACCAGCGCATCACGCTTCCGTCAGACTCCCCCTTCACGGCACAGGATTTGAAGGACACGGTGAGGACATCCTTCTTGGGTTGGTTTGCTACGTTGACAGACAGGGATGGACGAGCGATCTATGCGTTTGATTGCCTGTTCAAATTGTTTCCAAAACGCAAGGCACAGATTATCAAGGCCCAACTTTCCCTAGAAGCCGTGCATGAGAAACTTCAGCAGTTTCGAAATAACGTCGCCTTTCATGCGCGAGCCAAAGTCGCTGCCCAGATCGCGGCACGGATGAATCTCAGAGATGAAGACACTTACCTTGATCTTGTTTCTGCAATTCACGATTTTCAAGACCTGATGAAAACGTTGAGGGCAGATGCGCTAACCGAAATTCCTGAATTGCCGCAAGCCTTGGAGCATTTGCGCGTCAACCTTCACCCGGCATTTTCCTCATCTTCAAAATAGTTACATTGAGTCCATGGGTAGCCGAATCTGTCATAATTTCTCCCCATGCGGGCGTTACCGATTATCGCCTGCTTTTGTGCTGGCTGAAGTCGAAGAAATGCAGTTACTAAAATCACCGGGAGCGTGAAATGCCCTGCGTATATACCACTCCGGCACGATTGTGCGACGGTACGGCACCTCTCTCAGCAAACGAGCACTATTTACCTCGGGCGCTGGGAAACTTCCAAGGTGACGAACGCCTAGTCAACCGAATCTGCAAAAGCTGTCAGCAAGTGTGCTCAAAACTTGAAGACGTGTTCGCGCACAATAGCCCAGAGGCATTCTTCCGAGAGATGGTTGGACGCGTAGGACGAAGAAATCATACGGGGAAGAACATCTTCTACGAACCGACATTTGGAATCCCGCCGCTGGCGATCTTGGGGAAACATCCGGGACACGACTTCGAAATTCTTTGGGAGTTGATCCCCGATCCTGAAAATCCGGGAAACCGCAGGTGTACCCCGATGAGCCAACTTGTTTTCATTTCCGACGACGGTAAAACGCTCAGACTCCCTTTCCGACCGGGTAGATGGACGGTAGAACGGATCAAAGCAATACTCGAAAAAAGCGGGGTTAAGGGCGATCACATCGTGACGGTCGGCAACACTGAGGAGGAGGATGCGGAGATGAAGGCGCTGACCGATGCGCTGGCTCCAGCGGGCAAAGAGCGAGAAGTCGCACCTCTGTTGCACGGGGCAGACATCGAAGGAGAAATGAAGGCAGAGACTTCCGAGAAGTATGTTCGCGCAATCGCGAAGGTCGGGTTTCACTATTTCCTGAAATTTTTTCCGAACTTCTCCGGGATGGAGCCGGAATTTGACGAGATCAAGACCTTCATCTATCACGGTAAAGCCGACCGAGAAATCGTTCGAATGGTAGATGAGCCGTTTCTGAGAGACTTGCAGCAACGAGGCGCGAGGCTAAACAAGTGGTGTCACTTACTCAGTGCGGAAAGTACAGACCGAGGCATTGAGGCACGAATTCAATTTTTCGCCGGACCCGAGGTTCAGCCCTTGGTGTGGAGCATCGTGATCAGCACGAAGCCCTCCTCGCACGTTCAATACACAGGACACGCCTTTGTTTACTTCGACGATGTGACAGATGAATACCAAGGTCAGCGCACGGAACTGATTGTGGCACCTATTTCTTTAGAACAGGACATCCGCCTTCGTGCCTATTCGCTATACGTACAACGGGGTCGGAGAAATGGGTTTGCATTGGATGACTGGCTTGAAGCGGAAGCCGAGATTCTCGGAATGCTTAGGCAGCGAGGGGAAACCCTGAAAACGCTATCCTAGCCTTCACGAGGGAGCGATCTGGGATTCCCAGTCTGCACCGGGCAGGAACAGCTCTCTTCTCGCAAAGCCTCGCATGCGGGCGGACAATGTGGAGTCATCACTGAAACCGCTTCTCTGACCTGCGGCTTCAGCGGTCTTGGGTGGGCAGCTTCCGGCTACGCCCCGACTTGATCCGTGCCTTCCTTGTCCTACCGTCAATGCCGCCTTTGTTCCATAGCATCGAGCGGCACGCCTTCGACGGGCAATTTGTAGGATTGTCGGTTTCGGGTATCCACCGATGCCCACACTTGTCGCATTCGGCGACCCGCATCATCTTCCATGCCATGCCGCCATTATACATCGTATTCTGTCCAAAGGACATATTGTCCTTGACCAATTAGCGAGGATGCTCGATAATATGTCCTATGGACAGAATGCAGTCGGGTCGCCCAAAAGCCGCTATCTATGTCCGCGTTAGCACCGCCGATCAACACGTCGAAAGCCAACTTTATGATCTCCGCGAGCTTGCCGAGAAGCGCGGCTTCGAAGTCACACAGGAGTACAGCGATTGTGGCGTTTCCGGGCGCAGAGCAAGACGCCCCGGTCTGGACGCGCTTATTGCTGATGCGCGGCAACAGAAATTCTCAGTGGTTCTAGTCGCCGCTTTCGACCGCGTTGCGAGGAGCGTGAAGCACTTCCTGCAAGTCATGGACGAGTTCGACCACCTTGGCGTTGTCTTCATATCACGCCGAGAGAATATTGATACAAGCGGGCCGATGGGACGACTCTTCCTGACCCTAATCGGCTCGATTGCGGAACTCGAAGCCGACCTGATTCGAGAGCGTGTGATGGCGGGACTAAGAAGGGCAAAACTGGAAGGCATACGTCTCGGACGTGCCCCGATGAGCATTGACCGGGCAGCGATAGTGCGCGACCGGGTCGGCGGAATGACGTTAACCGCAGTCGCCAAGAAATGGGGTATTTCTCGCAGTCTCGTTTGCAAGCTGGTAAACAGATCAAGGGCTGGTCACGAGACCATTGTGCTGCCGCAGGCTGCCCCTGTTGATTCTGTTCACCTTATGAAGTCGAGTTCTGCCAATGCAGGCTGGTGATGCACTTATGGAATCGTCACCTCGGAGGCGGACGATGACTAGCGACAACCGGAGCAACGCCGATCAGATTGGCAAGGTGTTCCTCGTGTGCTCTTACGGCTTGCTGGAATGTCTCGTCTGTGGGGAGCTATTCACCCGATGCACCGCCCCGGAGCACTCCGAGGTGGATTGCTACCGGGCTGAGACGCCACTCAGATGATCGTTACCGTCGCCACGTATCCCCCAAAGATCATGTCAGCGAACTAGGAGGATCGAACATGCCCGGTAAATGTCCGCTGTGCGGTCAGCCTCTTCCCGAAGCGATTGATGCGATGGAACTCCATGCGCGAATTGAGAAGCTCGCATCACCCGCGCTGACGGTAGAGAAGAAGAAGCTGAAGCAGGAGTTCGAGGCACAACTGGAGCAGGCTCACAACACGCTTCGGCTCGCGACTGGTGAAAACGAAGCCAAGCTGGGGAAGCTCCAAGCCGAGCGCGAGCGGGACAAGATTCGATACGAAGCGGAGTCGGCGAAGCTCCAAGGAAAGCTCGAAGACCTCTCACGAAAGCTGGAAAAGCAGAGCGGCGATCAGCTTGGTGCCGAGGCTGAACTAGACCTTTTCACCGAACTCCGGCACGCGTTTCCCTCCGACAAGATCGAGAGGATCGGTCGGGGCGTGAAGGGTGCTGACATTGTCCAGCAAATCATGGACGGAACGACGGTCGCGGGTCGAATCGTCTATGAGAGCAAGAACACGTCCACTTGGCAGAACGGCTACATCACGCAAGCAAAGAAATATCAGACCCAGTACGAGACGCCGCACGTCATCGTCGTAACACGTGTATTCCCGTCCAAGCACAGGGGGCTTTGCGTGGTCAAAGGCATTCCCGTGATCGAGAAGCGAGTTGCAGTGGCTCTGGCGACGGTCGTCCGAGAAGGAATCATCGACATCGCTCGGCTTCGTCTCAGTGGCAGGTTCCGTGACGAAAAGTCTCAGGAACTCTTCGACTACATGGTCAGCGACAAGTTCTGCACGCGATTCCGCGAGATCGCCGAAGGCGTAGCGTCGTTGCGCGAGCAGCAACAAAAAGAACGCACGTGGCACGAGAACGCTTGGCAGGTAGAAGCCAAAATCCACGAACGGATCGAGAGTTGCCATCGCGAGGTTGACGCGCAGATCAGGGCGATTGTCAGGCGCGGATCGAATGGCAGATCAACAATGTTTGCCGCCCAGTCGCAGAGATTGCCGGACTTGGCGAATACGGCTCACGAAACTGAACACCACTCCCCCGACTAACGACGTGTCCTCCCCTCAGATACAGAAAGACTTTTTCTAAGCAGAGGAGGGAATCTTGAACATACGGACAGAAGCCAACATCAACCAACTCGCTGGCGACGTTCATTTGCTGACAGCACCGATACGCTTTCTCTTTCGGTGCGTACTCGCGTTGCTGTTTCTGCTTCTCGCGCCGCTGTTGTACTCGGTCATTCCGTTCGTGTGCATCGCGGCTGATCCGAATAGCGACTTTTCAATGCTCGCACTGGCTTACATGGCTCTCGGCCCCTTTGCATCGGCATTCTGGCTGATGATGGTCGGCGTGGTTCCAGACGTGTATCGCGCACACAAAGAAGGTCGCGTGTTCGAAGGCAACCACGCCAAGGGTTTCGGGTTGATGCTTCTCGGATTCTTCGGATCGCTCGGCGCGGAAGCCCTCTTCCTTTTTTATGTGTCTCCGATTCCGCGCTACACAGAGAACATCGTCGCTAACGCTGCGCAATGGCACTCGTGGTTCGCTGGCATGGGCATCGCGGCGTTCTTTCCCGTGATCCTGCTGCTCGGTTGGCGTCTCATCAACTGGGTGTGCGCAGGTTGCAACAGATGTCGGGCGTGCCACGAGAACGTTGGCGCGGACAATCTCGACAAGCTGGGGCTATGCCACTACTGCTACGACGATGCAATCAACGAAAAAGACGACGATCCAGAAATGGAATCATGGATACGCACGGTCAAAGATGAGTTCAAAGATCGGCAATGGGCATCAGAGCTTCGGCAAGGTCGGCGCAATGCCTTGAAGTGGAAGCGACGTATCTTGAGTTCGCGATGAGAGGGAGCGCAGCGAATCTGAGGAGGTGTTCAATGGAGTTCGTTCATGTCTTCGTGCTAACGCAGCTTGCCCTCGATAAGAGCGGCGAGGTCAAAAGTCGGAATGTCGCGGTCACGTTTGATCTTTTCGAGGCAGAGGACCATAGGAGTGAGAGAGTGGAGAATGGCTACGACACGTTCGTCGTGGCGGGCGACTGGTGCGAGGATGCCGAACAGTCTGAACTCGTGATCGCCATGCGCGAGTGCCGAGAAATGATGCGCCAGTGGCAGGAGAAGCAATGAGAGAACGGGCACAGGCGTACTTAGATCAGGGAAAAACAGTGTATGCAGCGGGGTTGATGTTGAGGCTGATCGAAACGGAGCCTACACCTGAGAATTTGCTGCTACTGGCGGATATCTACGCGAAGCAAGGTCTGCACAATCAGTCGGCAGCGCTGCACCTGCGGGTGCTGAAAGCCGAATTGGGGAAATAATGGGCAGACGCGTGAACAAAATGAAACTGTCAAAGAGCAAATTCGTTGCGGGGTGCCAGTGCTTGAAGAGGCTTTACTTCCAAGTTCGTCAGCCAGAATTGGCTGCCGAGCCTGACGCTGCCACTGAAGCGATCATTGAGCAGGGGCATGAGGTGGGACTACTCGCCCGTCAACTATTCCCCGGTGGAGTCGAAGTTGATAGTTCTGGCGGTCTGAGTCAGGCGATCCGTATCACGAAAGAGCTTGTCGCGAATCCCGACATCCCCGCACTTTTCGAAGCGGTTTTTGAACACCAGAATGTGCTCGTAAAGGTGGACATCCTGCATCGGCGTCAGGACGGTCGTTGGCGGCTAATAGAGGTCAAGTCGAGCGCCGATCTAAAAGAGGGGCATCTGAACGATGTCGCCATCCAGTATCGCGTTGTCACTCACTGCGGCATCGACGTTGCATCTGCTTGCCTAGCTCATGTGAATCGTGCGTTCGTGTTTGATGGGCAGAAAATCGACCCACGACGATTCTTTCGGATTCGTAATCTGACCCGACGAGTGGAACGGTTGCAGCCGAAGCTGATGTTCCAGCTTCGATCCGAGTTCACCATCCTCAACATGCCGCAGCCGCCCGACATCGCTCCCGGTCGGCACTGCACCGATCCGGTCACGTGTGAGTTCTACGAAGTTTGTAATCTCCCGGTGTCCGCTGACCACGTGCTCCGGTTGCCCCGACTCCACGCGAGCGCGATGGAGGAGCTTGAGCAGATGGGCGTCGAGTCCATTAAGGACATACCTGACGACTTCGAGTTCTTGACTGATATTCAACGGCGAGCGGCTGCCTGCGTGAAGTCGGGAAATGCGTGGTTCAGTCGTGAACTCGGTGAGACGTTGAGGAGTTTGACGTACCCGTTGTACTTTGCAGACTTCGAAACCGTTAACCGGGCGATTCCGCCTTTCGCAGGAATGCGGCCCTACGATCACTTGCCTTTCCAATTTTCGGTTCATGTGCAGCGGGAACCGGGCGCGGAACCAGAGCACTTCGAGTTCCTCGCCACAGATGCGAGCGATCCCCGGCGAGAGTTCATCTCGTCACTCCTTGGCGTACTGGGCGAGAAGGGGGCAGTCGTCGTGTACTCGTCTTTCGAGCACAAGAGACTCTCCGACCTTGCCGCATGGTGCCCCGAATTCGCGGATCGGATCACCGCGATCCAAGCCCGCCTGTTCGATCTTCTGCCCGTTGTGCGGGAGCACACGTATCATCCGGCATACGCAGGCTCGTACTCGATCAAGTCGGTCTTGCCTGCGCTCGTGCCGGAGATGAGCTACGAGGGCATGCAGGTCGCGAACGGGCAGGCTGCCGGGGTTGCATGGGAATCGCTCGTGCGGGGCAGTTTGACATGTGATGAACGCGAGCGCGTCGAGAAGGCGCTGCGGGCGTATTGCGGGCAGGACACTCTGGCGATGGTCAGGCTCGTGCAAAAGCTCAAGCTGACAGGAATAGATAATGAGAAGTAGGTGGTCGTCTATTGCGACCGCCTACTCACTCGTGCGTCGTGGTACAGCGGTCACTAGCGAACTGACGGAGGACAGGCACGGTGGGTGCCTATTGCAATTTCGCGTAGCTCGGCTTTGGCCTGCTTCAGGATGGGGACGTCCACAGGAGAAGAGAAAGGAACTTCCGCTTATACACGTTCTCACTCACTGCTTGTTTTCGATAAGCCATACATCAGATGCCTGCGCTGCAACGCTGACGATGATCTGTCGTCCGTCAGGGCTTACGGTGGCACTATTAGTAAGGACGATATCGCCGGGCAAGGCTGCCACTGAACTAATCTCATTCGGAGGGGCTGATCGAACCCTGATAATTTCGCCGCTGTCTTGTCGCCATGCGTACACATATTTTCCATCCGGCGACCAACCGAATGGATAGATAGTGCCAGCCAACACAAAGGTTTCGGAATAGGGCTCAAGAGAGATGATCCAAAGACCGATGTCTGCTCGTCGATTCCACATGACAGCCATTTTGTTACCGTCTGGCGAAAATATCGGCTTGAGGGGAACCCATCCCACTGATTCTTGTGGAAGTACGGCGCTCTGTGCATTCCCGTTGATCCGCAGGTAGTTTCGAATCCCGGGCTTTTGGTAGACAATCTCGCGACTCGGCCACCAAGCAAGTTGATCATTGGTGTTTGCAGTGTTGGTTTCTTCCAACGGCTGAGCAGTACCCCCATTGGCGTTGATCGTCCACACTCGTGGTGTGCCGTTCTGGTCGCTCACAAAAGCAATTCGTTGCCCATCTGGCGACCACGCTGGGCTCGAAGTCATAGCGTGTCCGAAGTAAGTGAGTTGTATGGGCTCGCCGCCTGCTGTCTGCATTTTGAAAATGTTTGTCTGAGCGTCATTCGCCCCCAGTGAAAAGGCGATCCACTTTCCGTCAGGAGAGAAGCTGGGTAAGGCGTAATTAGACGTCCCAGAAGTGATTTGACTGAGTTGCGTCCTTTCCTTCGCGATGGGCTGTAATCTAACTTGCCACAGGTTCGAATAATGATGCTCTCGTGTGTACGCCAGCCGAGACCCGTCAGCCGACAGCGTAAAGAATTCACCTGTTTCCAGACCACTGGCTATGGCAACTGGTTCGGCCTTGCCGTTGATGGGAATTCGTGAAAGTTCGGATGTACCCCCTTTATCGTGCAGAAAATAGATTGAGTCACCTGATGGAGACCAATGCGCTGAGTAGATGCTTTCGTTCTCTTCAATCAGCTTGCGTACTGCGCTGCCGTCCCGCTTAAAGATTCGAATTTGAAATCTCTCAGAGTCTTTTGTCACCGCCAAAATCAAACCTGCTCGCGGAGAACAGTCGATGCCCATCAGAAATGTGTATCCCGATAGACCGACTTCCTGCGTCTCGCCCGTCAATCGGTTCACTAATCTGAATCCTTTAAAACCCGATTCTTCCTCTTCTCTAGCCGTCACAATCTCAGACCCGTCGGCCGTGAGCCAGCAGGCATATTCCCGGACGTGACTCCCTTTGTCAACCAGACGCTCGGTTCCGCCCAACCTTGAAACGATAGAAATCCCTGTATCCATCTTTGGACTGCCTGCTTCCGATGCTGGTACCCTGACAAAACTGAACAGCACTTCGGAACCGTCTGGCGACCATGAAGGACGGGATATGCTGTCGGCCCGAGCAATTTCGGTAGAGGAACCGTTCGACGCCTGCACGATCAATTTTTGTTGCTCACCAAATTTCTTCCTCACGTATGCGACAAACAAGCCATCTGGTGAGATGGCAGGCGAAAACGCATTGCCAACGAACGTGAATTGCTTGTGCGTAACTCTAATTGGGGAAAAATTGTCAGAAGGCGATTTTGAGTACAGAATTGCTCCGACCACCAAGCCAACGAAGATAAGACCCATTGCCCATGCCAACTTGTGTTCTCTGATGGCTGTAGGCAATGCGAAACCGCCAGCAGGACGCATAGCTGTCGAGACGCCGCTCGACGCACCCAGAATTTCGCTAGACGGAAGCACTCGACGGCTGGATTCTGTATCCCTTTTCAGCCGTTGTAGGTCAGTGCGAATGTCGGAAGCATGCTGGTAGCGTAGATTGCGATCCTTTTCCAGACACTTGTTGATGGTTTCTTCTAGCTTGGTTGGCAGGTCGGGATTGAGCCGCACCGCTGGGGTTGGCGTGCCGTCCAGAATGGCTTTGAAAATAAGTCCCGAACTCTCGCCCCTAAAAGGCACTGCTCCAGTCGTCATCTCATAGAGAACCGCACCGAAAGAGAACAAGTCAGTTCGTGCGTCCAGTTCCTTCGCTCGCACTTGCTCCGGCGACATGTAAGCGATGGTTCCTACTGCCTGACCGGGACTCGTTAGGTGCTCTTCCAGCGTTACGGTGGTTGCGGCGGTCGCTGCTCCCAACTCACTGAGCACGGGTACGACCTTCGCCAATCCAAAATCCAAGACCTTCGCATGTCCTCGCTTCGTGACGAAGATATTCGCAGGCTTAATATCTCGGTGGACTATCCCGGCTGAATGTGCAGCATCGAGCGCATCGGCGATCTCGATACCTAGCGATAGCACCGTTTCGATCTCCATTGGTCTGCCCGCGATCCGATGCTTCAGGGTCATGCCGTCAAGGAACTCCATAACAATGAACGACTGCCCTTCGTGCTTGCCGATTTCGTAGATAGTGCAGATGTTCGGGTGGTTCAAGGCGGAAGCAGCACGAGCCTCTCTGCGGAATCGTTCCAACGACTGCGGGTCTTGTGCTAGGTCTTCCGGCAGGAACTTCAGCGCGACGAAACGACCAAGCTCGGTGTCCTCAGCCTTGTAGACGACACCCATCCCGCCGCCACCGAGCTTCTCGATGACGTGGTAATGCGAAATGGTCTGCCCGATCATGGCGCAACATCGAACTCTTTCTTATATGCTGACCAGCGTTCCCGCACTTCAGCCATTATCGTCTGGTACTCCGGGTCGGCATGCAGAGCGTCATAGTTCTTGTCTCGTTCGAACCAAGGGTAGTTCACGTCTCCGAGAGCGACCGTTCGCTTGAGCCAATCGAGCGCATGTTGCCTGTCCCCCAGTAGGGCATAGATTCCGCCAAGCCAGTAAGCGCCGTCGCCGTCGATGATCAGTTCGGGACGATATTGGAATAGGCGGGGATCGACTTTCTCCCTTTGCCCTCGTGACGCGTACAGGAATGCCGCCAGCAGAAGCGCCGAGTCATCCTTCGAGTCCCGCCCTAACAGAACCGCCCGATCCAAGTCGGTCTGGGCTTCGTCCAGTTTGCCCTCGTAATAGAGCATCATTCCCAAATAAGCCAAAGCTTTGAATTGATCGGGATTCGTGGCAACCACCGAGCGCATTTCTTGTTCCGCTTCATTCGCTTTGCCGACGTAGAGGAGCATGCGAGCGTGCATCCAGTAGTGATTGGTAGCCGTGGGGTTCAGTTCGATGACTCGGCGGTACGATTGTTCCGCGAGTTCATTGAGTCCGGCGTAGTAATACGAATAGCCCAGCGCCACCCAAGCGACGGCGTTGTTCGGTGCCACGGTGACTGCCTGCTTTGCGCTGCTGATGGCTTTTCCTTCCTGACCTCCCTCGCCATAGGCAAACGCCAGCGCGATCAGCCCTTCCGATGACTGGGGATTGATGCGCAGGGCATTCTGCGCAGCCGCTTGCGCCCGTTTGCTATTTGACGCGGCATCCTCGACGAAGTTCGACGCCTGATACCCGTAAAATTGTGCCAGCAACGCATAGGCGTCGGCGAAATTGTTGTCCAAGGAAATCGCATGTGTCAGCAGACGCTTGCCTTGCTCGATGCTGTCGAGACGCGAATGCACGAAGTATTCGTTCAGATAGAAACGTGCTTGGAGGTAGTCGTTGTAGGCTTCAACATTGGCGGTCGCGAGCTGCTGTATCGACTTCTGTTCGGCAGGCGATACTCCTACGCGAAGCCCTTCCACGACCTTGGAAGCGACCTGATCCTCAAACCTCAGAATGTCGGTGCTGCGAAGATCGTAGCGTTGCGACCACTTGGTCGTTCCGGTGCGAGCGTCGATGAGTTGGACGGTAACCCTGATCGTGCCCGCCGAACGCTGGTACGTACCTTCAAGCACGCTTTCGACGCCCAATGCTTTGGCAACCTCCGCTGGCTCTGGGGTGTCCTTCGCATATTTGAGAACAGATGTCGTGGGTCGCACCGCTAGGTTTTGCAACGAAGTGAGGCGACTGATGATGGCGTCGGTTATGCCTATCGCCCAACTGTCGCTAGTAGCCGCCGAAATGTCATGGAAAGGAAGCACCGCGATGGTTTGTGTGGCGGGTGATGGCGGTATGCTGGTCTCCTGTGAGAGACGGGTGTGAGATTCATGGCTGCGAAGCCCCATCACGATCAAACCTGCCGCTACCAATGCAAACGCCGCCACAGTAAATATCCAGCGGTATCGGCTCACCTCTGAACCTGCCTGCGTTTCGGAAGCGGCGACCGCAACCCGCTGTGACTCCGTGTCTCGTTTCAGGCGTTGCAGATCGGCTCTCATCTCCGCTGCGCTCTGCGAACGCAGGTTGTGGTCTTTCTCCAGAGCCTTGTTGACGATCCTTTCCAGTTCGGCTGGCACGTCGGGATTTAGCCGCACGGGAGCGACAGGAGCGCGTTCCAGAATGGCGTTGAAGACCAGCGCCGAAGTTTCACCCCGAAATGGCAAGGAGCCGGTACACATCTCGTACAGCACAGCACCAAACGAGAACAGGTCGGTGCGTGCGTCGAGTTCTTTTCCGCGCACCTGCTCCGGCGACATGTAGGCGACCGTGCCCAGCGCACTGCCGGGGCTGGTCAGATGCTCCTCGGATTCGATGGTCGGGGCGCTCAGAGCGATGCTCTCCGGCTTCAGAGTGACCTTTGCCAATCCGAAATCGAGAATCTTCGCCTGCCCTCTGCTTGTGACGAATATATTCGCGGGTTTGATGTCGCGGTGAATGATTCCTTTGAAGTGCGCCGCGTCCAAGGCATCGGCGATTTGGATGCCGAGGTCGAGCACCGTTACCATCTCCAGCGGCTTGCCTGCGATCATGTGCCGGAGGGTCTGCCCCTCCAGCAGTTCCATCGCGATGAAAGTTCGCCCATCAGCTTCGTCAATCTCGTGGATTGTGCAGATGTTCGCGTGGTTCAGCGAGGATGCGGCTTTGGCTTCCCGCTGGAAGCGGCTGAGAGCCTGCGTGTCGTTAGCAAGATCATCGGGAAGGAACTTCAGAGCGACGTGGCGACCAAGTTTCAGGTCTTCCGCTTCGTACACCACACCCATTCCCCCACCGCCGATCTTGCGGAGAATGCGGTAATGGGAAACCGTCTGCCCTATGGGTTGAGTCGGCGTAGCCACTGAGTGGGAATGTTACGGGGATGCTTGGGGAGGGTCAACAACTGAGACGTTCAGGGCAGAGGACAGCGCTCCGGCAGCAGTCACTTGCCAGTCCGGTTCCCGGTGGTCTTTAATTCCTTGATCGCTTCTCGGAGGCTGGGGAAGATGCCGCCACTACCGCCATCGTCCGGTTCGCCCCCTTCTACCTTGACTTCCCTGTACTCTCCGACAAGGAATCTGCGCCGAATCGGCTTGGCACCGTCCGTGCCGTTCCAGCTATCAGATTCGGCACGGGAAGCCTTTTGATGAGCGTCGAGGCGTTCCCAATGTTCGGCTAGACGACGTTGAAAAATTTGAAGGACACCGGGAGAGAATTATGACCAAAAAAGGCAAGGAGGCAACGAAAACAAAGAAGCGGAACACTGCTGCCGGAAAGCCAACAGCCACGAACACGCCAAAGGCTGACGCTCCCCAAACGCCGCCGAACCCGGCACCCTCCCTTCCAGTCGGTGCCCTGACAGTCCCTCTTGAAACTGGCAGGGCACTCATCGGCTGGATGACTGTAAACGAAGCGACTTTGTGGCTGTCGGGTCGCCGTCTAGACCTCCAGAATCGAGAAGAATATAGACAGAGAGTAGAAGAAGCACACGCCGCTGTAGCGAGACGCCCTGCCGGCCTTGACCAGACCGGTCTCAGAACAGATGCTCCGCCCGAATTAAATGAGCACATCGAAGCATTGAGGCAAAACGCAGTGAGTATGCGATTCCTAAATGAGGGATGGCAAGTTGCAGTGGTCGACCTTTCGAAGGTCTGCGCGATTCAGCCCCATATAAACACCGGCAAGTCCGCTCAGCGACTTGAGGGATTGGATGCGGGCAACCTCGCTTCTCTAGCGTCTCGTTCTCTACCGATAGCAGACCCTTCTGCCCTTCCCGTCCAATTTGACCCGACCAAGAATACGTGGATTTTCTCGTCTGCGAATCCAAACCTGCGGATTGTGGGAAACTTCGGAGGACCGGTGCAGCCCGGTCAGAATGGATTTGGGTTCTTTGTTGGAATCTTAGCTTCGTTCTTACAGGTGGCTCGATACCGAGAAAGGTACCTCCTTAGGGACGGTTATCACCGAGCATTTGGATTCCTAAGCAGGGGCATAACCCGCGTGCCAGCTTTCGTTCGGGATTTTGCGACGTACGAGGAACTCGCGCTACCAGCAGGGATGTTGCCTCAGGAGTCTTTCTTGGGAGACCGCCCTCCAGCCCTATGTGATTACCTTGACGAAGATGTTTCTGCCGAGATTTCAATCCCCGTTACTCAGAAAATGGTGGTCATCCAAGCCTTGGAGTTAAGCACTCTCGGTTGATGCCCACTGGTCGCACTTTCGAGGTTCAGCGCGTCCACATGTACCGCGTGCCGCCGCCACCTCCGTCGCCGCGAAGCCGCAGGGCGACAAGTGTGCAAGAAAACCTCCACTTCACTTCAGCAACGCCTTGACGATGCTGAGCCATTCTGTATCGAGCGGCTCCCGGCAAACGGGCTTGCCCGCCCGGTTGTACCAGTAAGCCGCGTTGCCCTGATCGCCTTCCTTGCGGTGCAGGTAGGCATGAACCCACGATCCCTCGACGCCTTCATCCTGCTGCGCGGATTCGTGCGCCCGCGTCCAATCGCCTTTGGAATCCCACCACAGTCCGGTCAGAGCAAGTGTGAGTCCGGCAGGCGGCTCGGTCGCCGCGAGCGATAGGCGGAATTCGTCGAGGGTCATTTTGAATCCCACGTCACAAGTTGCCCTAGTGCCGTTGTCATTCCATCTGCGTCTGGCTACATAGCAATAATAGCCCTCGATCCGTTCGCGCCCTGTTTTATCATGTGCCCATGCCGCTATTGAGCTTCTGGAGGAGCAACCGTGACGAAGTATTGAAGATGACGGTCGAACAAGTTGTATCCAGCGCTGGCGATGGTCATTTGCGAGACGGCTCCGAGGCTTCAAAGGAGTTCCGTGGTTATCTCCGTGTCTGCCCAAGCGAATCGCTGTTCGAGTACGCAAGGTATTGCCTAGAGGGACACGGAAAGGCCCGGGCGGTTGAATTGGGTTTCGGATTACATCCAGTAGCATCCACTTCAGCAAGGAGTGCCTGATGGGCAAGATTTTCGTATCTTGCGGCCAATACACTGATGCAGAAAGGTCGCTAGGTAAAGCGGTCGTAAAGATGGTGAAACGGATTACAGGCAAAGACGCCTTCTTTGCGGAAGAAGTTCAAGATTTGAACGGGCTGGATTCGAACATTCTTGCAGCACTACGTGATGCCGACGGGTTTATCACCATTCTTCACCCAAGAGGCACAATCACTCGTCCTAATGGCTCTACCATTGTCCGCGCCTCGGTCTGGATTGAGCAGGAAATTGGCATCGCTACCTATATCCAGAGGATAGAAAAGAGAAGCCTTCCCGTAATCGCGTTCATTCACAAGTCTGTCGGACGGGAAGGAATCAGAGACTTGCTTCATCTGAATCCGATCATCTTCGAGGATGAGGCTGATGTTCTTGCAGAACTTTCACAGCGGCTTGAACCGTGGAAGAATCTCGTCAGTTCTGATATTCGCGTGGAACTCAAGTCGGGAGGACGATCAAACCGAGAGGGTCACTGGGTACGCCAACTTGCAGTAAAGCTTATCAATAATAGCAACAACCGAATAAGCAACTACAATTGTGAGCTATCCATGCCAAGTGGGCTTTTACGCCATTGGTCCGCTAGCTATCCAAGTGAAAAGAAGCGTAGCCCTAATGATCGAAATCGCTACTTCAGCTTCGATGAAAATACTACACAGCGGGCAATACCGCCGAGAAGCACTGAAACCCTTGCTACGTTTGAATATTGTGTAGAATGCGCAGCAGAGCAAACGGGTGAGGGTGCATTCTTCGGAGGAGTGGCGGTAGCGGAAATGCTAGTCAAAGCGAAAGTATGGATTGATGGAAGAGAATATGCTACTGAGAAAACTGTCAAAGAACTGAGTGCCGAAGCCGAAGCTAAACATGCATAGCATGACCCCTTTCGAACAGGCTGTCCATTTTTTGTAGCCCTGAAGGTCCCTCTGCCGACACCAAGTCGAACGATCAACCTCTCTCGAATCGGGAAGAAACTCGCACTGAAGTCGTTTGCATTTGGCTGGTCTGCTGCGGCGAAGGCTTCGTAGGGTGTCTCCGATCAATCTCCTCCATGATTCGCTCTGCCCAGCGGATCGCGTCGGCGATGGCGCAGATCGTAGCGAGCACCCGCTTGGGCGCTAGGTTGGCGAAGCTGCTCTCGCTGAGATGTTGATGCGGTATTACGGATTGAAATAAGATCGAGGTGGTGGTGGAGCTTTCGAACGTGCGAATCTTCCTATCAATATATGCTCATCCGTGAAAAGCTGCCGCAGGGACAAATCTATCCCCAGATCACGCAGACGCCGAACACTTACGGCGAGTTCTTGGAGGCTTTCCGTGGTGGTCACACGATTGACGACAATCTGGGTGCTCACACCATAGCTGAAACGCTACAAGCTGCGATGCTGAAAATCGCCATCAACAGCGGACATCTGACGAAGACACGGTGTGTGGCGATACCAAACGAGTTTCTTTCGGATATTACTCTAACGAAGGAAGGAGCGGCGCTGATTCAAGCCGCCGTGGATCGGAAGTTCTGCGTGATGGCTATTGCTGAAGCTAAAAAGAGCATCGCTGAGGATGATGGCAGACCGCATCCGTATGTCGGCGTGGTCATCGTCAAGGACGGGAAGATTTTAGCGACCGGGTTTCGTGGTGAATCGGGCAAAGGCGATCACGGCGAGTATTGTGCTTTGAAGAAAGTGAACGAAGCTGATGTACAGGGTGCAACTGTCTATACCACATTGGAGCCTTGCTCCGAGCGGAACCCACCGAAGAAGTCATGCACTGAACGCCTGATTGCTGCCAAAGTAGCACGAGTCGTGTCAGGTAGCGCCGACAAAGACGAATCGGTATATGGGCACTCTACTCTTGTTGAGAATGGCATTGAGATTGGGTTTTTCCAGCATGATCTGATGCAGGAACTTCTTGTTCTCAACAAAGCATTCAACGACTCGCGCAGAGCAAAACAAGGTATCCCGCCAGCCAATGGCACCCCACCGCTTGCCAACGTTTCCTACTACGAGTTGGGAACGTCGATGGCTGACAATACCCACTTCTTTGTTCGTCCGCCTAAAGAGGCTGGAGGATTCTACACTGTCGAGGACGCCAATGGGCTTGTTCTGGCGCACACTCGAACACTCGATGAGATTGCCATCGCGTGGCATAGCATGGACGACCGGATGAGAATCGTAAAGAAGCGGGTTCGTCAGAGCGCCGGGAGCAGCCATCAACTGCTGAACCTTACTTAGGATTACTTGTCGATTACGTGCTGGTAGCTGTGACAGCCGATAGTTGCGCTGGGAAGGTGGTCACAAAGGCTTCCTGCACCTAGGAAACGCCCCCAGCCGACCTAAACCTATCCCGCTTCCAAATCGCCCCCGAATCGGCTTCCCTGTAGATCGCCCGCCCGCCGTGGGAAAATGAATCCCCACACATGAATGCCGCAAGCCCTGAACGGAAGCCCGCCACCGAGGAAATCTCCGGTCTGGTCGAACGCGTCACCTTCCACAATGGCGAAAACGGCTTCTGCGTGCTGCGCGTGAAGACGCCGGGGCACCGCGACGAGACCACAGTGGTCGGGTCGCTGCCTTCCGTGACTGCCGGGGAGTGGCTGGTCGCCGAGGGCTGGTGGGTCAGGGACAAAGAGCACGGGCTGCAATTCAAAGCGAGCACCATGAAGACCGTGCCGCCGACCACGGTCGCGGGGATCGAGCGGTACCTCAGCAGCGGCTTAGTAAAGGGGATTGGTCCTGTTCTGGCGAAGAAGCTGGTCGGGAGGTTTGGAGCCGATGTTCTCGCCGTGATCGAGAAACGCCCCGCCGAACTGCAAGGTGTGGACGGTATTGGCCCCAAGCGCCGGGAACGGATTGCGCATGCATGGCAGGAGGCGAGGCAAGTCCGCGAGATCATGCTGTTCCTGCACAGCCACGGCGTGAGCACCAGCCGAGCGGTGAGGATATTCAAGACCTACGGCGAGCAGGCAATCGAAAGGGTGCGCGAGAACCCATATACGCTGGCAAAGGACATCTATGGGATCGGCTTCGCGACTGCCGACCAGATCGCCCAGAAGGTCGGGATTCCCAAAGACTCGATAAACCGAGCGAGGGCGGGCATTGACCATGTACTGCTGGAGGCAACCTCGGACGGACACTGCGCCCTGCCGCTGGAGAAGCTCAAGCTCGCGGCGGTCAAGCTGCTGGAAGTGCCAGAACCCATAGTCGAGCAAGCCCTGTCGCAGATGCTCACCAGCGGCTCCCTGCTGCTGGAGGAAATCGACGGCGAGCCGCTGATCTTCCTGCCCCACTTGAGGAAAGCCGAGGAGGGCATAGCAGCACGGATCAAATGTTTGGCAGGAATGGCAACCCTCTATCCGCCAATCGACTTCGACAAGGCGGTCGCGTGGTGCGAGCGGAAGACGGGCAAGACGCTCGCCCACAGCCAGCGCGAGGCGCTGAGGACAGTTCTATCCAACCGAGTAGTCGTTATCACTGGAGGGCCGGGCGTGGGCAAGACGACGCTCGTCAACTCGATCCTGATGATCCTGCGTGCTAAGGGCGTGAAGTGCATGCTGTGCGCCCCTACGGGACGAGCGGCGAAGCGGCTCACAGAGACGACGGGCTTGGAAGCGAAGACGATCCACCGCCTGCTGGAAATCGACCCCGGAACTGGTCGGTTTACCCGAAACGAGTCCAACACGCTCGCCTGCGGGCTTCTGGTCGTGGATGAAACCTCGATGGTGGATGTGCCGCTGATGCACTCGCTGGTGCGGGCTGTTCCGAATCCCTCCGGGCTGATTCTGGTCGGCGACGTAGACCAGCTACCTTCCGTTGGTCCGGGCACCGTGCTCCATGACCTGATCGAGAGCGGCGCGGTGCCGACCGTGCGCCTGACGGAAGTGTTCCGGCAGGCGGCGGACAGCCGGATCATCACCAACGCCCACCGGATTCGCCGGGGGCAGATGCCGGACATGCGCGGAGCGGAACCGACTTCCGATTTCCATTTTGTCGAGCGGGATGAGCCGGAAAAAATCGTCGCGACATTGGTCAAGCTGGTGCAGGAGCGGATTCCAGAACGGTTTGGTCTCGACCCGATCCGCGACGTTCAGCTTCTTTGCCCGATGAACCGGGGGTCGCTCGGCGTGCGTGAACTGAACACAGCCCTACAGCGGGTTCTGAACCCAGTCGACCCCGGCGAGCCCAGCGTCGAGCGGTTCGGCTGGCGGTTCCAGGTGCGGGACAAGGTCATCCAGACCGAGAACGACTACGACAAGGACGTATTCAACGGGGACGTGGGAATCGTCGAGCGAGTGGACTTGGTCGAGCAGCAGGTCGCGATCCGCTTCGATGACCGGGTCGTGAAGTACGACTTCGGGGAATTGGATGAAGTTTCTTTGGCATACGCGGTGACCATCCACAAGTCGCAGGGTTCGGAGTTCCCGGCAGTCGTGATCCCGCTCGCCACGCAGCACTACATGCTCCTGCAACGGAACCTCATCTACACGGGGATCACGCGGGGCAAGCGGCTACTGGTACTGATCGGCCAAAAGAAGGCGCTGGGAATTGCGGTGCGCAATGACCGACCGCAACAGAGATATTCGGGGCTGCTTGCCAGCCTGAGAAAGGATTAGTCGGCACTCTCCCGCTGATCCAAGCGGCGGACGAGCTTCTCGTTGATTGCCTTTGCGCTCTCAACTGCTGTCTGTGAGAAGAAGAAGTCAACTGTACCAGACTGATCCGTGGCTTGATTGTTGCTTTGCTTTTTCGACAAGCGTTCGAAGTTCTTCGCGGATTGCAAGGACTCGAAACTCCCGCTTATCGTGCTCTGCATTCTCAGCCAGTGAATGGCTCCTGCGAGTGCGGTAGAGGCGCTCCTCTTGCTGGATCAGTTCAATCTCTCGACGGAGTTTTTCAGTCCGTCCCGCGATTGAACTATCGTCCATGCGGAAACTCTACGCCCATGCTGGAAAAACAAAAAGGCGCATCTAGTGTCGCGTAGAATGCCCACGGAAATACAAGCGACTGCTGATGGTGCCCATGAACTGAAGGACTCGCCCCAAGCGTCTACCCAAGTTTTCACCCAAGTTCATTTTGCCCATCGTGTACTTACAAGCACTTGGCAATCCCGTGCAGCCTAATCAAGTTGTTGAGGGGATTGAACGAAATCAAAGTGTGAAGATGGCACTCTACCGCTGAGTTAAGCGCCCACGTTTTCGCGGTAAGTTAATCATTATACACAAGTTCCTGATCCAGCCGTCATTCACTGAATCGTCTCTCGCACCCCATTCGCACCCGCATTTCCTTCGCTACTGCCGGAATTACGAGGCGCCAGGTTTTGATGAGGCACAGGGATCAGGCGTCCCAGTTCCATATCTGCTCAAGGCGAGGATGATGGCGATTCTGCCAGGAAACCGGTGACAAGCCTGGCACCACTGCCGGAGGTGTATAGTACCCGGAAGAAAGATGGGAGCTTTCCCAGGTGACCACCCGCGCCAAGCTGTTCATGGTTTACCCGGCTCTGATGGTCCTTTGCCTGCCTGGCGGTGAGCCCGGTACGTCAACCTGCGTGCAACCCACGGCGAACTTGTCGAGGACAGCGGCAGCGGAAAGGAAACCGCTTTGTGGTGCGTTCGGCGACGTCAAGGGAGTGCCTGAGATCCCCACTGAGATCCCATTCTACGGCAGCGCCAAACGGGTAGAGGCTAGCCGGGCCGACCGGCACGGCTACGGCGCATATGACTGGATGCTGCTCCAGCTCTGCCAAACCCGTCCGATCCCCGGGTCGACCAGAGTGGCTAAACGCTCTCGGGCGCGGTCCTAAAACCCGTTGCTGCTGCGTACGATCTGTCCCACAGGCTGCCAGTAATTAGATAATGCCTATATGGTTGGGATTTAGGCTTTCCGGGTAGACACTCCCAACTTATTAAAAATGTTGCACAGGTGGTGTTTG
>Ga0187783_10000384_pt1 | contig 32449 bp, 23 predicted proteins | sample 1015_SJ02_MP02_2_FD_132471 | JGI IMG/M metagenome (GOLD analysis project Ga0187783, IMG submission 132471) | Tropical peat soil microbial communities from peatlands in Department of Meta, Colombia - 1015_SJ02_MP02_20_MG | ecosystem: Environmental > Terrestrial > Soil > Wetlands > Peat | place... | reverse complement strand
TTGGATGAAGCTTCTTTCCGAATACCAGAAGCTCCGACTCCGCGAGTGGCTTCCACTTCCGATGCGCCATCACCTTGTCCGGCCAGCCCCACCGGCACCCCCATCGCCAATCCGTGCGATAAATCCTCACATCACCTTTCGAAAGCATTCGCAGAGCCGGATTCTCGCTTTTTCCATTTCCGCTCCAACAGATCAGTTCGGTCCGCACCTCCCGGGCGTTGAGTGCCGAAATTAGATCTGCAGTAAAGGTTTCGATCCCTCCGACTTTGGCAAATCCGCCGTGCGCAAATGTGACCCTGGGCGTCATCCCTTATCTCCCGAACACCCCTCGCCTCTCAAGTTCACCCTCAACGCGCGCAATGCCCTCGTCGTAAACGGCTCTTCGCGATGGCTCCGGATAACGCTTCAACACGCAGGCAGATTCTATCGTCGGGCATGCAGTCACGTCGTATTCCTGCCCCAGAAAGACACTCCTTTTCTTGCCCGCATACATTGCCCACAACGTCTGTTCCGCCCATGAATGGCAATTCATCTGACTGTTCCCGAGCCAGGACTCCAAAAGCTCATACTTGAAGTCTGAGATCTCCGCCAACATGATTCCGCAATTCACGCGCTCGCCGACTTCGACCCCAAACCATTCAAGAATCTGGTCGCGCGAGCAAGCATAACAATCGTTAGCATCCCGCCCGAATACAAATTGGCCTGGCTCCAGATCGCAAAGACGCTGCACCAATCTCTCAGGTCTGGCGAAAAAAAGAATATGGTCGTCTAACATCAAAATTCGCGGTGAAGCGCATAACAGCGGAAGGTCAACAATGCGAGGAGCGTTAGGGTGCCCGCGACGAAATCGTAGACAATTGGGATACTCGGCGAGCGCGCGAGGCATGACCAAGTCCGCGCATCGCCTGTCGATGATCGACGCATTAGGAAACAACCGTAGAATCGCCCTATGTGACGAGCTCGACAAGCTTCCGTCATCATAGATTGCTAGCGGATATCGGCACTGAGAGAATTCGTAAAAGCTGACAAGCGCCCACAGACACGGGATCCACTCTCTCTGAGTGGTAAGAATGCACACTGTAACGTCACCGGCCGTGTCCGTATGAATCGGCCGGGCGTCAAGGACCGCTGAGAGCCCCCTCGCTTTTGCAAAGGAAATGCGCTGGCTCATGCAGAGGCCATCCTCCAGTCCTGCGCACCGCCTCGATTATGCCTACGCCTCTGATTGTTTGAGAACTTGACTTCCGGCACATTCATCCCGCAGCATCTGTTCCACTACCGGCACGCCTTCGGTGAAGAAATAGTCACGTGAAGGACCAATATAGTGCTTTGCCGTTTTTCCTTTCCAACCTGGCCCTAAAGCAATTGCGTAATGCTCTGGCAGATACTCCACGCCCGCCTCGCCGCATTCGAGCGCCCAAAGCGTCTGCTCAATCCACATATCGCATCGTTCAAGGTCCACCATGCCGGAGCGCAAAAAGCATTCCATTCGTTCGAAGTCGAGAGCCTCCCTGGCGACGTTGCCGAGGCCGCACGCCACACGCGGGGCAAGCCGGAAGCCTGTGCATTCGCGCCCAACCGAGTAAGTAGAAACAAAGTCGCGCAAGAACAAGTGGGCTGCGCTCGAAGGTCCACGAAGCAGCTCGTGTGGGGCGGCAAAAAACAGCTGGTCGGAATCGAGGATGACAAACCTTGGAGCTTCGCAGAACAACGCGAAATCCGTCAATTTCCAGAAAGGTTTCAGCCGCTTGCGTAAAGACAGCAGGCAAGGGTATTCCGCGTAGGCACTTTCCGACGCTGCATTTGCCTCTCGGGCGCCAATCATTCGCGCATCGGGAAAGTAACGGCGAAAGACAGCGAGCATCTTTGGCGACAATGTACCATCTTCATGCACAAAAAGAGGACATTTCTTACCGCACATGATCGTTAGATTCAGGGCGGACCATAGCGCCATCTGAAAGTCGCGAGCGCACGTCAACAGATGAATTTCCAGTGACCCGCTTGTGGGGGTGCGAATCCCGTCACTATAGTCCGTCGGCAGGGTGCGCAAATATCGATTCCTCAAGTAGGGCCAACCGTGAAAAAAGGTCGCCTTGGCGCCGTGTCTTAAAGTTCTCAGGCCGCGATGAATCTCATGGAAATACATAAAAGCAATCGGTCACGAGACGCTTGTTCGCCCCAAATCCCTCAATCGGGCCTATAGAAGTGTCGGCTGACCCGAAAGAGGAAGATAGGGACGCGGAAATGTCCTCGCAATTGAATCGGAAAACGCGCGCCACCTCATGACTGCCTCCGTAACCGAAAGGCGTCCTCGAGCGAACAACTTTGCGGTCGAAAGAGCAAAAAACAAATATGGACGATAAGCCATGATCAAATTCATTGCGTACTCATTCTGAATGATGAGCGTGTTACGCCAGAAGTAATACTGCCGCCATGACGGGCCAGAATCGCTGTCGAGTGATGGTTCATCGCCAATCCTGAACAAATGTGCGTCGGAAACGCAAATGGGGTAATCAAATCCGACTCGCTGCATCCGGAGTGCATACTCAGTATCATCACAGAGGATGAAGAACTCCGGCCTGGGAAAGCCGATCTGTTCCGGTACTTTTCTATGGATTAACGGTCCCTCAAATGCGAAGTCGGCCACTGGGATCGTTGCGGGAACGCTTGAAGGGTCCTGATATAGAACGCACAGGCTCTTGGATTTAAAGGTTCGCACGAAGGGATCGCCCAAATTGAGCGATTGCACCGCGCATTCGGCCACTTGGCCTCGACCGTTTAGCCTGAGCGGGATAATGACTGCACGAGGCGCCGCCACGCTGCCACTGTCGACGCCGCCGATAGAATCGCGCGATCGGCTTGCTGTGGTTCTATGTGCGAGCAGTTTTTCCAGGCAGTCAACCGCCGGCAGCACATCGTCATCCAGCAACCAAATCCACTCGTGGCCCTCGTCGTAAGCCCATTTCATGCCCGTTGAGAATCCGCCCGCTCCCCCCGTATTTGTCGGCAAGCGTTTTACTGAAAGCTTCGTCAGCGTCAGATTTGAAAGATAGTCGGCGGTACCGTCCGTAGAAGCGTTATCGACGACATAGATGTGGTCTACCAGTCGTGTTTGCGCTAACAGCGAATCGAGAACTTTTTCCAGGAGATGACGGCGATTGTAGGTCACCACCACTGCACCGACCGTGTTTGGCCTGATTTCCATATCGGCTTACTGCGAAGAGCAGACTTCAGGTGCAACCTTACGCGTGGGAAGTAAATCGCAAAATCGTCTGAGATCCTCGGCTGTAATCCCTCCGGTGAGAAACAGCAATACAGCAAATGCGGTCGCCGTAAGAGCTGCGCTCAGTAGCGGAGTGCTCCCGGGGGTGGCAAAGGAGACTGCGTAGGCGCCCGCTCCAGCTAGTGCGGGCTTCGCCGCGCGTTGCAGGAGCTGGAACCCCATCTGCCATCCGAATGAGCTAAGAAGAACTACGTGGACGGCAATCTCGCCGAGAAGGTTGCTCAAAGCTGCGCCACGAATCCCCATCGAGGAAACAGTCGCTCCGCATACCGCCAGATTCACAAATGCTCCGACGAACGTGGATTGAAGAAGGAGGCGATTTTTCTTAGCGGCAATCGCAAGCTCACCCCAGTTGTGGCCGATGGCGATAACGACCCCCGTCCAGATCATCAATTCAAATGCTTGGCCGGATCCACTAAATGGTTTCCCGAACACTTTGACCAGCAGCCACGGCCCTGCGCTCACCGCCATCAATCCAAAGCCAATGCTCACAATCGCAGTTAGCCGAACAGAAGTTGCGAGCATGGTGCGCGCTCTTTCAGGCGACTGCGCCCAGCACTGCATCAGCGCAGGAGCCATGGCACCAAAAAAGAGCCAGAACGGCTGATAGAACACCTGGCTCAGCCGTATGGCTGCGCTATAGAGACCCACATCAGTCTCACCACGAACAGCGCCCAAAATCAGGCAGTTTGCCTGAGTGTAGAGAAGGACGGCGAGAGACGAGGCGCATAATGGCAACGACTGGCCAAGAAGGTACTTCGATTCCGCCACCGAAAATCTCGGTCGCGCGTGATAGCCTAGCCTGCCGAGAACGACAATCCCAAGAAACGCCGTAACCGCGGCGGCGATGGCAGCGATTACGGCAACGCGCAAAAGATCCCGCGGGTAGCGCACAAAAATCACAGTCAGCACGAGCGTCAAAACGGCTGTGACGATTTGCAGGATTGTGTTCCAATACATCCTCTGGACGGCCCGGAAAACCCAGTCCACACTGAGCGCCAGGATGGGAAGCGTCAGAACATATAGCCTGAAAAGCGAGCGCGAAGACTCCGAAAACGGAAGATGCGGCGCGACCAACAGTCCAAGAAGGGAAGCGCCGATCGACAAAACCAATCGAAGCCCCATCATCGATGAGATGACAGTCTGGAGCTTGTCTGGGTGTTGCGCCCCTTCACGAACTGCCACCGTTCCGAGGCCGAGATCAGAAAGCAGCCCGAAATACATCGTGGCGCTTTGGGCAATTCCGGCAATGCCAAAGCCCGAAGTGGAGACGCGTCGTGCCAACACTGCGTTCGTGGCCAATCCAGCAAAACGCGCGAATACTGCTGAGGTGCTGAGGCTGGCGAAATTCCAAAAAATCGACTTTGCGTGCGAGGGCGGCGCCGGGCTCTCAGCTATCTCATAGGATTCTTCCAGAGCGGTTGTTGGTAAAGGTAGATCGCCCATAGCAAGATAAGCTTTAAAACTCCGCCTTCCGCACATCCTTTTCCGTTCGGGGACGAGTAGACGGCATATTCAAACGGCTCTTTTTTGACTTATTCAGAAACGACTGTTTCCGCGTTTGTTGGTTCTCGATCGTAAAGCGACGGACGAAGGAGGCGAGTTGTCTCGTGAAGCCGTGTTCTTTGATCACGGTGTTTGCCTGCATTTACCACTTCAGGATGCCAGCAGGTCAATTCCGGCGCTCCAAACAAGATGCGGTCGGCAGCTTCTACGCCTTGCATGAAGCTGTGATCCTGATTTCCCACTTCATATCGCCACGTCCCAAACCGGCCACGTGAATAGATTCCCCAGGATTCCAGCCTGCAATTGATCCGGCCGAGATGTTCGTCGCGATCTACAGTGGGCGTCGGGTAGCCGTGAGGTGCGAAGTGGTGCCAGGTAGAAACGATCGTATCCTTTTCATCAAGCAGCTTGGTACGGATCATTCCTTCGAGGACTTGCTCCACAATCGTCAGATGGCTCACGGGCCGATATGGAGATTCGGCCACTTCAGCCATCAACGACCAATAGCCGTTCCCGGGCACATTGTTCGGCGAGTAATTCGAAAATATGGTTACGCGATAAAACGGGCAGTCGTCCTCCGGGAAATAAAGCCAATTCTTTTCTTTCAACTGCGCCGGCACCGTGCCGCAAACTCCAACGCCGACCACGTGCGTTCCGGAATATCGCAGTTGCGACGCCTCAGAAGCCATTCCCCCATCGCTTATGAGCACCGCAAGCAGATCGATGGGCAGCGTTGAAACGAGTGCATCGTATTCAAATTCCTCCCCTTGACTGGCCAAAACGATGCGCCTGCTGGCGTCGACTTTTACCGCGGTGCATTGATAGCGAATCCGGTCATCCGGTATCAAGCCGGCAACTGCTCTCCATATCGCCCCGGTCCCGCCGCGAAGCGGAAAGCGAAACGTGTTGTTCGGCCCCCACGCCGGATCGTCGCGCCCCATCAAGATGTTGTCCATGATGCGCGCGAAATCAACGCCGGCGACCCGCTCTCCGATCCACTGATAGCCCATTTGCGCCGGAGGATAGGCCCATACCTTGGTGTTATAGGGAATAAGGAAAGTGTCGGCGATTCCGCGACCGAATGAATGGAGGATCCACTCTTCGAAATTCCTCGGACGAGCGTACCCATTTCCCGCGACAGCAATCAAGCCTCGTAGGCATGCGGCTAAATCCTCCGGAGGCAGATTCCGAATATTGTTTTGAAAGGGATAGGGGACGAATCGCTCCCGGATCCAAATATAGGACTGACGCAAATGGTTAAGCCAGGCGCCGCCGAGGGCCTTTTCCATCAATTGATCAAAATAGTCGTAGTGAGAAAACTGTACGTGACCGCCAATGTCCCAGGTGAATCCCGCTTCATCCACAAATGATGTTGCGAGCCCTCCCGGATAGCTGTTTTGCTCGAGGACAACAAAATCCGAGTGTCCCAGCTCCTGCAAACGATACGCCGCGCCGAGGCCCGTGCATCCAGCTCCAAGAATCACTACTCTCATGTGACTTAGCTTTCTGTCTGAATCAAGCACGATTCATTGCGTTTTCACGAGGGTCGGCAGAAATCGGCCGGCGCGGCGCGTGCCGCCGAGTTCCAGTCCCGAGGGTCCCGAATCCGGCAGCCTCTATGCCAAAAGTGCGCATTAGGTAGCAGTGACCGAAATGTGTCAACTTGTCTTTTCCTGCTGATAGGCATAATGATAGCCGTAATAAGAGTAGCCTTCACTCGAAGTATGCTTGGTTACTCGATTGAGAACCACTCCAATAATGTTTGCCCGAATGCGCTGCAGCGTAGATACAACTGCAGCGACGGTCCTTCTTTTCGTCTCACCGGCGCGGCTGATAATTACGACGCCATCGGCAGCAGAGGCCATCTGAAGGCACTCCGCGAATCCCAGCAAGGGTGGCGAATCCAGCACGACGAGGGCAAACTCCTTTGCAAATTCATCCAAAAGATCTGACATGCGCGGACCGATGAGATCGGCAGCACGGTGGGAGCCGGGACCTGCCGGAAGAATACTCAAATTCGGTCGGCCCTCAATAGGAATGACAACATCTTGCCAAGCCATTTCACCGGTAAGAACGTTGCCCAGACCCGTGTTGTGAGTCAAACCGAACCTGGCATGAACACTAGGCCGCCGCAAGTCGCCATCTACCAGGAGTGTTTTCTTGCCGCTCGCGGCGTTGGCCATCGCAAGGTGAACCGCCAGCGTTGTCTTTCCCTCGCCCGGCTCTGCGCTGGTCATTACGATGGAGCGCAGGCGTTGCTCAAAATCAGACAGTAAAATCGTGTTCCGAAGTGAACGGATGGCTTCATCAAAGCCGGAGATGGAAAGGTAGTAATCCGGTTTGGCGTCCTTGGGAAGCAAGGCGCGGTCCAGAGGCAACGTTCCAATAACGTCCGCTTTCAGGAATCGGCTGGCCTCTTCGGGGTTGCGGAGGGTGGTATCCAATTTATCCAGCGCCAGCACGCCGATCACTGCGAGAATGCTTGAAAAAAGGAACGCCAATACTAGGTTCATCGGGATGTTGGGAAAAACCGGGGACAGGTTAGGACGGGCGACATCGGCAATTCGAATATTATCGTTGCGGAAACCGGCGTTGATGTCGGCTTCGCGAATTTTCTTAATGAGCTCATCGTAAAGCGACTTGTCAGCATCGGCCTCCTGTTTCAACTGCTGATACTGGAATGACTTCGTATTTAGCCGATCCCACTCAGCCTTCGCATCCCCCAGCTCCTTCCCCAACATTTGTTCGCGGTTAACCGCCTCATGATACTCAACGGTGATCCTATCGACGATGCTTCGGCGCGTGTCTTCAAACTCTTTTTGCACCTCTGCAAGTTCCGACGCCGCCTTCTTGTACTCGGGGTGACTTGAGCCATAAGTGACCTTCACTTGGGCGAACCGCTGTTGAGCGTCGTTCAAAGCATCGCTCAGCTTGGAAAGCGACAGGCCCTGTGACGATACTTCGGCGGCTTCAACTGTTCCCGACGTGATCGAGTTCCACGCGGCCTCTTTGGACACCCGGTCCGCCTGAGCGTTGGTATAGTCCGAGTTCAGTTGCAGCAGCCTGGCAGAAAGTATGTTGGTTTTTTCCTCCGGGTTCACAACATCCAGGTCTTTTTCGAACTGAGCGAGCGCCAAACTGGACTGCTCCATTTTTGCTTTCAGTCCGTCGACCTGTTTGTCCATGAATGCCGAAAGGCTCGCGGACGACCGGATCCGAATGTCATAGGTGCGCGCCATATATGAGTTGGCGGTGGCGTTGGCCACATCCGCAGCCATTTGCCGGTTGGGCGAACGATAGCTTATCAAGAGCAGATATGTGTTGGGCGGCCGCGTTACCTTCAGGCCCGGCAGGCTTACTGGCGCTTCGGCGCTCTTTTGAGCTTGCTCTATATTTACATTCTTACCTTGCCCCGAACCGGCAAGCAGATGATATTCCTCGGCCACTGGACGGAGGACCGCGTCCGATTGAATCAGTTTGATCTGGGTAGCGAGAAACTGGTCCGGGTTCCTGTAAGCTGTCGAGCGTGCTGAGTCCTGGCCAACGACGTCGGAAGGCGCCTGAATGTCAACGTCGATTGTTGCAGTTGATTCATAGATCGGCGTGACACGGGAGGAAACGATGTATGTTATAAGCACGCAGCACGCAACAAATCCTATCAGCATCCAAAGATGGCGCCGCAGAACCCAGAAGTAATGGTTTAGAGGTACTCTGGGAGCATCTGGCTCGATGTCCAACGCCGGGTAGGAGACAAAGGGCGTCGTCGTGGGTTGAATGTAGGAGGACCTGGCCGGCAATTCGAGAACCGGAGTATTTTGCTTTGACATAGTAATTGCTCGTTTCCTTCTAGTGGTAAATGTAGAGAAGAGCTGTGCCAACGCCGGCGCCGATCAGCGAAATCCGGTCCAGTGTGGTCAACGCAGCTTTGCGCCCAGTCGCCTCGGGAACGTAAAGTATGTCGTTCGCGAGAAGCGGCACGTCGGGAGATTTCCGGTCCATGATCTTCTTCAGCTCGATCGGAATTTCCTGCTTTCCTGTCTTGGAGCTGTCCGAACGATAGATATAGGCGACATTCCCGGTGTAATGATCCAAGCCCTCCGCAACTGCCAAAGCCTTCAGGACGGTGCCCTGCGAGCCGTCAGCGATCATGAATGCGCCGGGTTTGTGCACGTTGCCCAGGACGTAAAATTTTCCGGCCTCCGGAACACGCACCTCTTCTCCCCCTTGCAGCACCAGATTCAATGACGGATCGACTGAATCGATCAGATCGCGCACAGGAATCCGCCGCACCAGTTCAGTGTGATTCCCATCGCCTGCCATCGCTTTCTCACTGACGAGAATCTCGGATCCGGCGCTCTCTGTCAGGCCGCCGGCTTGAGAGATCGCATCAAGCAGCGTGACCGAACCGCTGGCCTGAAACGTGACGGGATTTTTCACCGCGCCCACCACGCTGATCGGGCGGCTTCGAAATTCCGCGATCGTCACTGTTACCACCGGGTCGACAAGCACATGCTCGTCGACGAGAGCTGCCGTGATGGAGGTTTCCAGATCGGCGGGATACAATCCTGCCGCCTTGATGTGCCGCCGGAGCATTGGCAAGCGGATCTCGCCATTTTCATCAACGCGAACCGTTCGCGTCAGTTCCGGAGCATCGTAAACCGTAATCCCCAGAAGATCGTCATTACCGATCCGCTCAACCGGGAGATCTCCGGTCGCATTCAACGTGGTTGCTCCTGTGCCAACTTGGTACAGCGCACGAGATTGCTGCGCGGAAACTGCCCCCCCAAGCGCAGCCGTCAACAACAGCGTAGTAAGAAGTTTCATACGAAAATCCTTTGCTTGCGTATTTGTTTCCCGCCTGCCATGCAATTTGCAATCACTCGAAGGCAAGTCACTGCGAATAGCTGCGATCATCGTTGGATCTGCCTGCTTGGGGGCGCAATTCTTTCCGCAAGCTCATCGAGCCGGCGGTTGAGATGGTTCATTTGATCGCAAAATTCGTTGATGCGGGTGTGAAGTGTCTCTTCGCGAGTGGCTCCGCTTAGGAAGGCGCGCATTGCGTCGCGGGTTAGATCCGAAACGCTTCTCGCGCCAGTTGTTGAGCAGAGTTCTCTGAGCGCGACGTACTCGTCCTCAGAGAGCCGCACGCTGACCATGCGTGAACGAGCCTTAAAGACAGTCATCTGAAACCACTTTTCCGATGAAATCCTGGCATTGTTTTGTGCTGGATCGAAGAATAGGAGCTGCGCAACAAGGCACGGCGAAATCGGCGCCGGAAGGTCGCTCGCAGTCGTCGTGAGAAAGAGGCGGGCTTCGCCCCCCTCAGTCCCAGTTGTGGAACCGAAATTGAGTTTCCGCACTGCGTCCGTGGGGGGGAGAGGGATGGTGAGCAGGCATGCGACTTCGAAAAGCCCTGACCGCGCACCCGTGGGAACTCTTACGGATGTACGACACCCTAGCAGCGCGTTGTTAAGATTTAAAGAAGAGAGTTAGACAATTGCATGACAAGTTGCTCTTTTTTGTTGAGCGGCTCGCATTCGTTTTTGCAGAATTGTTGACAGACATATGTACGACAAAAATCGAATGCACCGCAGATGGATGGGGAGAGAAATGCCGCGGCCACAGATCTGCGACGACAGATTGCCGCGTCACGGCTGGCCTGCAAACTGAATGATGTGCCGGCGCACTCGAGGAAAGAGAGAAAGGCTCTCGGAATGCCGCGTTGGAGCGCTTCTCAAAGTCGGCAAAAAGGTTATTGGAACCTCTGACTGAGCTGGGTAAAGTCAACGTGATCAAGAAAATCTTCGCATTGGGTTAACAAGTGTGAATAGACGACCGGATCGGACTCTGCGGTGCGAGGAACCTGCACTTTGAAGAAAATGGGCACCAGGCGTTTGCCTCGGGTGCTATGGTCCATCACTTTTGAAATCGCAAAATGGACCCCTTCAGCGTTTTCCATGGACGCCCAGCATGACAAAGGACTGCAATAGGTGTCTCCGATCAGGGTATCCGTGACGCCATCGTTATAGAACGCCGTGTTGAAGGGAACGGATTGCCCTGCTGATGTGGAAATCTCCTTGATTGCTTTCATTGTGGGCATTTCTCCGTGAGTCAGCAGGCTTGCCTCGATACTTTGATTCTTTGGCAGCAACCATATGCCTACTTCGACATCGTTTTTTGCTGGACCCGCATAAGCGGCGGCTTCCAGCGCGGGCGACCCATCCACCTGCTCCTGCCAGGCTCTGGCAAGCGAATAGTCTCCAAACCGAGGCGGAATCCTGCTATCCAGTTCATGAACCGTAATATCGCCGCGGTTAAGGGCCAGTGCCAAGCTCTCGGGATCCGATTCGGTAGCGCGAATTCCAGGCACAATGGCCGCGACCACGAGCAGTGTCAACCCCGCAGTTCGCGAGCAGGTTGACCTCCAATCTGCGGAAACTTCCCGCTGCGGCAACGGTCCAGGATCTGCCTCCACAGCATCCGGTTGCCTGGTGATCACCCAAAGAAACAGAAAAGCCGCACCGAGAAACAGCAGACCGCCGATCATATAATCGGCCTGCCTCGCAAAGTGTTCAAGGGCGGCATGACCAAGTGCGACTTTGTAATATGCAACCAGGGCGCATAGCCTTAGCAGGTTGAAGATGTGTCCCAGGAGAAAAGCGCCCACTACGTACATCACCCATTTTGAAATTGATACCCGCTTCAAGTAACCGGCGATCAGTGCGCAATAGGCCATCGTGATGGCGCCTCTCATGCCATCACAGCCCGGTGCGATGAACATTCCAAAGGATGGGGTAAACATCAGCCGCAACAGCTCTGCATTTGCCGGCGACAGACCTAAAAGTCCCGCGAACGACCGCGCGATGTGAGCCGATAGACCTTGCATGGGAAGGTCCAGATATTGAGTGACCGCTTGCGGCACCGGTTGCAGCAAGAGCAAGAGCGCCAGCGGAAACCAGGCCTGCAAACAGACGCGGACTCCGGCAAAGAGCAGCATCACGCCGCAGGCGTAGAGAAAGATTGGCAATGCGCTTGGCAAGAAATTAACTTTGAAAGTTCCGGTGGACCAGAAAAAAACGAAGTGTTGCGAGAAGAGCGTTGGGACAAAGGCCAACAATACGACCGGAAGCCCCCACCATGTTCCATTGAGCTCCCAGCCATTTCGCCACCAGGCACGAAGCAGGAGCGCAATGCTCGTAGGAAGGATCACGATCCCGACAGAGCGCAGAGGATCCGTCGTCCAAATTTCCCAGAGCTTCACGAGCGCCGGTGCGACCCCTATGAACCCGGCAACGGTCAGCAGCAAGATCCCCGACCACAACCAGCGGTGAGCGCTTGCGTTATGCCGCACGCCGAATTGACCGCGGGAAGCGTACGACAACGACCCATTAGCGAGAGAATGCTCGCTGATCTCTGGCGCAAGGCGCGTACTACCAGCGGCACTCATCGCGCCGCTCGCTCACTTTGTTTCTGGTGATTTGAGTGCATCGTGCCCCCAAAATGCGTCCGGAAATTCGCCCCATTCTGGCCGACACCGTTTCAAAATGTCGAATCGTGCCGGCCATCCCCGCGATACACGGTGCATTGCACGCCGTCAAGCCAGATTAAACGACAAAAATCCTCACGCGCTCTCCAAGGGGAAGATTTAACAAGAATTTCTTCGGCTTGTCCTCGCAGATGCATCGGATTGGGCCTGTCGGTCTCCGCCTCAGACCACAGCGCATTCCTGTCGAATGCATAACATATGTAATACAGCGCGTGTTAATTTTTAATGTGAATATCAAAGCGCGATTGCGGTCCGCATTCACTTGGAGTATATGTCAAATGATGAACTAACGGCGTGCCCGGGAATAGCTTGAAAGGGAGTGGCTGAATGGTCAGAGCATTCCAGTATCTTATAGCGATATTGTGCGTAGGCTCATGTGCGATGGCGGCGACACCGTCGATTGGAACGGTGACCGCGCGTGGTGAAACGCGAATTGACGATTATCAGGTGAAGGGGAGCGGCACCGTGTTTGACGGCTCGCTCATCGAGACCGGTCAGTCGGCACAGTCGGTTGCGGATGTGAGGCTCGCCGGCGGGTCGGTGGTCACCCTATATATTGGCACGCGTGGAAATGTGTACCATGATCACTTTGTTTTGCAGCAGGGGAAGGTCGAGGTCACCTCGCCGGGTTCCTATCGCGTTGAGGTGAATGGCCTGGTGGTTACGCCCGCTGGGTCAAATAGCGATGGAATTGTTTCGATCGAACCCGGCAATACAGTAAATGTTGTCGCGCAGACGGAGGCTCTCAAAGTTTCGGGAGACGAAGGAACATTGATTGCACAGGTGCACCCCGGCAATCCTCTTGCGTTCGGCCCGGTCAGCGGAAAACCGTCTTTGGATTTCTCCGCAACCGGGCAGGTCAGCGCGGATCATGGACATTACCTTCTGAAGGCTTCGGCAGTCGATTTGACCTATGAGCTGAAAGGGGGCAATGTTCAGAACTTTGTCGGAGATCAAGTCAGCGCTTCCGGCAAAGTTGATCCCTCGGCCTCCCAGGTCAACGGAGCATCCGCAACAGTAGAAGCAAATACGATCGTGAATCTGGCTCTGGTTGGCCGGCAATCACCCCAGATTAAAGCGATCATCTCCGGGCACTCGATTTCTGCTGCAGACTGTGGGTCACCCGGAGGCGGACCGCCCCACGGATCTCAACCGCCTCCCACTAAACCACCTCCCATTTGCTACGGCAAGCAGTACGGCGGCCTGTGCTGTCCAAATAACAAGCAAGCGGAGTCATGCCCTCCCCTATGTTGTCCCGGGGACAACTCATTTGGATACTGCTGCCCAGACCAGCAGTATCCGGCCGAGAGATGCCATCACAGTCGCTAGATTCAGGACGCACGTCTCAATCGAGGCTAGGCGCTGACCGATCGCCTTGGCCTCGCAGGCTTCGCGGCCGTCTTTAGCGTCGATTCGCCAGATTGTGGCGCTAGAGTAAAATTCGCGCGCCATTGATCGGAGCAGGCGGATTGCGTGTTAAGCTTTCGCCGAGGTTTTTCTGGATGCCGTTTCGATTTCGGCCCTTGGCCATCGGCGTGCGCGTACTCGCCGTTGCCGGGTGTCTTCTGGGGATTTGGGAGTCCTGGAAGCTGATGAGATCGGACCAACTTTACTGGCAGGGCACTGCAGAATCGCTTCGCGGTTCGATCCGCCTGGAGCCGGATTGCTGGTGGTGCTATATGCAACTGGCGCGTTTGGATGATAAGGACGCGGAGGAACTCCTGCAAGCCTCCCTCAGGCTTAACCCGTACAACAGTGATGCGGCTATAGACCTTGGCTTGCGATTTGAAGCTGACGGCGCCCTTGGCCGGGCAGAGAAGCTCCTTCTTCAGGCGTTCGCAGTCGACGGAACCTACGCGCCACGGTGGACCCTGGCCAATTTTTATTTTCGGCGCAACAACTTGCCTGCATTCTGGAACTGGGCTCGCCAGGCCGCGCAAATGCCCACCGATGATATTGGCGCACTGTTTGAACTTGCCTGGCGCGTCACCCCCGACCCTGGGACGATTGAATCAAACATCGTAAATGACGATCCGTCAGTGATCCGCCAATATGTCGCTTTTCTGGTGAGCAAGAATCAAGCGCACGCAGCGCTTCATGCCGGGTTGCGGCTTATCAGCACTGGTACACCCGACACCGATCGCCAGCAGCTCTTCGATCTCATCGGTCAAATGATTTCATCCGGCGATGCTTCCGGCGCAAACTCTCTGTGGCACGAACTCATTCGGCAGCGCTGGGTTGCGGCCGACTCTTCTTTTCCGAATAACCCCGAGTTCGCGCGTGAGCCATTGCCGGTAAAGTTCGACTGGAATCTGCCGGCGCGTAATGGGCTTCATTCCTGGCCGGGATCGTCGGGTCTGGTGACTGAATTCACCGGCGATGAGCCTGAAGACAGTCTGATTGCTGAAGAGACAATTTCGCTGCTCCCGGGAAGCTACAGGCTCGAATCGACCTATCACACTCGAGACATTGGCGCCAATACAGGCATCCAGTGGGAAATTTTAGCGTCGGAATCCGGAGCTGTGATTGCCCGTTCTCGATTTCTATCCAGCGATTCGCCAGCCACTGCCACGCTGCCATTCGTGGTGAGTCCGGATCAGAACATGCTGCGCCTGAGACTGGTTTATCGCCGCCAGATAGGCACTCCGCGTGTATCAGGAATGCTCGTGGTACGATCGATCAGAATTGAAGCTTGGCCTTCGACATGAATTGCCCGCACTGTGGAAACTCGGACGTTCGGCATTCTCTCAGCTGGCATTGGAGCGACTGGTTCCATCGCGCTTTGGGTCAGAACGCGTACCGCTGCCGAAAGTGCCAGCTGCGTTTTTTTCTGCCTCGCGCCCGGCGGACGATTGCTAACTTGAACGAGAAATCTGAACGCAATGAAAAGAGTTCAAAGCGTCTGGAATTCTTGAGGCGGAAGCGTCTCATACGAAGACTGATCACAATCGCCGTTTTTGTCGTGATGTTTTCTGTTTTTGGGCTTTTCCTTCTACATATTTCGAAAGACCATCCGGCAAGCACTCAAAACTCTGACTCTTCCGATCAATAATTGCCGCGCTAGCTCGACGGCTTGCCCCATTCACGGCACGGAACCGGCAATGCAAGCCAGAAAGTGTCCATCAGGTTTTCGCTTTCAGGGGCCTGACCAGGGCTTTGCGTGGTTCTCGAGTCATGTAGAGCACTGCAAGCATCGCGAACATCCACGACGAGACTGCGGGACGCGGAAATGGAAAGTCGACGCCCGCATTCAACATTGTCGCCACGAGCCCGAGCCCCCATGGATTTCGAAATGCCGCTGGAACCGCAGCAAAAAACGGAATCGCTACGAGCAGAAGAAACGGTATGCCTCCATCGGCGGCAAACTCTGCCCAGTCATTATGGGCATGATTGGCATATAGCCCATAGTCTCTGATCGCGAACCGCTGGTAAACCTGCTCGAACGTATCCAGGCCGTAGCCAGTCAATGGCCGGTGGCGCGCCATTTCGACGGCGCCCAGGAAATACTCGCGGCGAATAAAAAATGGGTCCTCTTGTTTAAGCCGAGCGAGAATCTTGTCCCAGCCGACCGCGAAGGTAAATGACCCGGCAACTACGGGAACCAACACGAGAGTCAAGACGGCAGCACGAAAAGTTAAGTTGATCCTGTTTTGACGGAGCCGGACGACTCCCAGAATTGCGACCATAAGCAATTCGGCAGTGCACAGAACAAATCCGGCGCGCGACGCTGCGCCGATCGCCGATGCGTAAAGAACTCCAGCTGCAATGGCATACCACCAGGATCGCCATCCCGCACAAACTGCTCCCCAAAGCGCAATCGGCAGAGAGATCTCCACGAATTGAACGTAGTTGTTCTTGTTCTGGAAGGTGGCAAATATCGTGGAGAATCCAGACGGAAAGACCCAGAGGATCCGGCCATCGGAAGTATTGAACTGGACTAGAAAAATTACCGCCATGACAATCGCAAAACCCAACATCGCCGCGAGAAATCTTTGCCGCGATGCCCTTGAATATGTCACGGTTTGGGTCAGATAGAATACGCCTGCAAGCGAGCCCCAGCGCAGCACTGCCTCGCGAGTGTCGAAGCTCGATGTCGTGGTATGGAAGATAATCTGAATCACGCCCCAAATGGGGATCAGGTATACAAAAAGTGGAATGATGCCGGGTGCGATTTCCCTGCGCTTACTGAAGAATCCCGCAACTAACCGAACGGCAACGAGGGTAAAGATGCCGATTTGGAAAATCTGCAGCGCCCAAGCCTGCCTCACCCACACCGTTGCCGTTGTAAAAACGAGCAGAAGAAAGAGCAGCAGGCTCACAAGGATAGTTAGCTTCTCGAATCTCGAGTGGACCATTCTGACAGCCGCGGGATTTGCAGAAATCGTTGTATTCGCCAACGGTGTCATTCTAAGCCATCACGATCGACCCTTTCGACAAAACGAATCTGCGCTCAAAACGCTCAGCCCATCCTGCAGCTTTGCACTTCGCCCGAAAAGCGCGCGCGCCGAGATTCAATGGACAAATTGCAAGCTCAACGCGCAAGGTAAAAAGTGAAATCGTGCGGAGCCGCGGTTGCTGGCTGCCCTTTACGCGTTCCATTCGGCGGAATCACTTGCCTAAGACGTGATTTTGCGCGTCCCGAGGAGGATCTGCTGGTTGTCGGCTTGCACAACTTTTTTGTCAAGAATTTCGACATTTCTGATGTCGGTTTCGAGCGAGTAGCATTGATTTACGGCTGACATCAGAATGATCACCTTGCAATTACTACGAAGCTCGGTGACCAGCCCCTCGGTTCCCGCGAAAACCCCGTTCAACACCCGGATCCGAGTCCCAACCGTAATCAATGGATGGGGCCGAAGCACGCAGCCGGAAGCAATTGCGTTCTGAATTTTCTCGATTTCCTCTGCGCCGACGACTTCACTTTCCTTGTTGCCCAGTATTTTGAGTACGCCTGGCGCGGAAATCACCGCGCGTCTGAATTCTCTGGGAAAACAAGCAAAAATGTACCCGGGGAAAAGTGGCCTTTCCAGCGTTACGCTGCGATCAGACCATCTCGATCGTTCAGTGTAAAGCGGAAGGAAGTGTTCCACAGAGCGGTGGAGCAAATGGGTCGCGACCGTCTTTTCATGGTTGGGGACAACGTGCAAAACACGCCACTGCGGATCGTCGCTCTTGGCTGCGAGATTCTTGATTTCCATAAGAACTCTTTATGCTCGTGTCAATCGACACGCCAATCAAAGGGCATTGAAATACGAGGCGCGGCTCCGTCTTTCTCGAGGGCTATTGAACGTATATTCTGCGCAGAACATTCGAGCTTTCGTCGTCATGAAGAATGACATCACCACCTGAAATTTAACTCATTTGCCGCGGGCGCGAAAACTCGATTTGGCGGGGCATATCCGCAACACGCTCAGAGAAACCTAAACGGCAGACGTTTCTGCAATATAAAAATTCTGGGCTCCGATACCCATTTTGAGAAGCTTTAGTTTTTTCCGGCCGTGTACCCAATCGAAGCAGATGCATGAAGTACGAGAGTTGGGAATGTTCTCAGCGATGAGGTAACTGAATCAGCGGTACTACAGTTTCGGCAAAACTAGTTTGACTGAGGCGGAGGAGGAGACGGCAAGTTACCATTGGGCCCCCATGAGCTCGGGCCTGTTGCTGTGGGTGGCTGATCGGAAGGCGGAGACGGCAGGTTGCCATTGGGCCCCCAAGGGCTGTTAGCCAGCGCGCCAGGCGAGGAGGCGCTGCCTGTGGCAAGCGCATTGGCGCCGGCAGGTCCAAGCATCATCGCGACGCCGTCGACAGACGGACTGTAAACAAACTCCCACATATTGTATTGCTGCTGTCTCTTATAAACCAGCATCGAGCGCTTTTCGCTGGGGATGGTTACGCCAATCAAAGTACCACCGAATGCCTGAGCTGCCGCCGGGCTGGAATCCGACTGGGCATTGTTCGTTCCCATGTTCGGATTGGGCGAAGACCGACCGCTTTGCCCGGGTACGCCTGTTGCGGCCCCAGCGGACTCATCGCTATCTGACCCGATGGGCGCGATTGGCAATCCGGCCTTCGTCAAACCGAAAAAACCTACTGCGGTCGGGAGCTTGTTCTCTCCAAATAGAATCGGCTGCCAATCGCTTTTCCCGGTGATCGGGTCAACATACTGTTTTCGCAAAAAGCGAATTCCGTCTGTGTCGATCAGCGCGTCGATGTTGGGCGGATATCGATGGAACTTGCGGGCGTAGAGCTGGATGGCGCGTGTGTATTGCTTGCCGCGACGCATTGCTTCGAGCTCCCGCTCGCGGTGAATCTGCTGCGTGATTCTTGGAACCGCAATCGATAGAGAAATCGTGAGGAGCGCAAGTAGAAATATTGCCGTAAGCAAAATGTAGCCCTCTTCTGAGGGCTTGCGGAACTTGCGTTTTTGAATCGCCCAAACCATAGATTCCAACAGCTTCGATCCGTTCGAGCAGAACCTGAGATTTCAACTCAACTTCGAAATGAGTCCGCACGAACGACGACTTGTATTCACTTTACAGAACCGTCAGGCTACCAGACGTGACAAGCTAACACGGCATTCATTAAGTTCTGATGAATTAACAGCAATTTCACTGGACGACGCGTTTCAATGAGATTTTCATAAATTGATGCGACATCCATGAATTCGGACGAGACGATTCGGGGCTATGCCATTTGAATTCACGATTCGCTCGAGACGTGGAGAGGTCCGGAAACGAACGGAAGGCGATTCCGCCAGTTAAGATCGCTCAAAACGAACGCGAGCGAGCAGTGGCGTGCAGGCGGCCGCCGTGAACGAATAGAAAGTCGTATTTATGACAATTGACGAGAGAGAGGCGGAGATATCTCGCCTATCAAAGAAGCGCAGCGAGACGAAAAGGCGCAGAGCCGAGCTCGAAAGCGAGCTAAGGACGGCAGGCAAGTCGCTTTACGATATTGGCGGCGCCCTGAAACATGTCAGCGGCGGTGCCATGGGGAGCCGGGCTGACTGCATTCTCTCGAAGTTTGCGACTGTTCCAGAAGCCTGCGGGCTTGGCAGGCTGAAAGAAATGCTCGAGGAGCTTAAGGAAGTGCAGTCCCGGCTGGATCAACTTAAACACACTGCTGCCAAAATGGAGATCGAATGAAAATGAGCTTCGAGCTCCAGGAGGTGGTTGCGAGCCCCTCCATTCTGCGCGGGATCAGACGAGTCAAGCAGATTCTTCGCGCGACGATCGGGCTTACTACCTTTGCGAGGCAGAGCCCCCGAAAGACAGGGCGAGAATTCACCATATTTTCTTTCGAACGCAGGCATTCGGATCTGAGAGTAGTGGCCTCTCTATGTTACTTTGGCGGTGACATGCGAAAATTCTCAATCTTGATTGTTCTTTCTCTGTTCGGACTATGCTGTCTCGCCCAGGAACCCTACGAAGTCGGAATATCCAAGGATGCCCGCGCGGCTTTCGCGGCGATAGCTCCTTACTACAATCATGCGGACCCGAATCTCAAGCCCTGGCACCTGAAGGTCAACTACCAGCTCGACGATGAAAAGGGCAATCCCTCCGAACAGGGAGTATTTGAATACTGGTGGGCTGCGCCAAATGTTGACCGCAGCACGTGGAGGCGAGGCGGATCAACTCATTCCGAGTGGCACACTGCCGATGGCAGACATCTCATCCAGGCCACTGGCGAGCCACTGGGTATGTATGAATACTGGCTGCAATCGGCATTGCTTTCGCCTTTACCGGCGCCCGGCGATCTTGATCCGGCAAGATCCATTCTCGTCGACGATATGCCTTTGACGAACAGCCATTCACGCTGCATGATGGTGGTTCCGGCGGAAATCTCCGAGAAGGCTCTGAAAACTTTACCCTTCGGCACATACCCCGAGTACTGCGTCAACAAGTCCCTGCCAATTCTTCTCGGTTATTACCGTTTTGGAACCGTATTGGTGAAATGCCTCAATACCGTGCACACGCAGGGGAAAGCGATGCCTCGCGAAATCCTGATGATTGATCAATCCCGCGAGATTCTCGAGTCAAATGCCGATCCCGTTGACATGATCGCCGCAACGGATCCGGCGCTGATGCCACCCACAGACGCCACACAAATCAATTCGGAAGTGGCTCAAATTGATACGGCGACCGCTCAAAAACTGCTCGAAAAGAAGGTCACACTCGAGTATCCCGAAGATGCCAAGGGAGCTCACGTTCAAGGTAAAGTGATTTTGCGAGCGCTCATCGGGTCCGATGGCACAGTGCAGGACGTTCGTCTGGTTTCAACACCGGCTGCATCTTTGGCACTGTCTGCATTTCATTCGGTATCTCAATGGCATTATGCGCCCTATCGGGTCAATGGTAAGCCTACCGTTGTGGAAACCACGGTGGAGGTAGACTTTACACTCGCCGGCTGATCGAGCGCCTTCTTGGTTTTCCAGCTCGTGTCCTGCCAGTGTTTCGCGGCCGACGCGCAGAGTAATGGGAAAAGTTGCTGGCCCTGACTGTAGTATTGATGAGCGTTTCGGTTGAAAGTGTGCAGCTCTTGAGCATTTCCGAATTTGCCGCTGCCCGATGGAATTCCTGACCCACGCAGTCTTGCCGACGGAGGACACGATTGGGGAAAAGGAAACGAGCAAAACAAAGAAACGATAAGCGGCACGATCGCGCCAAGTCGGGTCCGGACTTACAGGCCGTTTTCACAAACACCTTCCTGCAGAGCTCTAAGTGGTCTCCTCGCCGCTCTTATCTGCTTCTTTTTGCATTCACAGTTCTGTTACTTCTACCCTTCTCCGGCAAGGCTTATCACGTAGACGATACCTTGTTTATTTTTGCTGCCAAGCAGATATCCAGTCACCCTTTGGATCCATATAACTTCAATGTAGTGTGGAATGCGACTGCCGAACGGATGGCGGATGTAACGGAAAATCCTCCTCTAGCGAGTTACTACGCCGCCTTAGTGGGGAGTGTCGCAGGCTGGTCCGAGCGAGCATTGCACCTTGCCTTTCTTGTACCGGCGCTGGCCGTAGTGCTGGGAACATACCGTCTGGCGCTGAAAGTCACACGGTTCCCACTGCTTGCCGCACTGGCGACCCTCCTGACACCGGGTGTGCTTGTTTCAGCGACTAGCGTGATGTGCGATACGATGATGGTTGCATTTTGGGTCTGGGCTGTAGTTTTGTGGGCAGAAGGTCTTGATCCATTCAAGCCATCCTATCTGCTGGCTGCCGGAGTTCTGATTACGGCGAGTGCGCTCACCAAGTATTACGGCGCGGCGCTCATTCCGTTATTGGCCGCTTATTCGCTGGTGCGTCTGCGCCGCAGCGGATGGTGGATGTTTTTCTTTTTGATACCCGTACTCACCCTGGGCGCTTACGAGATTTGGACCGCGCATCTATATGGTCACGGTTTGATGGGGGCCGCAGCAACGTTTGCCGCCACTCAGCGCGAAACCCAGCAAGGCTCGACCATCGCCCGCACGCTCGTGAGTCTCAGCTTTGCTGGCGGCTGCGCCGCTTCGGCTTTGGCTCTATCACCGATCGTTTGGCCATGGAAGCGGTTGCTCGCGGGTATTCTTCCCAGTGTTTTCGCTGCATTCGCACTGATCTTCGAGTCGGTGCCCTTTGGAATGCGCGTTGGCGGAGAATACGCTGCGCATTCATTGAAGGTTCATTGGATGCTCACCTCCATGCAGCTGACTTTGTGCATTTTGTCTGCACTAGCAATGGTGGCCTTGGCCATCGCTGAGGTCTGGGGTCATTGGCGAGATGCAACCTCTTGGCTGCTCGCTTTGTGGGTGTTGGGTACCTTGTATTTTGCGGGATTCGTGAACTGGACGGTGAACGCACGCTCGGTCCTCCCGTTGATTCCAGCGGTTGGACTGCTCGTCTTCCGCCGTCTCGAGCGAGTGCCACAAGTGCTCCCGCCGCGGGCCTCATTCTTTGGGGCGGTGGCAGGATTGACGATTGCCGGCGTGATCGGCTTGTTGGTCACCATTTCCGACTTCACCTGGGCAAATTCCGCGCGCGAAGCTGCGCATCTTGTCTACAAGAAGACCCGCGCAGAGCGGGGTAGAGTCTATTTTGTGGGTCACTGGGGTTTTCAGTATTATATGCAGGCTTTGGGATTTACTCCTGGGGACGAACTCCAATACAAGCTGTCTCCCGGAGATATCATTGTGGTTCCCATGAACAATACAGAGTTAGCACGGACGCCCCGGGGGATTGTCCTGAGCAGACAAGAGGAGTTAGAACTGCTGAAACACAACATCGCTGCCACCATGAGCGTGGATCTGGGCGCAGGCTTTTATTCATCCATGTGGGGACCGCTTCCCTTTTCCTTTGGGCCGGTTCCCCCGGAGCGATACGAATTACTTCGTGTGTCGCGTGATAACGGGGCTAGTGCCGCCAAGTGAGAGCTGCGACACACCGTTGCCCGGGCCTCCTCGCTAGAGCTGACATGGAGTCTTTCAGGAGCTTTTCCTCTTGAAGACCAACACCGACAATGGAGCGTGTGCGGCGGGCGTTTTGGCATTTTCATCCCATCGGTATTCCGTTGAAGCGGGATGAATATTCGCCGTACCGGCCAGATCATAGTGCTCACCGGCATAACGATTGGCCCAGGAAAAGATGCGCATTTGTGAATTTGGATGGACCAGCCACGAATCCTGCATCTGCACGACGACCAGGTACTCCGGCTGGCCCTTTTCGATCTCGTCAATCATCTGGCGTTGCATGTCTTCTGCGTATTTCTGCTCCTCCATCAGAGGGTAAGTATAGATGTAGCCCGTCGCAGAGAGTCGATTCGCGTAAAAGTAAATCTCCGGCTCGGACCCTAACACGGCAATCCGCGCATCGGCTGTTGAGTGGTTCCGAATATAGTCCGCGATGAGGATTGCCTCAGGAAAAGGATTGACGCCGTACACCATGCGGCACGCTCCCGTCGGATCAAGTTCGAAAAAGAACGCCCGTTGCTGATAAATCGCAGCGCCCAGCGCCAGCAGAAACGCCATCGCCGGAACGCAGACTGTCACCCGGCTCGATGAAAACTCTTTGATGAGCCGGATTCCCGTGCTGATCGCGATTGCCACGAGCAGCGACAGAGCCGGCAGCAACAGAATGAAGTAGTGCGGCCGGAACAGGAGCCCAGGGCAAACCGCAAGAAATGAAAATGCAAAAAACACGAGGACAAACTGCGCATCTGACCGCTCCTCGCGATTCCATAAACAGGCGATTAACCCAAACCCACCGAGTATCCAAAGCCAGATCGCCGGCATGCATACGTCATGTAGTGTGCTCCAAAAGATGTGAATGCCCACAGCGAGTCGTACCTGTGAGGCGTATTGCGCAGCGTAGGACACCGTCCAGAACCAGAATGCCGGGAACGCTCCGGCATAAGTCAGAAGGATGCATGTTAATGCATAAGGAAGCGCTGCGCCCAGGCAATAAAGCCCCAGCGCCCTGCCCATCACTCTCCACGAACTTCTTCTTTGCCACTCTGTGAAGACGACATAAACGGCTCCAAACGCGATAAACAGCGCGCCGGGCTGCTTCATTATGAATGCTATTCCCATCAACAATCCGCTGAGGAAGAACGGCCGGAGTTTGCCTTCGCGCTCCGTCGCTTTCAGCAGCAACAACGCCCCCGCTGTTGACCCCAGTACCACGAAGTGCGTCGCATGCCCCGCGAATCCCAAGACCGAGGGACTCAGAGACGTTACCCCATACGTCGCACTGGCAGTAATTCCACCTGCCTGCCCGCTTAACCTTCTGCCGAGCAGATAAACAAGCACGATCGTCGCGATATTGATGAACGCCAAACCCAGGTGGATTGCCGAACGCGTCTCTCCGAATACTCCCATGATGGCCGCATAAGAGACATAAGTGCCGGGCAGCTTCATGTTATAGGCGATCTTGTATGGCGGGATGCCTCGCAGGAGCAACTGCCCCATATACGCGTATTCGCCTTCATCGCGTTCCAGCGGCATGTTCATCAGCCGCAAGCGCACGCCGAACACGAACGCAATCTCGAGGAAAAGCAGTCCGTAATAGAAGTAAGGCGGGAAGCTGGGTATTACCTTTTCTTCTTCCTTTTTCTTCCCAGCTTTTGCTGTGACCTTTTTCGTTCGTTTTCCCGGCATAGTGCGTTCCTCGAATCGGCTCCTGCTCCTCTTGTCTCCCGTTATTCGAGGGCGATTCTAACAGAGGTCTGTTTTGAGAGTATTTGTGCCGCCAAATCGCGAGCGGTCTTCTCCAGTCACGTGCGCTTTATTTCGAGGCGCCGGCGGGTTTTGAGCTCGTAGGCAGCAGCGAACTCGATGAAGAGTTTGCTGCAGATAAGCTTCATGGCGAAGATTGGCACGCGAGAGCGGCTAACGGCGCTTCTAACCTCGAAGTTTTGCGAGATGCAGAGCCGCTTCGTAACAAGCAAGAATCTGACCGGCATGCATAAATTTGCGATATCTAATGCCGGTGAGGGAAGAATTCGAGCTCATGCTTATCCGATTGATTACAAGGCACTTCCACCGCCGACAGTTTGACAAGAAGCGCAAAAATACACCCACGTGCGCCCCGGAGTCTTCAGTCGCAACGTTTGCCCAAGGCGCCTAATCCACAAATCTTCCGCGATCAATTGAATTTGGCGCATGTTTCCGACCCCGATGCAACGCGGTCATCTGCAATTCCCGCCGTCGATCTCCGCCTTGCCGCGTCTTATCCCGGCGTCATGATCAGCGGCCTGCCCTGTTCCGCTACCACGTGCCACGCCCGTCCCTTGATCCATATCCGATCAATCTCGATGCGCTTCCATCCCGTGGGCAGACTCACCGGGTATTTCCGCCAGTCGCCCTCACCAATCCGCATGCCGGTGAAGCCGTACAGGGCCGCCAGCAGCAGCGAAGCATTGTTCGTAATGTAGGCACCATCGTGATAAGGCCTATACTCCTTCGGAATATCGAATGGGCCAGCGACATACTCCGTTGCGGCGATGCGGAACAGATCCGCGGCCTCCTGCCTGTTGCCAAACATCGCCGCGCACGAAGCCAGCGGGGGAATTGAGAAGCCGGGCGAACGCAGGCTGGCCGGCACGCTCGGCGAAGGTGAGCGTTTGGCCCGAAGTGATTCTTCAAAGGCCCAGGTGCTGCGATATGTCGCCCACGGAATGGGCGGATCATGATAGACCAGCACCTGCATGTTATTCAGCGGGTAGTCTTCCGGATGCTCGCTTAGTTCTATCTGTTCATAGCGCTTCTGCGACTCGTTATACAGGAGCGACCCGTCTTGGCTGAACGGCTCGATGACCTTGCGCACCGGATCCTCGGGAATATAAATAGCCTTCTCGATCCTGCTCCACTCGGGCGGTGCAGTTTCGCCCACCACAGCCGCGGCCGCAATCGCATCTCTGAGAACCATTCGGCACAACAGGTTGACCATGGAATCGTTGGATATATCTGCTGATCGCTCGTTGTGGCCCATGATGTGTCGAATCTCATATCCGCGTGCCGTAAACGTGCCGCGATGCGTGATCCACTCAGCCACATCGCGCAGGATCGGCCACACTGCCTGTCCCAATGTTTGCTTGTCTCCCGTGGCCTCGTAGTACTCCCACGCCCCCACAGCCACTTCCGGAACAATGTGCTGCTCCGCCCAGCCCGTTCCTGCCTCTGAAGGCGTCTGTTCCGAACCGTCCAGGCCGGCTTCCCATGGATACATGGCGCCTTGCATGCCGAAGCTGGCCGCCTTGTGCTCCGCCGCCGGAAGGCCGCGCGCCCGGTAAAGCACCATGGCCCGGGCCGCGTCCGGATCGGTTGCGACCACAGCCGGCAGATCCCAGCTGTCCATATCCCAAAAGACATGTCCGGCGTAGTCCGACCACTGGCTCATTCCGAAGGGCGCAACCCCGGTCAGCAAGTCCTTGTGGGTGCTGGAGTGCAGATAGAAGAACGCGGCATCGAGTGCTCGCTGCGAGGCCGGATCTCCGTCGACAACAATTCGCCCTCTCCACAATTCTTTCCACGCCGCGCGGTTTTCGGCTCGCAATTCGTCCCAGCCCAGCATCGCGCCCCAGCTCGCAACGCGAATGGCCTCGAGGTCCGGCTGCGGATCATATGCGCTGGTTACAACGCCGGCAATGGTTCGAAATCTGGCGGTTTTGCCTGCATGTAACGACAACTTGAACGCGGGACCATCTTCCTTCTCCATGCCCTCGCCCGGAGCGACCAATACCGCTTCACCGACACGGCTGTGCCGGTCGCTCTCGACTCCCAGAACCAATGATGCTTCCTTCTTCCCGCCCGGAACTTCGTCGCGGTAAACCGTGCCCGGAATCCCCTCGCGCTGGATTTGCGGCACAATTTCCACGGTCGCATCCTGAGATGGAGTGATTGCGATTTCCTCACACAAGAGCGAAGGCACGCTCCGCACGGCAAATTGCGTGACCTCCAACTCGAGCTGCAATCCGTTACCGGGATCGAAGCTCATTTTCGTAACCAGCTCGGCATGCTCGAGGTCCAGCGTTTGCCGCTCAACCTTCACCGCCGCTGCATCGCTCAGCAGGCTTGTTTCGCCCGAGCGGATATCTGCGCCCAATGGATAGGGCGCAGGAGCGGCCATTTCAAAGCCGCCGGTTGGACTCGAGAACACGTATCCGGCGGCCACGGTTTCCGATTGCGAAAGGGGATTGGGATTTGGCCGGATCCCGAGCAATCCATCGCCCAGATACGCCCTTGCGAAGTGATCTTGTCTGAATCCCGGAATATGGGGCTGCCGGGTTGCGATGTATGGCTGGCTGGGATTTGCATCGCCAAATGCAGTGGCGACCAGCGCAGCAGGTCCAGCGGCCTGCGTTTGAGCGTGAGCGCCGGCTGACGCAAACGCCAACAGGCCAACCAGAAACCATCCTGCTCCAGGGCATTGCATGGTCACTTTTCTCATTGCACCACCTCCACGGCTCGCGTTCCATGTCCCGGAAGCGCAATGTGCAGCATCCCACCTTCAAAATGGTAAGCGCTCTGAAGAATCGTCGAGCCATCCACCAGCACCTGATGCGGCGTGTCTTTCAACGGCAGCGCCAATTCCGTTTGGAATGCATCAGGGCCATCATCGCTGATGCGGACGCGTATGTGCCCGTTCGATTCTTCGTACCGGTACCCGATCTCGTCATGACCAATATGAAGGCGTTGGATCTCGAACGAGTTCCAGCCGGCGAACAGATGCGGGGCGATCAATAACATGTGCCGGGGCACATCTGGCTGCACCCCCGCCACCCAACGGGTGAGGTAATCATTGAGCGCGCCGCTCCACGAGTAATCGGCCACGCCGAACCCCACGCCGGTCTCGGAATTGTATTGCTCGTAGGCGCCCGGCCAGCCGTCCGGCTTCGACATCATCTCTACCATGGCTTGCATGATGTGATTGGAATCGTCGGTCATGCCGGCGCGGGCCAGGCTTTCCATCACCAGCCAGTTGCTCGGTATCCACGAGGGGCCGTTCCATCCCCAGGTGTTCGGGTCGAAATCCGGGTCGTCCTTGCTGACCGTGGGGACCGGCGCGAGAGTGGCAAATTCCTTTGCGTTCCGCAGGTGCTCGGCAAGCCGAGCCGACCTTTCCTTCGTCACAATCCCGGCCATCAGCGGCATGAATCCCGCCGGCGATTTCTCCGGTCTCCGCGCTCCGTCCATGCTGATGTCGAAGTAGAGGCCGGTCTGCTCATCCCACATCTTTTCGTTGATACTTCGCGCGGTGAGCTCGGCACGCTGTTCGTATTGTGCAGCTTCGTCCGGGCGACCCAGTTCCTGCGCCGAGTCGGCGAGCATCTTTCGCAGCAGATAGGCAATCGTGCTGCCGTCCACGCTTTTCGCTGGCAGGGGAAACAGGCGCGCGGCATTGTCCCAGCCGCTTTCCACCGGGTTATACCAAACCAGCAGCCCGTCGCCGGTGTTTCTTCGGCGCCAGAGCCAGTCGTCATAGAGCGACAGCCGTTGATAAGTCTCTCTAAGAAAATCCCGATCGCCGGTAGTCAGGTAAAGTTGCCAGGCCGCGACGCCAATGATGGGCAGCATCGTCGTTTCCCGCACAGAGATGGTCCCCGATTTCTCTGCTGCGCCCCACTGGTGCGGCTGCGGCGAGCGATACTCCAGCTCGCCCACATACGGGTCGCTCGTCTCGGTGTATCGATAAAAGTCGCGTGGATCCAGATCGTAGGTGCCATCCGACCCCGTTCCCACTTCTACGTCGTCGGCTCCCGAGTTAAGCGGCAGAAGGCCGCTGGGATATTGGATCGATAGAATGGCTCGAACCGTGTTCTCGGCAGTTTGCGGATCCTCGAGATGCATCTGGCCGAGCGCGTGGAAAGCCGAATCCCATAGGTAACAGCCCCAGTATCCGTATTTCGTAGGCACAGTGAAATCCGCCTTCACCGCCTTCCCGTGACGTACGGAGTTGGAACGAAGCACATACCAGATGTAGTACCAGAGTCGGTTCAGCTTCTCATCCGGCGAATTGAATTTGGGCACTGCATTTTCAAAGTACGCCTGCCAGTCAGCATCTTTCGCCTGCATCATTTGGGCCGCGTGGGCCACAAGATCTCCATTGGCCGCAGCTACGGCGGCATCATCGGTGCCTATGCTGGTTGCCAGCGTCAGGCTCCTGGCTTCGCCGGACGCGAGCGTCAGGTCGATCTGGAACGCGTAATTGAAGCGGTCGCCGGAGTATGCATTCACATACTTGCGAAGGTTTGCGTCATTGATGAACGCACCCATGCCCAGATCGCGGCCAAGGAATTTCTCGAGGTCGCCATCGAATGTCCCGATCGCCCATCCGGAAATCGGGAGAGAACTCCCAATTCTCTGATCGATCCCAATAACGCCGGGCAGATAGTGGCGGCCGTAATTTTTTTCTTCTTGCAGGCGCAGCGAGTTTGTCGTGCGATCAAACGCAATCGAAAGGCCGTGGCTGTCCGGATTCCCTGGCGAATGGGGGTCGGGATGACCGAGAAAATAGAGCTTCAGTGCACGCCGCGCCGAGGATACATTACGAATTTGCAGGACATCTGCAACGGAATCGCCCAGTACTGATTTGTCTTCTGAAATTGCGATTTCGTTCAGCGTTGTGCTCTGGTGAAGATGATCCGGCGTCCAACTGCGTTCGCCGCCCTGCACCCAAAAGGTCTGGCGACTCTGCTCGTCGTAAACAACCAGGCGCGCTACCTCGGGGCGCACCGTTCCCCATCCGGCGTTAATCCGGTGCCACCACCACATCCACGGAAGCCCAAATTCGCCGCCTGTTGCAGCAATGTTGCTGTAGGCGTCTGTCAGCTCTGTTTTGTCAGGCCGTTTTAACGCGTCGATTGAGGACGCAAGCGGAGCTGTCTGAGCCCAAGTCGTCAGGCCGCTGAACAACAGAACGATCAGCTCGATGTTTCGTCTGAGCGATTTAAAAACTGGAGTAGTATTCAGACTCTTTCGCACTCTTGATCACCTTTGGAATCCAGGAATGTTTTTTGTTGAGTTGCAAGTGCGTCGATCGTTAGCATGGAGCCGGAAGCAGAACGGCGCAGGCGCCTCATCCATATAGGCTTTGGCAGGGACGTTCAAGCGCCATCACGACTACCGCAATTCTTTCCCTCGGGCGCAGGCTGCAGACCGAAAGCATTATGATCGATTTAACCTCCAGGTAATCCAGCTCTCAAGAATGATTCGGAGATGATTCCTCAACGACTCGGCGAATATTAACTTGGTGCAGAGAAGTGCTTTCAAACTCAAGGATGGCGTCCAACCGGCCTGCACTCGATACATGGATCCTCTGTGCCCGCTTTCCATCCACCAACAGTTCGTAATTGCCGGCCGGCAGGCCCGTGACGGTCAACTCGGAGGATTGCGGTTTCGGATCGGTTACTTCTGTAGGAATCGAAATCTCCGAGCCGTCGGCAGTCAAGGTTACTGGCTGATTCGAACTGAAGTGGTTAGCATCGAGAACGATCTGAATGGGATGTTCGAGTGTGAAGATTGAAAGCCGCTGTTCGACGCCATCTCTGCAGACAATCTTGTAAACATCTCCCTCCCGTCGAACTTCACCGCCATACGCCATCAGGCCAAAAAGTGGGTCGTTGACAACAACCACCGAAGCGGCGCGGAAAGACCCAGAGAAGCCGCTGTCGATTTCTCCATCGTACGGCCAGATTCCACGATGAATCTCGGGAACATGGCGGATCCAGGTGAATCCGACTTTTTGAGGATTGAATCCCCATCCCGCTGCTCCGTCGTCTTCTTTGCCCGGAAACCAGAAGCCGTACTTTGAAGACGGAGTTCCGGAATTCATGTCGGCCCACCCCGCCAGGTATGACGCGTATCCGAGCCGAAGAAAATCGATTCTGCTGTTTGGGTCCTGCAGAGCGTAGTCGAGAATTGACCAGCCTCCCATTTGGGTCATGTAACTGAGGAGGTAATTGGAATCGCCGCCTTGGCGAATATCGCTTCCAAGCTGGTAATAGTTCGACTCCAGATTGCCCCGGGCCGCGATGTTGGCGCGAATTTCATTGCGCATGAACCTTTGCACGTCATCGGCCTTTACGTCGGAATGTTCATAACGTTGATCGGTGTTCTTATCCACCCATGCTGCCTCTCGCGGATCGAAGTTGTGGTCGGCGGCGTAGTCGGCAATCGCATGGGTCGATTCGAAGGCCGTCGTGTCGAAGTACATTTCGCTCCCAAATGGATATGGATGGTCGTATAGAAAATACAGAACCTTTTTCTCCCAGTCGGTGCGAAGCAGCTGCGCCTCCTGGTGATGGTTTTCTGCCTCCAGCGCATTAATGAGATCCGGAATGAAGACCTCATGGAAGTTACCCTGCTTAAACGCCCAATCGGTCCAGCCTCTAAACGCCCAGGGCGCGCCCATTTTGATTTGGTAAGGGACCTCGAAGAAAGCTTTAGCTGTCCCGTACGCGCGTTCGAGGTATTCATCTGCGCTTGCGTAATGGACAAGCTGCGGATAAAGCTTCGCGACTCGATACATTTCAAAATAAAGCTGAATCAAATGGGTGTAATCGAACGTTCGCCACATGTGTTCGCGGCCATTTCCTCCTGAATCTAACCCAGTCGCGCTGTTTCGCAGCTGGTACCAGTTCGGCGTTCCATAAATGCCGAATGGAAACGGCGACTCCGAATCGGTTCTCTGCAGCTTTCCCCAAACAAAATTGCGAATGTAATACTCAACGGCTTCAACCTCTGCCGCTTGCGGATAGAGCAGATTCTTCGCGGCGATGTATGGCGCCTTGCAAAGGCTTGGATCGTCAGAGCCGCCGGTCATGAACGGATCGAGATCGCCAATATTGTCGGGGGTTCGGACCGAATAAGTTTCCATATCCCAGGGGACGAATTCGCCGTCATACCATTTCGATTTGTCACGAATCTGCTGATTCCGAACTAGAAATGCAGCCCGTTTCTTGATCAATACTTCGATCGGTTCAGTAACAAAATACTCCAGTTGCGTCCGGAGCCCGTCTCCATACCCAATCGTGATTCGATTCTCGCCGAGATGCTGAAAGCGGACAGTATAAGTGGACCGCGTTGAGTCGGCAGACGGCGCCGTCTGCAGGGTTGTTTCCGATGGGAATTCCGATTCCACTGAAGCGATCCTCTGCCTCGTCTTTAGGGAGAAGTGCGCGTCAAGATCGGTGGGAGTCACCATGCCCGGGGCTACTTCAATATCTATGAGGCCATCGTGGAACAGTTCATCACGAATGGCCTCATAATCACTCTCCCAGTGGAAGACGAACTGATACGTTACCTCGCTGCCGGCTTTGCCAGCTGGGTTGAGAATCTTGCTCGTTAGCGGTTGACGCCAGGAACCGCCGCGGTCATATTCCTCCGCTTGCTCCTTGGCATGTATATAGACGGTATAGAGGCCTTCCCACGCTCCGCGGCGAGCAAAGACCGGATCCGGAGCGTCTGCGCCATCCCCTTGAGAGTGCGCATTGTAATATTCCAAATGCGTGCCGGCGGCTGGCGTCATCAAGAGGAAAGGTCCATTGCCATCCGGCCGCATCCAGAATATGTACGAGTCGTCCCCCTCGATGTAGCTATGTCGGATGACTCGTTTTGTATAAGTTGTAATAGGGTCCTTT
>Ga0187783_10000383_pt1 | contig 32454 bp, 24 predicted proteins | sample 1015_SJ02_MP02_2_FD_132471 | JGI IMG/M metagenome (GOLD analysis project Ga0187783, IMG submission 132471) | Tropical peat soil microbial communities from peatlands in Department of Meta, Colombia - 1015_SJ02_MP02_20_MG | ecosystem: Environmental > Terrestrial > Soil > Wetlands > Peat | place... | reverse complement strand
GTCTTGCAGCATCTCCCTCATCGATACGCAATCCAACAACTCGGTAACCGAGATTCCACTAAGCAAAACCCCCAAGGCGATCGTCGCCACCAACGACGGCAAACGAATCTATATCTTGGCCGAGGACATTGATCCAAGCGACCCCAAGAAAATTTGTCATCCTGCCCCAAACGAGTTCCCGAAGCACTACTGGCTGGGCTTCATTGAGCCTGGGCAAACTGCTGTTCAATCCTGGATCAACCTTCCCGGCGAACGCTGGGATGAAATGACCTTCGCACACGATGGCAAACTCTACTTGGCGGAAGTGCTCGATGGCGAGACTCGATATGCAGGCGCGGTTTACGCATTTGACCCCGCCATAGGTGAACTCGAGCCTACGCCCGTAATACGAGATGAGACCGGATGCCCCACCGGAGTAGCTGTTAGCGACCGATATCAGCGAATTTATGTCAGCTATCAGTGCGGCGGTCCGGGAGGCTCGTTGGCTCACGACGGAATTGGGGTGTATGACCTGTCCTCTAGGCAGCTGATCGCGACGATCAGCAAGATTCCGAATGTTGGCGGACAACTGGCTTTGTCGCCGGATCAAAGTCAGCTATGGATCGGCGGAAATGATGCATGCTCCCGGCTCGATTATCCAGTTGAGGACTGCCCGACAGTTCCGGCGCGTGTGGTGAATGTGATCGGCGTGGCGACTACTGACCCCAAACCTCTCAAGACCTACGCATTCTCCTTAGAGGACTTCAACGGCCGAATTTCGTTTTTGCCAGGACCCAATATCACGGCGTTCGTAGGCGGCGGAATCTATTTGAAGGAAATCGATACCAAGAATCTCGTGCCGGTAGGAGACGTGAAACGGTTACCGATCGCGAATATCGGCGATGTTGTATTTTCGCCGGATGGAGCCACGGCATATCTGGCCGCTACAGACGAAAACGCCATGTATGTCATGAGCCGCGCCAGAACCGGAGATTATGCCCACGTTCAAGACCTGACGCTGCCCACTGTTGTAGGAGTGCTGGGTACACACGGCTCGTACGGACAGTGCGTTGAAAAGCCAAACAATGAGCGGGATACGAATTGTTTCCGAGTAGCGCCGCAGGATTTCGCCCCCGAATTGCTGACGCGCACGACGGCAGAAGATCCGCTGCACCACTGCGGCTACCCGAGAAATCAGCCCGATAAGTCGCATGCCGAGGTTTATCGCTGTGTTGCGAACGCCATTCTCGCTGAGGCCATCGCCGGAAAAATTGATAAAGGCCGAGCCGTGGAATGGGCCATGGACCTAAGAGCGCTCGAAGCCAACGAAGAAAATGTGGAATGGAGAGTCGATTTTACAGAGTACTCACGCCTTAGGGAATTGCCTGAGACGAAATTGACCCCGATCCAAAAGCAAGAGCTCGCCGACCTTTCCAAGGCGTATAAGGACGCCGAGCACGACGACAGCCGGGCATTCAATGATGTGACGATGCGGCTGCACGATCCTCAGAAATTGCGCGAAGCCTTGGGAGACTCTGCTGCGATTCTCGGTGTTTTCTCTTATAGGGATCGCAGCCCGCAGCAGCAGGTTTCCTCACACGTGTACACGATACTGATTTCCAAAGACACCCAAATCATTCAGGACGACGGGGTTGATTGGGACACCCTGCAGGAGAAGGCGCAGGGGTTTCTGCGCGCAGTGAGCACGCAAAGTGAACACCGTCCACAAGTGGAATCGAAAGGACTCTACGACGTACTGATCGGCGAGAACACGCCGGTGGCGGGCAAGCTGAAGACCTTGGGTGGACAGTCGAAGCCTACCTTGGTTTGGGTCATGGAAGACGACCTCCGCCACGTCCCGATGGCAGCGCTATCGCCGGATGGCGAATCCTATCTCGCGGAAAAGTTCAGCAATGTCGTCCTGACAACTCCCAGCGCTCCCGAGGAAGCCGAAAACCAAGATACGTGGAGAGGCCTCGCCGTCGCCGATGCCACTGGAGCGCTATATGACGTCGGCAATGAGATCCGATCCCTATTCTCCGATCAACAACCCGCAGCAAGCACCAAGATGCGGGCGAAGATCTTGCTCAATGAGGGCCAGAGGAAGGAATTTACGAACATCGCATTCAGCACTGGCCTCCAAGACCTACAAAAGGACGAGGGAGATACGAATCGCATAGTCTTCATTGCGAGCGATTTTGCTCTCATGAATAACGAACGAGACTCATTCCTGCGCACAGCGGATTCCGCTGGCCTGCCACTCGTGGAGCTGAGTCACGAGGACAAATATCCCCTCAGAGGCGTGAGCCTAGTGACCTTTTCGGCTTGTCAAACGGCCGCGGAAAGCAACGGTCGGGAAGTCGAGGGACTCGCGTATCAGTTGGATGAACGAGGCAATGGAGCGCGGGCGGTGCTTGCGACGCTTTGGAAAATCGATCCAACGAATTCGACCCCTCTCATGAAGACTTTTGATGCAGCGCTGCAACAGGGGCACTCAAAGGCAGAGTCGTTACGGCAAGCCGAAGTGTACCTCATCAACGAAAAACGACCACCCCGATATTGGGCGTCTTTCATTCTGATTGGCGACTGGCGCTGATCGATCCATGTTTCCACTTGAAAAGGAGCTTTGAAACGATGCACATTGCCAAGGCTTCGCTGCTCTTTGGAGCGGCCTGCGGATTCCTTCTTGTTTCTCCGCTGCAAGCGCAAAAGGCCGGTAAATCTAGTGGCACAGAGGCGAGCGCGTCTTCACCCAGCGAGGAACCACCGAGCCCACCAGGATTTTCCATTGAGTCGGAGATGCTAACCTACACTTCACTGCAGCGAGACAGCGAGGCAATCGCCTGCGACATCCTTCGCTATCTCAATCACGCCCCGGCAGCTCGATCAGATGCGATGCCCCAGGAATCCTGCGAAATTGCGCCCGGCCAACAGGTGAATGGCGGTGTTGTGATATTGACAGCAAATTCGAAGGCGCTTTCTGATTTTGAGCTGTGGCGCACGGACATGGCGGTAATGTACTCGCTTAAACAACGGGGCGCGGATTTCACTCCGCAGGGAAGTTCGACGACGGGAGGGACGGCTGCCGCCGCTCGATTACTGGATTTGAGCCCTTACGGCGCGGCCATTTCAATGGCGCAGAACCTACTGTCAACGACGGAATCGACATCGCCCGTGCGAGGAACGGTAGAAGATCAGGCGTTCGTCGACGCGATCGCGCGCCAATTACGAGCGCGGGGAGTATCGGTTTTGGCGCCCGACACCTATGTTCCGCTTTCACTGACCCTCGAAGATAACAACCGCTCTCTCTATCTCAGCAAGCTACAAGATGTCGATCACGTACGTGACATACTCGTTGGCGGCTTAAACGAGAGCGCGTTAGCGGGAAACAAGAGCGAGACGAACTGGAGCCCGAGCGATATTGCCAAGGCGCAGGAACTCCTGGCGGACATTCGAGCGTTCACGGCAACCGTTTTTGGCGGAGACGCGGGAATGCTCGCCGAAAACCCGCAACATACGAGTGGCGACTCCACAACAAACCAGAAAACGACAATGACCTTGGCACCGTATGCGTCCTCGCATCTCGTATCGGTGCTGTCGGCTGATTTGCTGGCGCAGGAACTGGGCATCGACGCAGACGAGCCCGATCCATCGGCGCAGGCGAAGAATGCCCGTTGGCAGCACATTCTCTGGCTGCAGCCGCTCGAATCAGGCGGATCAGTAATCAAGGCGCAGAATTTCTTGCGCAGCAAGATCCGATACAGTGGAGGTGTGGTGAGCACCTACGCACTTTTCAATCTGAGTGGCGAGCTGGAATGCTCCGGCAATGTCTTCGACTACGGTGGGCCAATTCTGGCCAAAGACTTTCAGGGACAGATTCCGCATGGCGATTTCGACCCACGAAAAGAAATTTTGCTCGAGGGGGGCTGCCAGAGCTTGCAGACGCCCTCAGATCACTAAGTTTGCATCGCTTCGAACGAACTGAACCGCATCGAGAGTATGTTTTAGTGACCGGTTATGACCATTCCAATTGGACAAATTAAGACCGGACCATCCAGCGGCGGAAATTACGGCGGAGGCTCAAGTTGGGGCTTTTTTGTTTTTGTGGGACATGTGATTCTTGGCGGTCTCATCTGGCACTGGACTGATCGTTGGTATTGGGCTGCTCTCTACTGGAGCTGGCCCATTGTGCTCGGAATCATCACCTACACAAAGCACCCGCCACAAAAATACCCTAAGGTCAGGGATACAAGCGGGCGTTACTCATAATTCGGAAGTGATTAGAGCAGTTCCGAAGCGACTTTCTTCATCAGACGCTCAGCAATCCAAGACGGGATCCAATTCCCTCGTCCTCACAAAAAGACGACGCCGTAGCAACCTCTATAGCGATCATCAATTGATTCCGCGTCGTTGGTGACACTTCAACAAAATACGAGTCAGATCCGGACCACATATGTGGGAAGTTTGCCCTCGCTTCCGTTCTCCCCACTTCTCAGCCGAAGGTATGACGATTGCCTCGCACGCCGCCATCGGACACATGACATACGAAACTGACGCGACTCTTTCCATGCGGGCCTTCCACAGAAGCCGAAATGTTGCCTCGGACTTGTCTGGTGACCGTCGGAGATGACTTGCAATTTCAAAGTCGCAGGGATTTCGGGGATTAAATACCGCGATTATCTTCGCCACACTGGCAGCACAAGCCAGGAATCAGAAAGAGCGAAGCCGTCATCTGGCGAGTACCGCCGCGGCGGATCGATGACTGCGCCAAGCTAGTCGATGACTCCATCTGCGGGCTACCCGTGGAAGGGGCGTCCATAAGAATCGGGCTCCTACATACAATTTCCTAGTATGAGCCGCTAGATGCCATGGGAACTACCGAGCGAATGTAGCCGCAGGCGAAGGCGCGTTAGCAACTTACTCGTCCTTGGCGGGCAGGTGGGTTCGGGGTGACTGTTAACGAACAATTCCATGCGGCGCAACAAAGACGCTGCTCGTTCGCTCAAAGCGGTATCGGAATCGAAGGCGGGGGCGGCGTTTGCTCGTGCAAAATCAAACCATTCACGTAACAACTCTGCGACTTCGAGTTGTCCGTCTGGCGATAGCCTCTCTTCTTGCGCTAGAGCCATACAGACAATTGCCGCGTTGACGAGTGCCCAAGGACCCTCACGATGGAGTCCGTCAGACATCTTGCACGCCCAGGGTATCAGCTAGCATATCGGGGCTACCTGTCCATCCCCTTAAGTATGTACTATCCGATCATTTATCCGGTATTTGACATGCTCAGTCGAGTACTACAAAGGGGCATTCATGCTACCCCTGCTGCCAGCCCAACTAAGTAAAGCTGCCCAGCCTTCCGGTTGAGGTGTTGATGTAAAGTCGTCTCGCACGTTGTATGGAAGCATTTCTCGAAATTGAACAGCGACTTACGGGAACTTCACCAACCGTCGATTCTTCGAGTGAAGGACTTCAGTTGGCAAAAGCAATGAGCTTCGTCCGCGCCCCTTTGAAGTCAGTCCTGGAAACCTCATCAGCTATCGAGGAGCTACGGAAGAGCAACGGCGATTAATTGAAAATTGCCAAGTTTTTCAGTGTGACCCTGCTCGGCAATATCTTCGCGAATCAAATTGTAGTTAGCTGACAAAGTTGTAGACTATGGCTCATGCTGATAGGGCAGCGACTGCGGCAACTCCGAGAAGCCGAACACCTCAGTCAAGGGGATATCGAAAAACGAACGGGCTTAATTCGTTGCTACACTTCTCGTGTCGAAAACGGCCACACGGTTCCCGGAGTGGAGACTCTCGAGAAATATGCTAGGGCGCTTGAGGTTCCGCTTTACCGACTCTTCCACGATGGCGAAGGTACCATCGCAAAGCCTCAGTTCTCATCTCGCAAAGAGCTGACCCTTCGGGTTGCTCGCGGCAGGGAGACCGCTCAGCTTCGCTTGTTCATCAAGGCACTGGCGCGGATGAGCGAACGGGATCGAACACTGCTTCTTGCGATGGCACAACGCCTAGCACGCCGGGGCTGAGAAGTTTGCTCCCGCCGCTCTCGCACTTCTGATGACCCAAGCGTTATTTCAAAAAAGAATTGATGGAACGTGTAAGCATAGTGGCGGGTGTGTCTATATTCCGAGCGCTCGGGGAAAGCGCGCGAGTTCCTCTGGAGTCGAACCATCTGGAACGGAGCAGCCTGGCGCGGCTATGTACCTGGCTCCGGCCTGGGACCTTGCTTCTGTCCACTGCTCCCGTATTTCCGCTACCGACAATTTCTCATAGTCGATTTCATCGACGCCTCCGGCGATCGTCTGAGAATACTGCTTGCGAACCTCGGAGACTTGGATTCCGCTTGTCTTCACAGAATATTGGATGACAGGCGCGTTGAAATCCTTGAACTGATCAAGGTACGGTCTTTCGAGATAGTGCAGATGCAGAATGGTCAGCTTCGCATCGGCGAGCGCATCGAAGACGCGTTTGTCGTAGGGCCGAGTATACCGTTCATAATCCTCGACAGAGCCGAACTTGCTTTCGGCATTGAAGATGCTGACGAGCGCGCCCGACGCGCCAATGTCCTTGATTTGTCGGATATGGTTGACGGTTGACTGCGTTATAGCTTCTAACGCGCCGTGCCAGCCGTCAGGATTCTGATGCTGGAATTCGTGGAGGCTTTTGATCTGCTCGCTCTCAATCTCATCCGATTTCCCCACGCTTGCAAACTGCGGCTGCGATTGAAATAGGATCATGGCGGTCATATAGGGACCGTAGATCGTGTCGATGAAGTAAGCGTCCCCATTCAGTCCATCGCGGACCAGTTGAAGTGTGACCAACTGGTCTGGAAACGGTGATTCCAGCGGCTTCAGTTCATACCATTTGCCAGTCTTCGACGGCGGGTAGTCGAAATCGTTCATGACCTTGACGATGTCAGTGTTATATGTGCGATGGAATTCGAGATGGTCCTGGGCCTCGAGCTGCGCAGTCGGCCGCTTGTAGTGGTAGTAAAAGGTGAAGGGGGGACGATCGAGATCTTGTCCCCGCAGAGCTCTATCAACCCGCTCCTTATGACTCAAGGCAGATGAACCTGTTTTCTTGCCGAAGACGGGCCTTGCAAGCGCAAGAGCCACAAAGGTGGCAGCCCGGAGAAAGTTACGTCGATTCATGGTCAGGTCCTCTCGGAAAAACGCAACAAAACCTTCACGATCTTGAGCGGGTGAGTTTGACCGGAATACTTTCCGGCCGCAAGGAACAGAAACGGGAGATTCACCTAACGCCAAGTGATCGAGGATATGTCCTGGCTGACCTCAGTTCACACGGCCTTCAGCCCCCCGCAACAACGCTTGTATTTGCGGCCGCTGCCGCAAATACAGGGCCGGTTGCGGCCCGGCTTCTGCAACACCCGCTGATTTTGCATTTGCAGAACACGCATGATGTTCGCCGGAGCGCGTTGGCGGCGCAGTTCCTCGGTCATGAAACGCATATAGGGATCTATATGATTGAAAAACATCTTGTAGCCGGCACAGAGATAGTTCAGTCCGGGTTCGCCATCCGGTGTCGTTGAAAAGCGGTGTTTTGGACATTCTCCGTTGCAGGCGAACCGGACTTCGCATTCGCGGCAATACCTAGGTAAGGTATCGTTCTTGTCTGCGCCGAATTTCCTCTGCTGCGGCGAATTCACCAGAACGCGGAGCCCTGTTTCCATGATGTTCCCCAGCTTATTTTCCGGATAAACGAAGTGGTCGCACGAATAGACATCGCCCGAATGCTCCATGGCCAGAGCGGAGCCGCAGGTCTCACGGAAGACACACAGGCTCGGCTCCATCCCCATCCATATTTCCAGACATATGTCGAACAGTTGGACGAACACCCGACCGACGTCCTTCCGCACCCACTCATCAAAGATGGAGCAAAGAAAACGCCCATACTGCTCCGGTTGTACTGACCACGGCGACACCGTAGCATTCCCCGCAAAATCCGGAGAAACCAACGATAAGCCATGCTGTGTGGTTCCCTGCGATATCCGCTCCACGATGGGAATGAACTGCATGTAGCCGCTGCCGTTTTGGCGTAGGAAGCGGTACACCTCCAGTGCATGTTGCGAATTGGCCCGATGCACTGTGGTCAGCGTGTTGAACTCGACTCGATGCTTCTTGAGCACCTCCATGCCTTGCATGACGCGATCGAAAGTGGGCTGTCCTCCCTTGTTTAGCCGATAGCGGTCGTGCACGCGCCGAGGGCCATCGACGGAAATTCCCACCAACCATTGGTGCTCCGACAGGAATTCGCCCCACTCGTCATTCAGCAGAACCCCATTGGTCTGCAACCCATTCTCGATTCTTTTGCCGTTCGCATATTTGGATTGAAGTTGGACAATCCTGCGAAAATAATCAACACCTAGGAGGGTTGGTTCTCCCCCTTGCCACGCAAAGTGGACCACTTCAGCAGGCTGTGTTTCGATGTACTGGCGCACGTAGGCTTCGAGCACGTCGTCCGGCATAGACCACTTCGATACGTGCGGATAAAGGGCTTCCTTCTCCAGATAGAAACAGTACTTGCAATCAAGATTGCAAATCGGCCCTATCGGTTTGGTCAGAATGTGAAAGCCGGTGTCAGCCACTTTTGCCTCTTGTCCTCGGAATAGGGTCTAAAGGTCCGTCGCACCTGATCTAGCACTGGCGTCAACCGCGAAACCGTTTGGGCATTGTTGCTCGACAGACCAGAACCTACACCCATTTTCTTTTACACAGACAAAAATTACGCCATCGGTCAAAAAATTAACTTGACATAGGAGGGTTCCATATTTATATTCCGCGTCCACATGCGATATTGTTGAACCCTCACCGAAGCCTCCTCACCCGCTAGTAACAATACTTGTTTATTGCTCAACCTCATACTCTAGGGGACTATCTATGATCTTTCACAGACTTCGCGGTCTTGTGTTCGCGGTTTCGTTCATCACCTTAGCGCTTCCGGCCTTTGCCAGCGTGACTGGCACAATCAGCGTTCGCACCGTCGACTCCACGGGGGCCGTAGTACAGAACGTCAACTTAGCTCTGACATCGAGCGAAACCGCTGCGGAGCTCACTGCGACGACTGGAGCCGACGGGGTTTATCAGTTTCTTGCCGTGCCCGTCGGTCATTACACGCTGCGGGCAAACGTCTCAGGCTTCGCCCCCTTTGAAGAAGAGAACATCGCGATCAACGCGAATGATGCGTTGAGCATCGACATTCAGTTGAAGCTAGCCAGCGAAGCGACAACTGTCGAGGTTCAGGCCGATGAGTTGCACGTCGAAAGTACGAGTACTCAGATTGGCAATGTGATTGATTCCGGCACAATAGAAGCCGTACCACTGAACGGGCGGTCTTACACCGATCTTCTGGGCCTTCAGGCGGGTGTTGCGCCAGCGTCTGCCGGTACTGTGACGATCAGCTTTATTCCCGGCCTTAATGTCGGCAGCCAGGAAGTTGGCAATCTGTCAGTCAACGGCCAGAGAGAGAACGCCAACGGATTCGTGGTGAACGGTGGAACGGTAGAAGATCCGTTCACGAACGGAACCTCGGTCATTCCCAATCTCGATTCGATCGAGCAATTTCGACTGTTGACCAGTAATTTTGATGCTGAGTACGGCCACTTTGGCGGCGGCCTGGTTAACGTGGTAACCAAAAGTGGCACAAACAGTTTCCATGGCGACGGATTCTTTTTCGCCCGCAACCAAGGCTTGGATGCAACGAATTTCTTCGCTCAGAACAAAGGCCAGTTTTCACAATATCAACCCGGGGGTACGCTTGGCGGTCCAATTAAGAAAGACAAGCTATTCTTTTTCGTAGATTACCAGGGAACCCGCGCATCCATTGGCGCTGCTACAGGATTAGTGAATGTTCCGACCGCCGCTGAACGTGACGGAGAGGTTGATCCCACTACTCTGACGGGTTTCGTGAATGGAGCGTACTGGGCCAACATCCTATCTCAGAGGCTGGGTACGACTGTAACCCCCGGCGAGCCTTACTCGACAGTTTTCCCGAACGGCGTAATCCCCCAGGCCGCATGGTCGAATCCATCCAAGATCATCCTGCCGTTGTACCCTTTGCCGACTCAAGGCAACTTTTTCTCCGGCACGGATGCCACAACCGACCGCGACGATAGAGGCGGTGCGCGACTCGATCTAGTTGGTGATAAATGGGGGACATTGTCGGCTTATTACTTCATCGATGATGTGACGACGACTAACGCTTATGGGGGAAACGAGGTCCCAGGATGGCCGGCAGGAGTGGTTGGTCGCGACCAGCAACTGAACCTTGGGGATACTAAGACATTCGGATCCAGTGCAGTGAATGAGTTTCGCATTAACTACACTCGTTACAACTTTACGTACGCAGCGCCTGCGGGGGGAGACAAGACGGCCGCAGATTATGGCATCAACGGTTACGCAGTTACCGGGGCTCAAGGGTTACCCCACATCAGCATTTCAGGCATTCTGGGGGGCGGGCTCATTGGTCTCCCGGCCGCCACATTTTATACGATCGCAAACACCTATCAGGCCCTGGACAATTTTTCCAAGGTGATTGGCGCTCACAGCTTGAAGTTCGGAGGTGAGTATAGTTGGACGGTGTGGAATGCAAAATATGCCCCGTCTGGAGGTTTCGCCTTCCGAGGCGATGAAACCGGGAATGCTTTTGCCGACTTCTTGCTCGGTGCGCCTACTCTGGTGAGACAGCCTAGCCCGGAATATGACTCTGCTAACACCAAATACGGTGGGCTATACGCGCAGGACAGCTGGCGCGTGAGACCAAATCTCACTTTGAATCTTGGATTACGCTGGGAGGTAAGCCTGCCTTGGTACGAATCGGCGAACCGTTACGCGACAGTTATTCCGGGCGAGCAGTCGACCGTTTTCCCGACTGCACCCACCGGTCTGGTATACCCTGGGGATCCAGGGGTGAGCCGAGGCATCACGCCAACAAGATGGCACAATTTCTCTCCAAGGGTCGGGCTAGCTTGGGTCCCTTGGAACCACGGTGTCCTTGCTAGGACGAGCGTCCGTGCATCGTACGGAATCTTCTATACCTCCGATGATGCATTTACTTCTTTCTTCGCGAGTTCCGCGCCGCCATACCAGATCTTCTTCGTATCGCAGCCTGATCTGCTCGATTTCCCCTACACCATTCGCGCAACCGGAGTGGTCGATGATCCTTTCCCGTTTACGTATCCGGTGAAAGGGGATACCAACATCAACTTTAGCCAATTTGAGCCGATCTCCGGTTATCCGTTCACGGCGGTGAACAACGTGACTCCCTATTCGGAAAACTACTCGTTATCTCTCCAGCAGCAACTCGACAGAGGAGATGTGCTCTCAGTTAATTACATAGGCAGCCAGGCACATCACCTGCTAACCAACGTGGAGTTGAATCCGGGGGATCCCGGTCTTTGCCTCAGCTTAAGTCTGCCTTCAGAAGTCGCACCCGGCACCCCGACGTGCGGCCCTTTTGGCGAGGATCTGACATATACCAGCGCGGGCGGAACCGTGTACCACTCGACGCGCCCTCTTCTTGGACCGAACTTTAGCAGCACGCCAATGATCCGTAGCGTTGCCTTTTCCAATTACAACGCGCTGCAGATCAGTCTAAACCACACATCGAAGATCGCGACGTTTCTGGCTGCCTACACCTGGGGGAAGTCGTTGGATAACTCTTCGTCTATCAGCGGCCCCGGTCTAAATCCGTTCAACTCGAGGACCACGTATGGGTTGTCGGATTTCGATGTCAGCCAGAACTTTGTGGTCAGCTACACCCTTCGCCTCCCAATCGCAGAACTTGCGCACGATCGCTGGACCAGGTTGACCGGCGGATGGGAGTTGGCTGGAATCACCAGGGTATCAACTGGGCTTCCAATCCAGATTACCGAAAGTGACGACAGGTCGTTACTGGGGTTCGATGGCGTGATAAACGGGGGTCCTGACGTACCAAACTATGCTTCCGGTAATTTACGCCTTGGCGCCGGTCCACTCTCGGGGCAGCCGTATTTCAACACCAGCCTCTTTAGTGAAGACGCTCTTGGTCAATATGGTGATTCCAATCCGCGTTTCTTCCACGGACCCGGCATCGTAAACTTTGACACCGCATTGTTAAAAAACACGACTCTGACGGAACGGGTAAACCTTCAGCTTCGCCTGGAGTTTTTCAATGTCTTCAACCACCCTCAGTTCTTGAATCCTAGCGGTGACATCGCTGGCGGAACATTCGGAATCATTACCACGGCAAGGGATCCGCGCATCGGTCAGCTTGGCGCCCGAGTAACCTTTTAGATATGCAGCGCTGTGGTTCTTGTGAGTAGTGGGGGCTTTTCCGTATGAGCACGAAACTCGATCGCCGCGAATTCTTACAGGGAAGCGCGGCAGTTCTCGCCACGAGTGCAGCCAGAGTCGCGGCACTTCCTGTAGGAGAGCCCACCAAGCCGCTGAATGTGCTCTACGTCATCGCTGATCAGCACCAGGCCGCCTGCATGGGGGTGGAAGGGCACCCGCAAGCGATAACGCCCAATATCGATCGGCTTGCCGCTCGGGGCGTCCGGTTTTCCAGCTGTTACACGCAGAATCCGATCTGTACGCCCAGCCGCGTCAGTATTCTCAGTGGACAGTATTGTCACAACCATGGCTACTACGGGCTGAATGGTCCACCCCCGCCGGTAGACTTGCCAAGCCTCTTCCAGCATTTTCGCCGCCACGGCTATCGCACTGGGGCTTTCGGAAAAGTCCACACGCCGGACACGCCGACGAACTGGCTCGCCAGCCATTGCGATCTGATCGATGATTGCTATGACTACTTCGCTAGCACGGCCTCGCCTCGATACGCCGCGTACCTGAAGAATTTGGGTCTACTGGAAAAGGAGGATAGTTCGCGCCTTCCGGAATTCCCTGGAGAAGGGCAGCACGAAGGTCGGCCTTCTAACATACCCTACCGGCACACGGTCGAAGGCTGGACTGTTACCCAAGCGATTCGCTTCATGGATGAATCTAAAGATCGGCCGTTTTGCGTTCAAGCGTCGCTGCCGCGTCCGCATGAATGCTACACGCCGGACCGCTCATTCTGGGATATGTATCCGGAAGATTTGGCGCTGCCGCCCACGCTCCACAATTCCGCCGCTCAAAGGCCGCCGCATTTCCAGGCCATGGTCGAGAAGCTGAAAACGTACGAATGGCTCATCGAACCGAAGAATTTTGATGCTGGCTGCCGCCGGGTTTGGCGCGCATATCTGGCCTGCATCACTCAGGTTGACTATGCGCTTGGAGAATTAGTCAGTTACTTGCAGCGGACTGGCAAGGACAAGAACACGATTGTGTTGTACGGCTCCGATCACGGAGCCTACAGCGGAACCTTTGGGGTCCCTGAAAAAGCGCCCGGCATTTGTTCCGAAGCCGTGTGTCGTGTCCCGATGATCTGGTACGTGCCCGGAGTGACGGAAAAAGGGTTGGTATCTAGCCAGTTGGTAGAAAATGTTGACATCACTCCCACCCTCGTCAGCCTGTGCGGCCTACCGCCCATGGACACCGTCGACGGTCATGATCTCTCGCCGCTGCTGCGCGGAGATGACAAACCCGTTCGAGAAGTCGCCGTCACCGAAAACGTCTGGAGTAAGGGCTTGCGTTGGGGTCCATGGCGATTCGTGCACTATCCCCGTAGCCTCTTTGGGGCGGATGTGGGCGAACTCTATCACCTCCAAAACGATCCGAATGAAACGCGGAATCTTTATCACGTTCCCGGCTCCGAGCAGGTTGTCGCCCAAAGCCGAAAGCTGCTCCTCGACTGGCTCGGCGATTCCGCGCGATACATCACCCTCTGGCCGCCGCCGTGGAGTCTGCGGCCATGGCTTACGCCGAACTCCTATTCCCAGGTGGCACAGGACTACAAGGAGAGCAATCGAGCGGGAGTTGAGGACCGAATTCTCCACGATCAGTTGAACTATCTGTAACGCGGCGCGCTCTCGCGAATAGAAAGTCAGGTTGCAATTCACGCTCAAATTTCGGTTCTGAGGTTTCTCTATATATGAGCGCGAAACTGGATCGCCGACAATTTCTGCAGACCAGTGCTGTCCTCGCGGCAGGTGCCAGAAGCTCGGCAAGAGCCGCTGCGCTTCAAATGGGAGACTCCACGAGCCCAATGAATGTGCTGTTGGTCACTGCCGATCAGCACCAGGCGGCATGCCTGGGAGTTGAAGGACACCCACAAGTAATCACCCCCAATATCGACCAGCTAGCCGCGCGAGGTGTGCGGTTTTCCAACTGTTATACGCAGAACCCGATTTGTACGCCAAGCCGCGTCAGCTTCCTTAGCGGCCAATATTGTCACAATCATGGCTACTATGGTCTGAATGGTCCACGCCCGCCGATCGACCTACCCAGTTTCTTTCAGCATTTTCGCCGCCACGGCTACCGTACTGCGGCGATCGGAAAAGTGCACACTCCCGATACCCCAACGAATTGGTTGAGCGAGCATTGTGATTTTATCGGCGAGTGCTACTCCTATTACGATGATGAGGGCCTGTCTCCTCGATACACAGCGTACTTGAGGAACCTGGGTCTCCTCGAAAAGGAGGACAGCAATCGCCTTCCTGAATTCCCCGGCGATCAGCAACACGAAGGCCGCCCTTCCAATCTCCCGTATCGCCACACCGTCGAAGGCTGGACTGTCTCGGAGACTCTTCGCTTCATCGACGAATCTGGAAATCGCCCGTTTTGTGTTCACGCATCGCTGCCGCGTCCGCACGAGTGCTACACGCCAGACCGTAAATTCTGGGACATGTATCCCGAAGACTTGGCGCTCCCGCCGACCATCCACAATTCGGCCGCTCAAAGGCCGCCACATTTCCAGGCGATGGTTGAGGGGCTGAAAACCCATCAATGGCTCATCGAACCGAAGACGTTTGATGCCGGCTGCCGCCGCGTCTGGCGCGCCTATTTAGCGTGCATCACACAAGTTGATTATGCTCTCGGGGAATTGCTCGACTATCTGCGGCGAACGGGGAAAGATAAGAACACAATCGTTATCTATGGATCCGATCACGGGGCGTATAGCGGAACGTTCGGCGTTCCCGAGAAGGCGCCCGGCATCTGCTCCGAAGCGGTGTGCCGCGTTCCGCACATCTGGTACGTCCCCGGCGTGACCGTGCAAGGCTTGGTGTCGCGCCAACTCGTCGAAAATGTTGACATCACTCCCACCCTCACCAGCCTGTGCGGGCTCCCGCCCATGGACACAATCGACGGTCATGATCTCTCCCCGCTGCTGCGCGGAGATGACAAACCCGTTCGAGAAGTCGCCGTGACAGAAAATCCCATGAGCAAGGCCTTGCGTTGGGGGCCCTGGCGATTCGTTCACTATCCTCGCGCCATGTTCGGCACGGATGTCGGTGAGCTCTACAACCTCGAAAACGATCCCAATGAGACCCAGAATCTGTATCACGATATAGCTTTTCAGCAGGTCGTGTCCGAGGGCCGAAAGTTGTTGCTCGAATGGCTTGCTGACACGACTCGGTACGTGACTGCTTATCCGCCCCCTTCACAGGTCGGTCCATATGTTTATGCCCTACTGGCACAGGACGACAAGGAAAGTAATAGGGTGGGGATGGAAGACCGAATCCGCCGTAATGCGTTGAACTATTTGTGAGACAGCGCACACGGTCGTGACCCATGGAACGAGGACGGGCTCGAGAACGGAGTTCTGGGTCGGGACACCTTGCATCGCTGGCAGCGGGAGTTTTTGTCGTTACCTCGGCTTCCATTCTTGATATTGTTTTGGGCAAAGGCGTTTGGCAAAGGCTTCGCATGCGAGATGCGACGACTTGCGGTCATGTGGATGCCGCCCTCGAACGCGGCATGGAATCCCGCGGCCTCTCCCGCGAAGACGCGCTTTTCCTGATCGAAGAAGCCTCTCTCACCGATTTGCTTGAGGCCGCGGCCGCCCTTCGCGACCGTTCCAAAGGCCCGGTCGCCAGCTATTCGCGGAAAATCTTCATTCCCCTTACTCATCTTTGCCGCGACTACTGCGGCTACTGCACGTTCCGGGCGGATCCGGAGGCTGGGGTTCCCGCGTACATGACGCCAGAACAAGTACTCGCCGTCGCCGAGGCGGGGCGCCGTGCCGGGTGCAAGGAAGCTCTTTTCAGCCTCGGCGATCAGCCCGAGAAAATCTTTCCGGAGGCGAGGCAGTTCCTGAGGGAACTCGGCTGCGAGACCACGCTTGAATATCTTGCCGCAATGACCCGGTTGGTCCTTGACGAAACGGGTCTGCTACCCCATTCGAATCCCGGATTGATGCACTCGGATGATCTTCGGCGGCTGCGCAAATCGAACGTAAGCGTGGGATTGATGCTTGAAAGCACCGGAACGCGGCTGGGCCGTCCCGAAGGCGCGCATTGGAAGGCGCCGGACAAGGTTCCCTCCGCTCGGTTGCGCACCATCGAGGAAGCAGGGCAGCTCTCGATGCCGTTCACGACGGGAATGTTGGTCGGCATCGGCGAAACCAACGAGGAACGCGTCGATACGGTAATTGCCATTCGCGCGGCTCACGAAAAATTCCGCCATATTCAGGAAGTGATTATCCAGCCGTTTCGCGCCAAGCCGGGAACTCGCATGGCGCACGCGGTGGAGCCTTCCGCGGATGAACTGAAGCGCACCATCGCCATAACTCGGCTGATCTTAGGCGGCGAAATGAACATTCAATCTCCGCCCAACCTGCTTTCGGAGGACTATCCCTCACTGCTGGACGCCGGTATTAACGATTGGGGTGGCATCTCTCCGGTCACGAAGGATTTCATCAATCCCGAAGCCGCGTGGCCACACATTGGCGAGCTGGCTGCGAGAACCGCCTCGGCCGGATTCACTCTCCGCGAGCGGCTGGCCATCTATCCCGAGTTTTCTTCGCGCCCTGAATTCGTTGACAAACACGTTCAAGAATATCTGAACCAGGTGAGGGGCGAAGACGGTTTTGCCCGGGTGGAGAACGCGCGATGAATTACATGGATCCCGAATGGCGGGAAACGAGCTGGACGCAGGCCCTTGCCGGGGCAAGGCCCGCCGTGGCGAACGCACTTGAGCGTGCCCTTCGCGGTAGCAGCATGACACTCGAAGATGGCCTAGTGCTCAGCGCCGTCGAGCGAAATGACCTGCTAGCGCTGGTGAAAGTGGCCGACGAAATTCGCCGGCGTGTAATTGGCGATCGCGTCACCTACGTGGTGAATCGAAATCTGAACTTCACGAACGTGTGCATCGTGGGCTGCTCGTTCTGCGGCTTCGGCCGGGGAGCCGATGCTCCGGACGCCTACTTCCATTCGACCGAGTCGCTGATCGCCAAAGCCGTCGAAGCCGTGAACGTTGGCGCAACGGAAGTATGCATACAGGGCGGCTTGCCGAAAGATATTGACGGCCACTACTACGCGAATCTGCTGCGAGCCCTTAAGGCTCGCTTGCCCGAGCTTCACATCCACGCCTATTCGCCGATGGAAATCGTCTACGGTACGGAAAAGACCAAGATCCCGCTTCGCGAATACCTGATCATGCTGAAGGAGGCGGGCCTCGGGAGCATTCCGGGCACGGCCGCGGAAATACTCGACGACCGTGTCCGCAAATCCCTCAGCCCGAACAAGCTGAAGGTTCGCCAGTGGATCGAGGTAATTCGCACGGCGCACAGCCTGGGGATTCCCACCACTTCCACCATGATGTACGGCCATATCGAGAACCGGGAACACTGGGTTCGCCACATCCTGCTGCTTCGCGAAATCCAGAAGGAAACCCGCGGCTTCACCGAATTCGTGCCGCTGGGATTCATCCATCCGCAGACACGGCTGTATCAAAGCGGGAACGCACGCGCGGGGCATACCTCGGAGGAGGATCTTGCCGTACACGCGCTGGCGCGTGTGCTCCTGAACGGCTACATCTCCAACATCCAGGTTTCGTGGGTGAAGCTCGGCTTCGAAGGATCTCTCGCCTGCTTGGAAGCGGGGGCTAATGACTTCGGCGGCACTTTGATGGAGGAAAGCATCTCAAAGGCCGCCGGCGCGAATTTCGGGGAGTATGTCTCACCAGGCGAATTCCGCGCGCTGATCCGCAAGATCGGCCGTACGCCCGTCGAGCGCACCACGACGTACAAGGTCCGCAGAGTTTTCGATCGTCCGGATTCCGAAGAGCGGCTGCCGCTAGAGCGCATGCCGCCTTCCTCCGCCTCAGCGAGCGAGTCAGCGCTGAACGTCACGGGAGACTAATGGAATTGTCCTCGGCAACCTCGCCATCGTTGCAATTGCCCGAGAGGCGCTTCGGCCAGTATGCGTCTGTTGCAAACGCGACCACCGCGGTGCGCCTGCTGCTCATTCCCCCGTTTGTATTCCTGATGAGCAGTGGGCATGACGCGCCTCTCGCGCTGGCTGTCTACGTCGTCGGGCTGGCATCAGATTTCGCCGACGGCCCGATCGCTCGCCGGCGCGGTACTGTTTCGGCGCTGGGTGGGACGTTTGATCACACCGTGGACTTTCTGTTTGTCACTTCCGGGCTGTTTGCCGGAGCCTGGCGCGGCGCGTTTCCGTGGATTCTCCCGTCACTGATTGTGGCGGCATTCGCGCAGTACTTCATCGACTCTTACTGGATTCACCGGCACGGCCGCCTGCGGAAAAGCACTCTCGGGCGCTACAACGGGATGTTCTACTACGTTCCGCTCGGTGTGGATATCCTTATTCGGTTAGGAGCGGGCTTCCTTCACCCGCTGCTCACGCTGCTGGTGTGGGGGTTGGTCGCCAGCACGATCGTCTCGATCGCGCAGCGCCTAGCCTTTAGCTTTTTCCCCAAACAGCTCTCGGGTAGCTCGCCTCAGAAATAGCAGGCCGAATGCGGCGTTGAACAATATGAAGAAGTTGTGCTGCACGAATCCGAAGATGGCCATCTGGCCCGCTTTGCCGGGAAACAACAGTATCCAGAAGGTGATGGCCACGGAACGCATCGGCCCGGGCATGGCCGCGCCCAGGAAAATCACCGGCAAATACCCCAGCATCTGGATGAAGCCAATCTCGCCCCCAAACAGCCGCAGCGCCAGGGTGTAGGTGATCACGCCCGCGATCATCAGCGGCGCGCGCAGCGCGAGAACGACCAGGTATTGCCAAAGCTTTGCCTCGCGGAAGGCCCGAGCAATCGGCCGGTCCCGAAGCGCCACGCCCGGAAGGATCTTACCCTTAAAGAAAAGATAAAACAGCGCAAAGAAAATCGCCGAGCCTAGCGCAATCCACGGAATCGCGTGGAAGACCGGGCGGAGATGATTCCATTCAAGCAGCGCGCCGAGCGTCCCCCAGGCAATCAGGCTGTAGTACTCGCAGAACATGATGAACAGCATGCTCGACCCGACTTCCCAGCCCGGCACGTTGTACCGCCGGTTCAGGTAGTAGCCGATCGCACCTTTGCTCACTTGCTCGTTGACCAGCGAGAGGATGTAGGCGCTGGCCCGGATAGGCAGAATTTCTCCGTAGCTGATCCTGGTGTTGAACCAGTTGACCGTCTGCCAAACGACCGCGCTATCGACGATCAGGTAAGTGATGCTGTAGGGAATCATCAGAGCGAGCCAGCGGCCCCAGCGGACGGATTCAAAGCTTTTCCCGAAATAGGCAGGGAGCGTCATTCCCTCGTGTGACGCGGCACGATGCAGAGCGCTATAGATGTAGGCGAAGCAGCCGATGGTGATGATCCACGGCAGAAGTTTCTGCCACAGACGGGGCCTTTTTCTTACTTCGGGCGCTTCGCTCAATTCGGCCGCCTCAGTCATTCGACAATCCCAAGCTGTGCTTGATCATTTCCTCCACTCCCGTGAGCGGGAGGCCCAGTTCTCGGGACGCTTCCAGCGGATCCAGTTGCGTGTCCGCCGTGATCACGTCGAGCGCATCGACTGAGAATCCCGGCTTTCCAGCCAGCTTGCGAATCATGAGCAAGAATCGCAGCAGTCCTTTGGGAATCGATGAAACGCGAACCTTGCGCCCCAGCAACCGGCATGCCAGCTCAACCATTTCCCGTTCAGAAAGAGGAACGGGTCCCACAAGCTCGAGCGTGCGATTCTTTGCCACCAACGGCTGGCAAGTGAGGAGCGCCGCCTTCGCCACGTCGTCCACAAAAAGCGGCTGTTGAAGAGTGCGTCCGCCGCCGATCAGCTTTGCTCTTTTTTGGCTCGCGTTGCGCCTCAGTGCGGCCGCGCCTTCCGTACCGGCCCCGAGCAAAATCGGTACGCGAAGTATCGTATAGGGCAAGCCGGACGAGCGCACGATCGCTTCCGCCAGCCCTTTCGTCCTCCAAAACCCGTTGATGGACGCTTCGTCGGCGCCAGTGGCACTCACCAGAACGATTTTGCCGATCACGGTCTGCTTCGCGGCTTCGACTACCGCGCGCGTCGTCGAAACGTGCGCTTGCTGGTAGGTCGAAGTCGCGCTTTCAAACAGAATCCCCGGCAGATGAATGACCGCAGTCGCATCCGCGAACGCCGCGCGCAGCCCCTGCGGGTCCTCATATGAGACACGAAGAACGCTTCCTTGGTCGGCCAAAAGCGGTTTTATTTTTGCCGCAGCCTGATCGGAACGAACCAAGGCCACAAAAGTGACACCCTCGCCCGGCTGCCTTGCTCCATAGCGCAGGATTCTCTGACCCACGGCTCCGTTCGCACCTGTAACGACTACCTTCATGAATTTCCCTCTCGCCCGATGGAACGGTGCACACGAGAAACACGCAGCAGCTAACCATTCGTGACGCGAGTACGTTAATCCCGATGCCAAGTACAATTGGTTGTCATAGGCGATGCAGACGGTTTTCACCGAATGCGCTCTGCCGTACCAAACTTGATCTATCTTCTGCTAGCTGCCGGACAGGCGAAAGTAGTTAAAGGTGGAATCCGCCGGAAATTTGAAGTCGGGATATTTCTTCCGCTCGCTCTGCATCACCGCGTCGTGCTCGACCGGGTCGGTCACGTAGGTCGCTTTCAGGTCGTACAGGTTGTCCCCGATTTTGAGGCGGATGTGCGGATCACGGAGGACATTCGCATTCCACTGTCTCCCGAACTGCGGCGCTCCCTTCGGGATGAGCGAGCCGATATAAAGAGTGCCGTTATAGGTGGCGCAGAAGATCGTCACCGAGTGCGGGATTCCGTACCAGCTGTTGGTCTGGACCTGAACTTCCCGATAGCGGTTTGTGAAGGACCAGTCCGCGGGCGTGGCCACAACATGTCCTGGAAGCCATAGGCCAGGCCTGCGCTCGTTGGGTGGAAAACCGGTGAGGCGCAGAATTATCAGAACGAGAATCAGGAGGACGACGATCCCTCCTATGATTTTCCCAAGTAATTTCATGACTGCCTCCCGTAACTACCGCTGTTAGTTCTTCAAATTCGGGGCCGCTCTTCCAACCCTCACCTGCCGAAGAGAGAGGCGTGAGTTTGCTTTCTCGGTTCTTTCCCGGCGGTGAGTTCGAGGGAAGACTAGATCAGAGCAAGAAGGCAAGAACTCGCCAAGTCAGAGGAAAGACTCAACAACAAGAGGCGAGGTGAATACCTTGGGCGGTCAATTTCACGGCCTCTTGATAGTTGAAACCAGCCACATTGTCAAGCTATCGTTATGGAGTACTTCGCGCTCCTCACCTCAGTCAGACTTGTGCAAAAAACTCGTCAGGCACGCGCACGGTCGGAACGATCCGTCGAGCAAGGGTGATCGTGAGGACACCGACAATCGACCACAGCAAAATGGCGGCGCCAAATCGGCACGTTAGGTTGTGCATTTCCGGGTTATGCAAATGGCATCATCAACGGCCCGTGCCTCATGGAGTAGCCATCGCCAAACGGAAGCCAGTGCCGGCCGCCCTTGAACTAAATACAAAAATCGAAAAAGGGGACATTTCTAATTTGGGCTGACACAAGTGATATTTCACTTGACGACTGGAATTCGTGTCTGTATGGTTGCACGCGTGCGACATCCTCTTAACGCCACATCCTGTTGTTGCCACCACCACGAATGCTGGCGACGGGGATATGTGTGATCAGACCGCTCTGACTTCTTAGGAACTTCTGTTAAGCCCGCTCGCCAATTGAATCGGTAAGCGGGCTCTTTTGTTTTGCCCTCTGCCGTTTTCTTGAAACAGCTATGAGACCGCTAGTTCTTAGGTGGCACTTGGATTTATGGATGGCTGAGACTGCCGCGGTCAGAACGGCGTTGTTCAGTGTGGGAGAAACACACGCTCGATATCGGCGCAGGTCTTCTTGCGCGATTCGCGTAAGGGGTTCGCGCATGACTTTGGTTTTGATGTGGCGGTGAGATGAGGCGCGTTCGCCAAGTGGTAAGGCAAGGGCCTGCAAAGCCCTTACCGGCGGTTCGATTCCGCCACGCGCCTCCAGGTGACCGGCAGACAGGTGCCGATACTAGGTCAGAAGTAAAGAATCAGTCTGGCTTCCGAGGTGCTTGGCTCGTGCGTTATCTAGGCCCGGCGATCGTTGCTCTCCTTTTCCTGCAAAGCGTTGCCACAAAGGCGCAGAAATCTGTCGCGCCAGATGCCAAGAGACACACTCCCATTCGAGCTTTGCTGATCGTCGCGCATCCCGACGACGAATATGAAACGGCCGGCACAATCTACAGAATTGCACAAGAATTGTCCGGCGTTGTCGAGCAGGTGATCATCACGGACGGTGAGGCTGGTTTTCGCTACTCATCCCTAGCCTCGCGATACTACGGCGTCAATCTCACGGATGAAAAAACGGGCCGAGCCAATCTTCCGCGGATTCGCGAAGAGGAGGCCCGGCGCGCCGCACGGATACTTGGGATCTCACACCAGTGGTTTCTGAACGAGCGCGATGATCAGTACACCCTGAGCGCAGACGAAGCCCTCAAGAGTTGGCGAACACAGCGCGTTCTCGCCGAATTGGCCGAGAGACTGCGCAAGGGACGTTACAACGTCGTGTTTGTTCTCCTTCCTACGAAAGGCTCACACGGTGGACACAAGGCTGCGACGATTCTAGCCTTGCAGGCAATCCAACAGCTTCCGGCTGACCAACGGCCGATCGTCATCGGAGCTGAGGCGGCTCCCATGAGGTCGCTCTCGTACACCGCTCTTCCGAGCTACCCCATCACCGCAACGTTTTCTCCTGCGCCCCAGTTTCATTTCGATCGAGATGTGCGTTTCGGATTTCACGACTCGCTTTCCTACGAAATCATTGTCGATTGGGTGATTGCCGAGCATAAATCTCAGGGATTGTTCCAAACGAAGTGCGGCCAGGATCGTTACGAGAATTTCTGGGTATTCGCTCTGAGTGGGAACGCTGCACTCTCGCGTGCAGAGTCTTTTTTTGAGACGATTTCGGACCAACCCCAAACCGTTGGGCAAACAGCAAGTGCCTTGGGCACGAAACCATAACGAGCCGTGTTCGGGAGGGAGCTTATCGCCGCGTTTACCAGGACCGGTGATCAGACTGACGGGCTGAAGGACGCAATTTAGCCGTTATTGCAGCAAGTATTTCTGCAGGAACTCGACAGTCGTATAGAACTGAAAGTCCTGATTCTGTTTCTTTTGATATCCGTGGCCTTCATCCTTCGCAAAGATGTACCAGACGGGAGTCTGTTGCCTCTTTAAAGCGGCGACGATTTGATTCGACTCACTGATGGGAACGCGCGGGTCGTTTTGCCCTGCCACGACCATCATCGGTTTTTGAATCTTGTCGATGTTGTTCATCGGCGCGATTTTCTCAAGAAATGCACGCATCTTTGGATCACGCTCGTCTCCGTATTCGGCGCGTCTAAGATCGCGGCGGTAGGCTTCGGTGTGCTCCAGAAACGTAACCAAATTCGACATGCCCACAACGTCCACCGAGCAGCGAATCCGGTTGCTGTAGAAGGTTGAGACCGCGAGCGTCATGTGTCCGCCATAGCTGCCGCCGGTGACGGCGATGCGCTCCGAGTCTAGGTCTGGTTGTGAAACGATCCAGTCGAAGAGTGCGTTGATGTCCTTGTAGCTGTCCTCGCGGAGAAAGCCGTTATCGAGTTTCGTGAACGTTTTGCCGTAGCCGGTCGAGCCGCGCACATTGGGCAGGATGAGGGCGATTCCTAGTTCATTCAGAAAATAGTTATAGCGCCCGAGAAAAGTGGGTAGCTCCTGGTCCTCCGGCCCGCCGTGAATCATGACAAGCACCGGCCGCTTGCCTGCGAATTTTGCAGGCGGACGATACAGAAAACCCGAAATCATCTTGCCATCGAAACTCTTCCAGCGGATCAGTTGAGCATCCGGGAACGCATCCGTTTTCACCGAGCTTTCGCTGAAAGTCCAGCGCTCGACCTTGCCGCTAGCAACGTCCAGCGAGAAGCAGTCTCCCGGCAAACGCGAAGAGCTGATCGAGAAAGCGAGGTCTCGATTATTGCGGTGCCACTGTAGCGTCGAAACTACGCCGGCGGGCAGCTTCGGCCTCGGTTGAAGCTCTTTTCCCGTGGCGGCATCGAGAACACGCAGGATTGTCTGGCCATCTTCATCTGTGATCAGGGCGATTTTCTTGCCGTCGTATGAGACAGCAAACTCCGAGACATCCCAGGGAATGTTCGCGGTCAAAATTTTGGTCTGCTTGCTGGCGAAATCCATGTACATCAAGCGCAGAAATTCCGAACCTTTATCCGAGGTGAAATAGATTCCTTTTCCGTCCTTGCTGAATCGCGCCTCCGTGTAAGCCACTTTTTCATCCGTCATGCGCGGGAAAAGAGGTGATTTTTCTCCGGTGGCGGTGTCGACCATCCACAGATAGGTTTCGTTAATCGATATTCCCTCGAGCAGCAGGAGCTTCTTGTCATCCGGCGACCAATCTTCCGGATCCCAGCCGCCTCCGTTTACTTGCGTCAGCAAGTGGTCGGTCTTGGGATCTGTAGGATTCATTACCCAGATATCAGAATCCTGGCCGGTCCGCCGAGTTGACGTGTAAGCGATCTGGTCGCCTCGCGACGACCAGGGGCCCAGCAGGTTTCGCGACTTGCCGTCGGTCAGCAGTGTGCTATCGCCCGTGGCGATGTCGTACCGATAAAGCTGGTACCACTCGCCGCCGCCCGTGTCTTTTCGAAAAACGATGTAATCGCCCCCGTTGGGGTGAAACAGACCTTCGCGAACGGGCTCCGGGAAGAACGTCAGTTGTTGTCGCGCGCCTCCAGGCATCTTCACCAAATGAAGCTGGAAAGTGTTGCCGAAGCGCGTTGTCACGAGCATCTCGCGACGCTGCGGATGCCAGTCCACATCCATTGCTGTGCGGTAATCGGTGTACCTTCCGGCCGTTTCGGACACGGCGGCGGGAATCGGCGGCACATTCTCCGTGACGATGTTTTCCGGCGCCGAAATGATCGCTTGGTCAGTATTCGTCTGAGGCGCGGCTGGGGCGACCTCCGTAATCACCAGGCACAAAAATGCAAGGAGAGCAAATGGTCGATAGTTTCGCACTCTAGGCTCCTTCGGCTGGGCCAGATAATACACAATTAGGTTCTGTTGAGTCTTAACTAACTGGCTCCGAGACAAGGACGCCTCGCCGCAGCAGGGTGTTCACAAATGTTCGCTGCCGGGAGTGAAAACGAACAGGTTAGTGCATGGCCCGTGAAGTGCAGTAAACCGAGAAGCCTATGCTAGACAACTCTTCGAAATCTACGGCTGCGACTATTGAGCAACAGCTCATCCTGCTGCGGGAATTCGCCGATGAAGTGTTGCTATGTCGCGAGAAGTGTTCCCACATGGACCTCAACGAAATATATGCTCGAATCTCGAAGCAGGTTTGGTTGTGTGACCAATTGCGGCACCTCGAAAAGTATCTATCTCGTCCAGTCACACGCTCTTCGTTTGAAGAGCAACTTGATTCTTGGATGGGTGCAATAGGGCTCGAATTGACTGAAAGCTTGGACGGTATGTTGGCACAGCTCTCGGTGACGGAAGGACAAGCTCAAAATGTTCATCGTGTGCAGAAGGTCCTAGCAGACGGAACGCGACGAACGCTAAACATTCTAACGAATGCCGTGGCGATGTTATCGATGGTCTACTTGCAGCCCCACGCTACGAATCACAAACAATCCGCTTCACAAGCCCACAGAACTGCGAAAGCGTAGTCAATCGCTTCCCCTCTTTTAGCCAGGGGTCATTCAGAGAAGTCGCTTCTGACCTGCTAGGACTTTGACGCCCAACTCGCGGCTATACTCTCCGGCCACGAGAATGGCTTGATACGGCTGCCCTCCTGCCACGACATCCTGCAGAAGTTGCCGGAGGCCACTTCTATGCCTCAAGACCACGTCGCTTTTCGCTGTGTCGGAATACGTTCGAACGACTTCGAAACCATAAGTGTCGGCGTACTTCTGTATCGCTGCTGATTGGTTTTCGAGCGAATACCGCTGATGCTCTGTTGACGCACGAAGGTAACGTGCTGCTCGAATCATCTGGTTCGGGGTCATGGACGTGCCTCCGGAGGAGCACATTGACCCGACTTGAAAAAACTTTAGGGAGAAACTTCGTAAAAATACGTACGCATAAGTGGCGGGCTAAATTGCGGTTACCACGGATTGACGACAGGCCGCAGGATAGGGTTTATCTGCGAGTCAGTGGCCGAACAAAATCCGGTCAAGCCCCCGGGCGCCACGCCTGGATGATCGATTGCGCTCCGGCCACCAGACGGGGGTCGCTGCTCGATTGAGTGACGGCCCCCACCGTCTGTTGCCGCTGACCCGTAACGTCGCTCCTCAGAGAGTCGATCGCCTTTTGCCTAGTAGGTCGGCAAACCGGACGTTCGCCTCCGGGGGAAAGCAACTTCGAGTTTCTCCTGCCAGGACTTACCGCTAACGCTTGTCGGGACTCCCATTAGGCGAGAGAATGAGGTCTGCTGTGGTGGTGTCTCCTTCTGTGCGTTGGTCGATCCGAGATTGAGGGAATACTGCAACATCTCGGCTCTGCATAAGGAGTGGATGTTGAAAAGTCCAACTCATTCGTTTACCAAAACTTTTGTTCTCGTTTACGTCGTAGCCATTTTTTGGACTTCATTGGCCTACGCTTTCAAGCATAGAGTCGCGGCAACCCGAATTCCTTCGAGTTTTGCTCTTTCGAAGGTGACTTCCAATCCACAAAGGCGACTACGGATTCAGGCTTATGTCCAAGGCGCGGCCAAAACTAGAGGCGTAAATCCTCAGGTCGCCGAATGGATTGTCACGCACGAATCTCGCCACCATCCGGAGGCGATCGGAGACGGAGGAGAAAGCCGAGGTCTCTGGCAAATCAATAAGGCTTGGCACCCCGAAGTTTCAGATGCCTGCGCCTATAACGTTACTTGCAGCACGGATTGGTCTCTGGAGCGCATTCGTGCCGGCCACATAGATGAGTGGAGCACGTGGAAATACTGCAAGGAAAGGTTTAAGGGCTGCCCCTTCGATTCAAAATGAAGATTCACGAGAATTACAGCGCGAAGTTTCTGTAGTCCCTTCGACTGTCTACTCCCGCTTGGCGATTTTGCGGCCCATGTTCCGTTCGTGAAAGGAGCCAATCGGGAAGTTATTCCGGGGCCAGAATAATTTCAGACTAACTCTTGGTAAGTCGGCTTACCCGACATTCGGTCTGCAAATGAAGGCGAGTGCGAGGCAGGCTTGCTTGTGACAGAACTGTCTCAGGCAACACACGGTCAAAAACTACATGTTCCACATCTTCGACAAACTCGGCATCTCCCACCACGTGGAGCGCGTCTTGTATGCGGTCAGCAACACAAGGCGAGATCCAATTCCCTCTTCCTCACAAAAAGATGACGCCGTCGCAAACGCTCTATGCGATCATGAATTGATTCCGCGGCGTCGGTGACACTTCAACAAAATACGAGTCACATCCGGACTACCCATGTTGGAAGTTTGCCCCGGCCGCACTATTTATTGGACCAGCTGAAGGCAAAACTCTCGAGCGGACCTTTCGATCAAAAGACATTTGAGTCAGATCTTCGGCAGGCAGTGTTTGACGTTGTCCGCAAGCAGCGAGAGTGCGGGATCGATTTCGTCACGGATGGCGAATTTTCGAAACCGGGCTTCTTCACATACGTCCAGGAGCGTCTCGCGGGCTTTGAAGCTCGCCCGGGCAGGAAACGCTCGCTGTTTCCCAGGGAGACGGAGGCTTTTCCGGAATACTATGCGGAATACTTCAAGCAAGCGATGTTGGGTGGCACGATCGTTCCGTTCGCACCCGTTGTCTGCACCGAACCAGTCAAATATCGCGGCGAGCCGGCCCTACTCCGCGACATCGAAAATGTGAAAAACGCCGCAGCCGGAGCCGGGATTCCGCTGGACCATATGTTCCTGCCCGCGACGGCACCTTCCGGCGTGGGAGCGAATGAACATTACAAGAGCGACGAGGAATATTTCCATGCACTTGCGCACGAGCTAAATAAAGAATATCGGGGCATAGTGGATGCGGGCTTGCTCGTTCAGGTCGATGATCCTTTCCTTGCCGATGTTTTCATGGACCCAGCTTTAGACGACGTGCAGAAGGCGCGACGCGCCGAGATTTACGTCGAGGCGACGAACGAAGCGCTCCGGGGCATTTCCGCGGAGAGGGTGCGCTTTCACACGTGCTACGGGATCAATGAAGGTCCGCGCATCTTCGAGGCGAATCTTCGAGACCTCATTCCCTACGTGCTCAGGATCAACGCCGGCTCGTTCAGCTTCGAAGCTGCAAATCCTCGTCACGAACATGAGTATCATCTTTTTGAGGAAGTAAGAATTCCCGACGGCAAGGTCATTTGTCCGGGTGTCATCACCCACTCCAGCAACATCGTGGAACACCCGGAGTGGATTGCCGAACGCATTTTGCGTTTCGCAAATTTGGTGGGGCGCGAAAACGTGATTGCGGGAGCTGATTGCGGGTTTTCTTCGCAAGCCACCTACCGGACGGAAGTGCACGAGACCGTGGTCTGGGAAAAATTCAAGGCTCTGCGCCAAGGGGCGGACCATGCCAGCAAGAGGCTCTGGAAGCACTAGGGTCGAGGCTGTTGAACGGTCGGCGGAGTGCAAGCGGTTCGACCCTGTGACCGTGACTTGGAGTCTACGGTGTCCACGGTGCTCAGCGCAATTCGCAGTTCATGAAAACGGAATTTAAGTCCGAAACCATTCCAATCGAGGCGATTCGGCTTGACTATCCCTATTACCAATCCTGACTACTCAAGACGGTATTCCAGTTCGATTCAGTTACTAGAAAAAGAACACGGGGAAGCGAAACCTATCTCTGGCTCAATTGAGGCGTTCCAGCTTGCGTTGGTGAAGTGTTACAAACTCAGAATTTGGCGGTGCGCTGGTGGAACGCTCATAGACAGTCTGAAACAAGTAGACGGTAGCTTGGCCGCGCGGCATCGCAACAAACGGTCCATTGCCCTCGATTTTGCGCATCGGCCAGCGCCTCTCTGCGATCGCTCGCCAATCAGCGTCGGCCTCCTGAGACATTCGGTCTGCGTTCATATTGCGTCGGACTAGCCATACCAGGAATTTTGCGCGGTTCAAGTTCGCGGCGGAATCCATTCTTTGCTGTAGTTCAGTTCGGTGCGGGACTGATTTGGATTGTGACATTTTTTTCAAACCATTTCTGGTCAGCCAGAACTGCTGATGTTTCAATCTGCCGTTCGGAAATCTTCCAATAACAACCGAGAAGAAGGTCTGTCTGTCCAGCGTCCACCGCTTTAAAGCCATTCCTCTCGTAAAAATGCAGCGCGCATTTTGCGTCCGCCCAAGTACCGACCAGAATCGGGCGTTTGAGCCTTCTTGCTAACCTTCGGCGTGTAAATCCGAGTCGCGAGCTGCTTCTCAACTGCGTCCGGGATGACGTTCCCCTGCGGTCAAAGAACTAACCGCACTGCGGCATAGACCATAGCAACCCGTCTGTAGAAGGTACGAGGCCCCCCTTGAAAAGGGGTTGTTGACTCTCTTGAACGAATCTCGCCTGGGCCTGGAGCTGCATCTGGCCGCCCTCGCGGAACAACTCGGTAAAGTACAGGCGGCGCCTGTCCTCGCCTTCGGCGGCTGGCACCCCCCACATTTCCGGAAACAACGCCCGGCTGAGACCCCGAGTGCCGATCACACCTGTTAGCGCAGCATCGAACACGAGTTCCTTCGGCTCGCCGATACCTCCTAGAAATTCGACAAACGCTCGATCTGGTGCCTCCTGCGATCCGGTCACCCGCTTCGCGTTCCAATAGTACGACTCCAGGTCACTGTTTGTATCGTAGAAGGCGACGAGAAACTCATGAAAGCGGGTGTACTCGCGCCTGTATCGCGCCTCGAATTCTCGAAAACACACGTCTTCGCTCAGCTCATGATCGGGACGACGGTTAGCCAGACAAGTGTTTATGGAGCGTGCGGCCAAGAGCGCCGCGTAAGTCGCCAGGTGAACTCCGGAAGAAAACACCGGATCGATGAAACACGCGGAATCGCCCACCAGAACAAGCCCGGGGGCCCAAAAATTCGCATTCTGATAGGAATAATCCGTTCGCATTCTGATCTGCCCGTAAGGACCCTCCGTAATGCGTTCCGCATTCGCAAGAAGAGAACGGATCGGGTGACATTTGTGAATGAATTGCTCCATCGCGTCCGGATAGCCGCGTTGCAGAATTCGTGCGTGCTGTTTGCCAACGACCACTCCGACACTTGTGAGGTCAGGTGACAACGGGATATACCAAAACCATCCGTCCTCGAAAGCAGCGCACAGAATATTGCCGTCAAGTGGAGGGGCAAGGCGCATTCCGCCGCGATAATAGCCAAACAATGCCACGTTCTGGAAGAATTCAGACAGGATTCGTCTTCCTGCGTAATTCGCAACCCGGGTCTGCCACCCCGAGGCATCCACGACGAATCTTGCCGAACAGAATCGGGAACGTCGTTCCGGGTCCGTAAAGAACACTCCCCCGACACGGCCCTTCTCAACGGAAAGGCTCGTGACAACGTGTCGCTCCCTGACGTCCACACCACGTCGGCGCGCGTTATTTATAAGAATCAGGTCAAACTTCATGCGTTCAACTTGGTACGCCGGCGCATTTTCGCCTTCCATCCTAGGCGAGGATGAGAAAGAAAACGTCCAGGGATGCAGACCTTTGCCCCAGTGAAATGTCCCGCCGCGCTTCACAACAAAATTGGCGGCTTTCATCTCTTCCGTGACGCCCAGAAGGCTGCAAATGCCGCGCACCGTTGACGGAAGGAGAGACTCGCCTATCTTATAGATCGGATACTGTTCCTTCTCCAGCAGGACAACTCGATGTCCGTGCATCGCGATCAGCGTGGCTGCTGTGGAGCCGCCAGGGCCGCCACCGATCACAACGACATCGGCGGTCATATCGGGTTTACATCTAGAGCTCATGGCCAACTTCGACACGCTTCTTGTCGAATCTTTGAGACCGAGTGTTCTAGGAACATAGTTCTTGCAATGCCAGAATCACGCCGTTAGTATAGACAACTTCGCAGAGGTGAGCGCCAGCCATGTCAAAACAAGCCGCGATCGATTTCTTGTCTAAAGTGGATTCCGACCCAGCCATCAGTCAGCAGGTACTGAGATCTGTCGACGAAGTCGTTAAGATCGGCGCAAAGCACGGATACAATTTTTCCAACGACGACCTGAAGCAAGCAATGGCGGAAAAGTGGAAAACATCTCCGACCCCGCGCGGTGGGAATGTACGCGCAGACTACTGCACTCTCAAGGAATAGCACGACGCGATCGGCATCCGCGGAGCCTGATCGCCACCCTCGCATATCGCTAAACTGGATCAGATGATCGGCCTGACGCTCGGCCACTATTCCATCACCCATCGGATTGGTGCGGGTGGAATGGGTGAGGTGTATCTGGCAATCGATGAGTCCCTGAATCGCAAGGTTGCGCTGAAGATCATCCCGTCCGCGAAACTAGATGAAATCTCAAAGCGGCGCTTTATCTCCGAAGCGCGCCTTGCTGCGGCAGTCCAGCACCCCTTCGTTTGCAAGATTCATGAAGTCGGCGAACACGAGGGGACGAACTACATTTGCATGGAGTTTATCGAGGGAAGGACGCTCTCGGACGAACTGAAAACCAAAGGCGCGCTTGCTTTTCCCGTCGCCGTGCGGCTCGGCCTGGAACTCTGTGAAGCCTTGACCGCCGCTCACGAGCGCGGAGTTATTCATCGGGATCTCAAACCGGCCAATATTATGCTGGCCAACGACGGGCATGTCAGGGTCCTTGATTTCGGTCTCGCCAGGCGCACGATCTCCATCGGTAATGAAACATTGACGACTGAAGCCTTGACGGAGCCGGGAATGCTGTCAGGTACGTTAGGCTACATGTCGCCGGAACAGTTGCTCAACCGGCCCCTCGACGTCAGGAGCGATATCTTTGCGCTGGGCATTGTCCTTTATGAGATGGCGTCAGGCAGCCATCCTTTCCGGAAATCCACTTCCATGGAGACGGCCCTCGCGATCGTGAATGAATCTCCGTTGCCGGTGAGCCGGTTC
>Ga0187783_10000382_pt1 | contig 32474 bp, 26 predicted proteins | sample 1015_SJ02_MP02_2_FD_132471 | JGI IMG/M metagenome (GOLD analysis project Ga0187783, IMG submission 132471) | Tropical peat soil microbial communities from peatlands in Department of Meta, Colombia - 1015_SJ02_MP02_20_MG | ecosystem: Environmental > Terrestrial > Soil > Wetlands > Peat | place... | reverse complement strand
TTACCTTGTTCGGTGCGAACGGCGAGGGCCCGCAAGCGACGTGCACCTACACCTACCAGTATGTGAACCCGCAGCAAATTCAACCATATTGGGAGATGGCCGAGCAGTACGTGCTTGCCGACGCCGCCTTTCAAACGCAAGGCAGCGAAAGCTTCACGGCGCACCAAGATCTGATCGCGGCCGGAACCGCTCTGAGTTCAAGCCCGCCCGAAAGCATCATCGACGATCCGACCGGCTTTCCGTGGGGCTGCGACGCTCAGCCGCCCAGCCCGCCCAGTCAAGAGGGCTCGGTGACGACGCTTATCACGACCTCGGGTCAGTACCTCTTGGACCGAGGCCCCTTCCCGTGCTTCACGTACGAAACGATCCGCGATTTGCTCGACGCAAAGCAGGTCTCGTGGAAATTCTATGCCGACAAAGTCTATCCGTGGCACAGCGCAAAGAACGATTCCCCGGGCATCTGGAGCGCGTTCGACGCGATCAAAGCCGTTCGTTACAGCAAAGAATGGGGAACGAACGTCACGACCAGCATTAACGGCGATCTCGACATTTTTAAGGATATCACGGCGAAAACGCTTCCGTCGGTTTGTTGGGTAACTCCGGATGCGGCCGATTCCGACCACCCCGACGAAGTAAACAAGAAGGATCAGCCGGTGGATACGGGCCCGTCGTGGGTGGCATCCGTCGTCAACGCGATCGGTAAGAGCGAATACTGGGACAGCACCGCAATCATCGTTCTATGGGATGATTGGGGCGGATTTTACGATCACGTTCCGCCGCCGTTCTACGACAATCAGGGCGGTCTGGGCTTCCGCATTCCGCTCATCATCGTATCGGCCTACGTGCAACCACACGTCGAGCACACGCAATACGAGACCGCAAGCGTGCTGAAGTTTCTGGAAGACAACTGGAACCTTGGTTCGCTCGGCCGGGAAGACCAGCGCGCCACCAGCCTCGGCAACGCGTTCGATTTCACTCAGACGCCGCGGCCGTTCCAAGCGATACCGGCCAAATATCCCCTGTCGTTCTTCCTTCACAAGAAGCCGTCGGGCGTGCCGCCCGATAGCGAATAGAGCGCCTCGTGAAGTCGAAGGGGGTTTATTTCGTCCTGCTTGCGGTCGCCGCGGGCGTCGTTGCATGCAACGGCGCATCGTCGTCGACGAGCCCTGGGCTGCTGCCCTACGCGGCCCGCCCGCTCACCGGCAACGTGCCGATCAAGCACGTCGTCATCGTGATTCAAGAAAACCGCAGCTTCGACAACTTCTTTGCCACGTTTCCGGGCGCGGACGGCGCGACGGTCGGTCAGGTGGCCGCGATGCCCTCGCCGCTGGCCTCGGCCTGCGCTTCGATCGGCGGAGCCGTGATCACGAAGCCAACCACCGTACCGCTTACCGAAGTGAACTTGATCGGCCAAGGCTTCCCCGGCAACTTTGGAGAGCTTTCACAGGACGAAGACCTCGGTCACATTCACAGCAGCTTTCAAACCGATCGTGACGGCGGAAAAATGGACGGTTGGGATCTCCTCGGCGACAACGCCAACGGCAGCGGCGCCCAACCAGTCTGCACGTATCCCTATCAATACGTCAATCCCTCGGACATCGCCCCGTACTGGGATCTCGCCAAACAATACGTCCTTGCCGATCACACGTTTCAGACCCAAGCCAGCGGCAGCTTCACCGCGCACCAAGACCTGATCGCGGCCGGGACGCAAATTTCGTCGGACGAAGCGCTGATCGACAACCCTTCATATTTTCCGTGGGGCTGCGACGCCTACAAAACCGTGGTGACCGCGATCATCAAGCGCGGCGGCAAGGTATACCGTTACGGCGGGCCCTTCCCGTGCCTTTCCTACACGACGCTGCGCGATCTGCTCGATGCCAAGAACGTTTCCTGGAAGTTCTACGCGATGCCGGTGCAGTCGTGGAAGGGTTGCCAGCACGGCGATACCCCGGGCTTGTGGAGCGCCTTCGATGCGATCAAAGCGGTGCGTTATAGCTCGGAGTGGTACAAGAACGTCACGAAGACCAACACCGTTTTCTTCACGGACATCTCAAAGGGCGAGCTTCCGGCCGTGTCGTGGATTACGCCCGACGGCCCCAACTCCGATCATCCGGCGGAATACAACGCCCCGGCTTGCGAACCCAACGGTCCGCCCTATCCCGCGGTGGATAACGGTCCGTCGTGGGTTGCCTCGGTCGTCAACGCGATCGGAAAGAGCTCGTATTGGGATTCGACGGCGATCGTCGTTCTATGGGACGATTGGGGCGGATTTTACGATCACATGCCGCCCCCGACGCCGTTCAACTGGCAGGGCGGTCCCGGCTTTCGGGTGCCGATGCTGATCGTTTCGCCCTACGTAAAACCGCACGTCGAGCACACCGTCTATTCATTCGGCAGCATCTTGAGATTTATCGAGGACGTCTGGGATCTGGGGACGCTGGGCAAGAGCGACGCGCACGCCACCAGCATCGGCAATGCCTTCGATTTCAGCATGTCGCCACGCAAATTCGGCGCCATACCCTCAAAGTATTCAAAGGAATTCTTCATCCATCAGAAACCGTCGGGCATTCCGCCCGATACCGAATAGGTGGAACGGTCATGAAGGTTTTTTCGTTACCTCTAAGGATCGCCGTAGCGGCTGCGAGCTTTGTGCTGGGCGCGTGCGGGGGTGGGGGTTCGTCGTCGTCGCCGGGCGTCGTCCCAAACAATCCGCAGTCGGGCTCTCCGGGCACTCCGATCCAGCACGTGGTGCTGATCGTGCAGGAGAATCGCAGCTTCGACAATTTTTTTGCGAAGTTTCCGGGCGCCGACGGCGCCACGCGGGGCGAAGAAGAGGTTTTGGAGGGCAGCAAGTACGTCGACAAATGGGTAACGCTTCAGTCGCATTCGCTGATCATGAGCACCGATTTGCAGCATTGCCATAAGGCCTTTGAAACCTCATACGACGGCGGCAAGATGGACGGCTTCGATCTGATCGGTACCGGGGCGTGCGGAGGTCAGTACAAGCCGGCCGGCACGCTCCCATACCAGTACGTCAAGGAAGCCGACATCCAGCCGTACTGGGATATGGCCGAGCAATGGGTTTTGGCCGACCACATGTTTCAAACGCAAGGCAGCGGCAGTTTCACCGCGCACCAGGACTTGATCCGCGGCGGCACCTGCATCACGTCGATTGCTTCTTGCGAGACGCCGTCGCAGACGACTTTGAGCATGATCGATACGCCCGACGCGATGCCGTGGGGCTGCAACTCGCCCAGCGGCGCGCGCACGTGGACGATCAACTACGGCGGCGACGTGGTGCACAACGGCCCGTTTCCCTGCTCGGACGATTTTCCGGACTACGGGTCGAGCGGTTACGAAACGCTGCGCGATCTATTCGACGCCGCCGGCGTGTCGTGGAAATACTACACGCCTTGCTTTAGCGGTTATTCTCAGGGCTGCCCACCGAGCTCGAAATGTCCCGATTGCTCGGGCGATACGCTCAACGCCTTCGACGTCATCTATCCGGTGCGCTACGGCTCCGAATGGGGGACCAAGGTCTCGATGCCCGACACCAACATCTTCAACGACATCTCCGGCGGCACGCTGCCCAACGTGTCGTGGGTGATTCCGGAAGACGACGAGGCGGACCATCCCGGCTATGCAATCGATAAAGGCCCCGAGTGGGTCGCCAGCGTCGTCAACGCGCTCGGCGAGAGCTCGTATTGGGACTCGACCGCGATCTTCATCCTGTGGGACGATTGGGGCGGGTTCTACGACAGCGTCGCGCCGCCGTTTCAAGATAAGTTCGGAGGCTTGGGATTCCGGGTTCCCTGCATGGTGATCTCGCCGTACGACATCGCGGGCTCGGGTAGCCAGGGCGGCTACGTCGAGCACACCCAATACGAGTTCGGCAGCATCCTGAAATATATCGAGGTGAACTGGGGCCTTCCGTCGCTGCATACCACCGACGCGCGCGCGACCTCCATCGGTAACGTCTTCGATTACAGTCAGAAACCGCGCGCCTTCAACGCCATCCCGTCGAAGTACACGGCGCGGTATTTTTTGAACCGGCCGCATCCGCCCCAACATGGCGATCCGCAATAACCGCACCGTAGCCCTCCTTTTCCTGTTTGCGCTCTGCGGTTGCTCTTTCGGCGAGCCGTCGTCGCCGGCGTTGCGCGCCGATGGCGCGGTGAGCGCGCTCGTGCAAACCGGTGGCGGAAAGATCGCGCACGTCGTCTATATCGTCCAGGAGAACCGCAGCTTCGACGATATGTTTCAAGGCTATCCCGGCGCGGATACGGTCTCCAGCGGCAAGAACTCAAAGGGCGAGACCATCAAACTGCAGCCGACGAGCCTCGCGGTAGAGTACGACATCGATCATTCGGCGCAAGCGATGTTCGCGGCATGCCACGGCACCGGCAAGCTACCGGGAACGCAGTGCCGGATGGATGGATTCAACAAGGAGAGCGCGTACGGCGGACCGCCCAATCCCCAATACGTCTACGTGCCGCACTCGGACTCCAAGCCGTACTTTGACATGGCGCACGAGGGCGTGCTGGCGGACCGGATGTTTCAGTCCCAACTCGACGAGAGCTACGTCGCGCATCAATACATCATTGCCGCGCAGGCTCAATCCAGCGTCGATCTGCCGTTTGGACTCTGGGGCTGCGGCGGCGGATCCGGCGACGTTATCGCGACGGTGACCCAGCGCCGCAAGACCGACGGTTTGGCGCAGTCGGTGTGTTTCGACTACCAAACCCTCGGCGACGAGCTCGACCGCGCCGGTCTCTCTTGGCGGTTCTACACCAGCAAGTACGCGTCGCCGTCGAGCGGTGACGGGAGCTATTGGTCGAGCTATCAGTCGATCAGGCACATTTACTACGGACCGGATTGGGTCGAAGACGTGATTACGCCGCAGACGCGATTTCTCACCGACATTGCCGCCGGGAAGCTTGCCAGCTTTACGTGGATCACGCCGATTTGCGTCAACTCGGATCATCCTAACTGCGGTGGCGGATACGGACCGTCGTGGGTTGCCGCGCTGGTCAACGCAGTCGGCAAGAGCAAGTTTTGGAAAACGACCGCGATCTTCGTGCAATGGGACGACTGGGGCGGCCTCTACGACCACGTTCCGCCGCCTTTTGAGGATTACGACGGCTTAGGTTTCCGCGTTCCGCTGTTGATCCTCTCGCCGTACGCGCGGGAGAATCGTGTGTCGCACGTGCAGTACGAGACCGCGAGCGTTCTGCGTTTTGCCGAGGATCTTTTCGGGCTTTCGCCCCTTGCCGCGGCGGATAAGCGCGCCACATCGCCCGCGGCGGATTGCTTCGACTTCACGCAGCCGCCGAAGGCGTTCATTCCGATCAAGGCACCGAAGGTTCCGAGCTTCTTCCTGCATCAACGCAACGATCTACGGCCTCCCGACAATGCATAAACCGCTCTTGGCGGCGGCCGTTATTTCGCTCTCGGGCTGCGCGGGCGCTGCGCTGCCCTACATGCAGGACGGGGCGCCGCTGCACGCGCTCGCGAGCACGGGCGCCGGAAAGATCACGCACGTGGTTTACATCGTGCAAGAGAATCGCAGCTTCGACAATCTTTTTCAGGGGTATCCCGGAGCCGACACCGTGCCGCGAGGCAGAAACTCCGAAGGCAAGCTCGTCAAATTGCGGCCGGTGAGTTTGGCCGACCAATATGACATCGATCACTCGGCTGCGGCAATGTTCGCAGCCTGCGACGGAACCGGTAAGCTTCCCGGGACGAACTGCCGGATGGACGGCTTCGACAAAGAGTTTTCGCTCGGCGGACCGCCCGGCGTGAAGTATCCCCAGTACGTCTTCGTACCGCATAGCGAGTCGCAGCCGTACTTCGACATGGCGCACGAGTGGGTTCTCGGCGACCGGATGTTTCAATCGCACCTCGACGAGAGTTTCGTCAGCCACCAGTACATCATCGCCGCACAGGCTGAAGCAAGCGTCGATCTGCCTTATGGATTGTGGGGATGCTCGGGCGGTCCCAGCGACGCGGTTCCGACGATCACAACGAGCCGAACCTACGGCGCAACTCAGCAACCCTGCTTCGACTATCAAACTCTGGGCGACGAGCTGGACGCCGCGCACCTTTCATGGCGATTCTATACCAGCCAATACGGCAGCGCGGCGAGCGGAGACGGGAGCTATTGGTCGAGCTATCAGGCCGTGCGGCACATTTACTATGGGCCTGACTGGAAGAAAGACGTCATCGCGCCGAACTGGCGATTTATCACCGACGTGCGGCACGGGCAACTTGCGAACTTTACCTGGATCACGCCCGTCTGCGACGATTCGGATCACGTGAACTGCGGCGGCGGTTTTGGCCCGTCGTGGGTCGCGGCTCTGGTCAACGCGGTCGGAAAAAGCAAATTCTGGAGCTCGACGGCGATCTTCGTGCAGTGGGACGATTGGGGCGGTCTCTACGATCACGTTCCTCCGCCGTACGAGGACTTCGACGGGTTAGGCTTCCGCGTTCCGTTGCTGGTGATCTCGCCGTACGCCAAACATGGCTACGTTTCGCACGTCCAGTACGAAACGGCCAGTATGTTGCGCTTTGCGGAAGATCTCTACGGCCTCGGGCAGATGGCGGCAGCGGACCGGCGTGCCAACTCGCCGGCGGTCGATTGTTTCGACTTCTCACAAAAGCCGCGGCCCTTCGTGAAGATCAAGGCTCCGCTGCCGCCGAAGTTCTTCATGCATCAGTACGGCGAATACCAAGCCCCCGACTACGAGTAGAAAGTTTGACGGCGTCGTCTCGGGCGGCGTAAGTGTGTCATCTTGAGCGGAGCGAGCGCAGTCGAAGGACGCACCCTAAATCGTTAGATCCGCGCCAACCACGATTCGGGATGCGCCGGTTATGCCGCGCGTCGCGAATGCGGCGAAGCGCCCGTAGAATTCCAACCATCGCGTCGGGTTTCGCGTTGCGCCGAGCTCGAACCGGTTGGATGGAGTGCGCACGGTGTTGCTGCCGCTGAATCGCAACTCCCTTGCGTACGCGGCGTACATACGCGTCGAGCCGGAGCGGTTGAGTGGAACGGTGTACGTTGAAACGAATTGGTCGAGCTCTTCGGGCGGGCGACTTGCCTGCGCGTACACGTTACCCGAAAGCTTCAACAGTACGTCCCATTGACGTGAGAGACCGCCCCAACCCGATGGTATGGGCGCACCGAAGTAGTAGTCGCCGGAAACAAACGTGGTGTGGTAACCGTCTACGGTATTGGGGTCGGAGTGCTGATAGGTGTAGCCGGTGCGCACTTCCCAATGATCGCGCCCGTCCGGCGCGCTGAACCGCAGCTTGACGTCCGCGACGTCAAACGGCGGATCGAATTTGCCGGACTGCTCCTCCTCGCTCGACCCGTCGTCCTGATCGTCAAGCATGGTCATTTGATAAGCTCGCGCCAGCCTGAATCGAACCGAGAACCCGCGAACGGAGATGGGCTTGTACTGAAGCCGAAACTGCGTTCGCACCAAGTTGCTGCAGAAGGCGGCGGAACTGAGGCACTTCGTGTATGCAGGCTCGATGCCGCCGGTAATCGTCGCGCCGTCCGCACGGGATGCGCCGCCGGCAGCGACGCACAGAGATAGTACGGCCGCCCAGGCCGTGACGCGCGCTGTCACCACGGCGCGGGATCGTAAGGCGTACGAAACCATCGTGACGAATACGACACTATTGTGCCACCACGGTTCAAACGTTACGCGGCCCTATCCTTGCTGACAGCCCTAGCCTTTTGTGCATGCGAGGCGCGGACGCTGGCATCCGTGGAAGTGAACGCACCGACTCCCGCGCACCCGAGGGTCGTCCGCGTCGGCTTATCGATCCGCAACCTGGCCGCCATCGACGAGGTGAAGGAGAGCTGGCAAGTTACCGGGTTAATTACCGCAAAGTGGAACGATCCGAGTCTGCGATATAAGCCTGGGCGCCGAGGCCGCGTTTACCGCGATTTGCCCGACGATCTGTGGAAGCCCGAGTTCGAATTTACAAACGAAGTAACGCCCGCGAACTTCCGGTTCGTCGATTTCTATGCCGAGCCGGATGGAACTGTCGTGTACACCCAAGCGTTTAGCGCAACGCTCTCGACCGGCTTGGACTTGCGGCGATTTCCGTTCGATTCTCAACTCTTATCCGTCGTCGTTCAAGCGGGTGGCGACGACCTCGATAGCACGATTCTAAAGCCGGATCCCCCGGACTCGGCGTTGCCGAACCGCGCCTATGCCGGTCTCGCGCAGTGGGTGCCGCTTTCGCTCACCGAGGGTTCGGGCACCGTCGCAGGGAGCGCCGGCCGCGCGCACGATGTGGAGTTCGGCCTTAAGGTGCGGCGTAATTCCAAATCGTACGTTTTTAAGTTCATCGTGCCGCTGCTGCTGCTAGTGATTATATCGTGGGTGACGTTCTGGCTTTCGCACGAGGAGTTCAGGACCAAAGACCAGCTCCAGTCGGCCGTGGCCACCCTCTTGATTGTCGTCGCCTTTAATATCACGGCCAGCAGCCTCTTACCAAAGACGGAGTACGTCACGTACATCGACGCGCTCTTATTCACGTGTTTCATCTTTGTAATTATCGCGATCGCGACGATCGTTGGGATCCACCTGCTGCAGATCAATCACTCGGAGCAGCGCGCGCTGTTCGTACGGCGGCTCGCGGGCGTCGTTCTCCCGGTTACCTTTCTAATCGCTCAGCTCACGTTGTTCTTCGCATTCCACATCGCGGGCTAGCTGGGCTAACGAACGGCTACTCCGTGTCGACCGGCTTATTCGACGGACGCTGATGCCGGAAGAATTGCGCGGAGTATTTCGACGGAATTGCCACGAACGAGCGCGCCGGCTGAGTGAAATCGAAGCAGTCCACGATGCTGGTGGCACGCACGTCGGTCGTTCCCAAACTCCCCAGGTTCCAGTTGTTCTCGATGAACTTTAGGATGCTGCCAAACTCGTATTGTTGATGCTCGACGTAGCCGGGGGCTCCGTTCGTTTCGCGCGCGTACGCGGAAACGAGCAGCAGCGGCACGCGAAATCCCAGACCGCCCCAATGATCGACCAGCGGCGGGGGCACGTGATCGTAGAAGCCGCCCCAATCGTCCCACACAACGATCACCGCAGTGGACTTCCAATAGGCGCTCTGTCCGATTGCATTGACGACGGAGGCCACCCATGAGGGGCCGGTGTCCGATCCGCCGCCGGGGTGATCGGAGTTCGTGTTATCGGGAATCAGCCACGCGACCGAGGGCAACGTGCCGCCGCTGATGTCGTCGAAAATGTCGGTCGCCGACATCGTGACGTTGGTGCCCCACTCGGGGCCGTAGCGAACCGCGGCGACCGTATCGAACGCATTCCAATACTTGCCGACGTTGCCGATCACGGCCGGCGAGTAGTATTTCCAAGTCACCTGCTTTGCATCGAGCAGGTCGCGCAGCGTTGCGTAATACTTCCCCAACGCGGGAAACTTATTGGTGCACGGAAAGGGGCCTTTATTGTATTGATACTCGAGCGACGTTCCGCTCCAGACCAGCAGCGACGTGACCGTCGAGGGCTTCTGCGCGTCGCAGCCCCACGGCACGCTCGATGGAAAATCCACCAGGCTCGTCGTCTGATCTTTGTCGATCGTGGTGGCGCCGCGAATCAAATCCTGATGGGCGGTGTAACTGCCGCTGCCTTGCGTTTGGAACATATGGTCGCCGAGCACGTACGTCTTGGCGATGTCCCAATACGGCCCGATATCGTTTGGATTGACGTATTGGTAGGGCGCGATGCCGGCTTTCCCGGGACACTTGACGCTGCCGCCGCCTTCCAAATTGAATCCGTCCATTTTCCCGCCGTCATAATCTTCCTCAAAGCCTTTGTACGAGTGTCCAAAATCGCATTCGTCAACGAGGCTCGCTTCAGTCAGCTTGACGAGCTTATCGCCGGAGCCGACTTTCATTTCGCCGGTTTTCGTGCCGTCCGCGCCGGGGAACCTCGCAAAAAAATTATCGAAGCTACGGTTCTCCTGAATCATGACTATGACGTGTTTGATGTAGTGGGAGCTGATGTGCGGATTCTGTGGCGGAGCGCTCTGTGGCATTGCCTGCAGCGGAGCGTTTGTCGAAACGCCGCTGCACGCGACCATCGCGAACGCAACGACCAGCGCGATTGCGCGTTTCAACCGCCGCCTCCACTGCGCAGACGAGCCAGCAGCAAGCCGAGATAGTCGGGCTCGCCCGCCAGCTGATGCTGCCGGTATTGCTGCGCGTCGAACAGCCAATCGGGCAGCGTCGCCGGCAAGCCGATCTCGTCGTTTTGCACGTCGAATTCAAAGGAAACCGGCGGGTCTTGATAGGTCCAGACCGCGCGCGAAACCACCCAGCAGCTGAGAACGTTGCGAAAATAGACCGTTACGTCGGTTGGACTGCGCGGCGCGCTCGGCGTGGGGGCGTACGTTCCGACGAAGTGCGCCTTCACCAAGTCGTGGGTCTGAACGTCGATCCAGAGGTCGCGCAGATTATGTTTGCTCGGGTCGCTCTTGGGATGCAGCGTCATATGATAGGCTTGACGTCCCTCTACGTTCTGGATCGGCGGGACCGGCGCCGCACTCGAGCCGATCGTGTACGGGGACGCGTTGAAGGCAACAACCGTGGCGATCGTCTTGAGACCGCTAAGATCCGGCAGCATCTCAATGCCGCCTGCCGGAGCCACGCGCACCGACGAGCGCATCGTCCAGGCGAACGGCCCGAGGAACTCGGGCAAGATCATCGCCGGGGGAAGCTTGCCGTTGGGTTGAGGGTCGCTGACGTTTTCCATGCCGTCGGAGAGGCGAACGGCATAGCGATGCACTTCAACCGAATTCGTTTCTCCCGTGTAGTATCCCATCGGCGTTTCGCGAACGTGCCACGTCGCCGTCCACACCGCGTACGGCGGAACCGGATAGGATTGCAGGCGGCGAAACGCCGCGTCGAAGATTTGCTGCCCCGGCTCGAGCGGCGCGGCCGCGGCTGCTTGCGCGGGCGCGAGCACGATCTTCATGGCGTCAAAGTCGACGGTATAGGCGTAATTGCGCAGGAAGTCGTGCGAGATCGCTCCCCAGACGGTAAAGGAGAAAATTCCAAACGGCGAGCCCTGCGGCGTGTAGATCCCGGCGACGTTCTGCTGCACGGCCGAGCCCACCGCGACGCGTTGCGCGACGAAGGGTATGGCAGTGACGGCCCCGCCCCCGCCGACGCCGGTAGAAGCCTGCGCTTCGTTGAGTTTGATTCCGGCTGCCTTTACAAGCTCCGGCGACGGCAGCAATCCGCCGCCGGCGAGGCCGGAGTCGAAGAGAAAGAGCCCTGGCGGCGCGTCGTTCACTTGGGCTTGCGCGATGACGAAGTGATCGCCGACCAGATAGCACGGCACGGTCACGGCGCGCACCGCTGCCGCTTGCGCCTCAAAGGCCGCCGACGCCGCTGACGTGCGAGGACGCAGGATCAACTGGTTGTGCGGATAGTCGATGGTGACCAAGAAGCGCTCGAAATACGTGGTGCCGACGATTCCGTCGATCTTTAGGTTCGGAAACAACGACGAGGAGTGGGTCGGCATCACATGGACGGGCACTTGGTACGCGATTGCGCCGCCGAGCGCCAGCGAATCGAGCGTACCGCTCTGCATGGCGGCGCGCTCGCCGCCTGCGAACACGCCGGTGCCGGCGTTTTGGGTCTTGACGCCGATCTGCGCCGCAAAATCGGGCTCGAGCACGACGTCCGCGCCGGTGTCCACCAGGAGGTTTGCCTGCGTTCCATTTGCGAGAACCCGCACGACCGGCAGGGGATCGGCCGTAACGAACGGCACAAGCGCTTCGTCGCCAGCCACTGTCGTGCGGCGCGCCGCTTCGGCCTTGCGGCGCGCCAGCTCTACGAGCAGCCGCGCCGCGCGCGCGTTTTGCGGATCGGCAGCCGCCACCGCGCGCAAGAGGGGCTCGGCCGCCGCCAAATCGTTTTGGTACAAGCGTATTGCGCCTAAACCGAGTTGGGCGTTTGCGTCTCCGGGATGACGCTGCAGGTATGCCTCGTAGGCGGTGGCCGCACGAAGAAAATCGCCGCTGGCGAACAGCGCCGCCGCATCCTCTTGCGCGCGGGCGACGGCAGCGGCGGTGCTAAACATCACCGCAGCGACGATCAGGCTCCGTCCGAACATGCCTTCGGGCTTCGCGACGAGTTAACAAACTCCCCGAATGCCTCATTCCCCGTCAAGGAACGGTCGGCTGGCTTTCGAAGTTTCGAGGACTTCTCGAAGGAGCTGCGCCGATGAAACGTTTGCGTTCGATCGCACTTTGGAGCCTCGCCGTTGCGCTCGCCACGGGATGCCGGAGCAATCTCGGCGGTCTGCCGGCAACCGGTCCGGTCGCCCTGGCCCCCAATGCAACGACGAACCAAACGCCTGGCGCGCCGAAGCAGCCCGAGCTCACGATGCCCCTGACGCGGGTCGGCTCGTCGAACACGATCACGGCCGATCCGCCCGTGCCGCGGCCGGACACCAAGCCGTGCGTCGTGACGCTGTTTTACCACTACGCCTTCAAGAACTTTAGCAACAAGACGTTTCCGTACAAACCGCCGGCCGATTGTCCCGGGCCGTGGGCGAAAGTGGTCTTCAACTTCGACGTGCGCGTGACCAAAGGGATTCAGTACGATCGCACCGGCATCATCTGGGTGGACGGCGGGGTCATTTATTTCGGTACGACCTCGGAGCCGTCTCCGAATCTCGCGCCGCATTGGCACGTCGCGCGCGATGTAACCGATCTCTCGGCACTTTTCACCAAAGCCTCAACTGGTCAGGTCTCCCTCTGGAACTGTTACTGCCCGCCCGACTACAACGGCTATCAAATCGGCAAGGCGTACCTGCAGTTCTATCCGCCCGACGCCAAGTATCCGGCCCCGCCCGTTCCCGACGAAGTCATCGGCTTGCCGTATAGCCCGCCGCTCGGCAACGTTGCCACGCTACCTCACACGCCGATGGAGTATGCGGGTTATCTTCCGACCAACATCGTGCAGGCCTACGCCGACGTCTTTCTGCAATCGCAAGACAAAGAAGAACAATGGTTCATGGACGTCCCCGACAAGGTTTGGCGGCAGTCGAAGCATGCATTGGGTTTCTCGCGCGGCTCGGCGTTTCGCGAAGGAGTCGTAACCGTGGACGGTCAGCCCGCCGGCCTGGCGCCGATCTACCCATGGATTTACACCGGCGGAATGGATCCATATCTTTGGTTCCCGATTCCCGGCGTGCAAACGCTCGACTTCGCACCGTTCCGGGTGAACATCACCCCATTCGCGGGCCAGCTTTCCAACGGGGCAGCGCATACGATCGACGTGCGCGTCTTTCGGGCCTACGATTACTTTAGCGGTGCCGGCGACTTGCTGCTCTACCTCGATCCGAAGCAGACGTCGCTGACCGGGAGCGTGACGGAAGACACGCTTCCGAAAGAGCCGGATCTCTCCATCACCGATACCATCGCGTATGGAACCGGCACCGGGATATTTGGCGGCGCGACCGCAGAAGGCTCGGTTGATACCCACAGCCGCAACGACTACACGATCTCGGGCTACGTCAACTCGTCATCAGGCAAAATTACGACGACCATCAACGGTTCGGCGCACTTCGTCAACGAGCAAAGCTTCGACTACACTTCGAGCCGCTACGTGCAGCTCGCCACCCAAAACACGCATTTCGGTACGACGATCACCACCCAGGACGGTTCTCACCAAACGATCGAAACGGACTCGTTCGAGTATCCGCTCGACGTGAGCTATCCGATCCTAGCGCACGGTTCGGAGCTCTTGAATCCGGTCAAGGTCTACCAAGGCTTTCGCGCCGACCGGTCCGTAAGCAGCGGCGGGCCCCCGCTCACAACGCAGATCTCGAACACGGTCAAAAGCGTCAATACGCTGATCTTCAATTCGAGCTTTGAGATCACCGGCGAGCGGAACAGCTCGTCGCTGCAGCTTTACACCTGGGCCGCAAAGCGCCCGGACGTGTGCTACGGCGAGCAGATTGAAACCAAGAATAACGTCGTAACGGCGATCAGCGAGCCGGGCTGCACCGCCAAGCCGCCGCCGCGCCGTCGTCCCCGCGCGTAGCCGGCCACGCGTCGTTACTGCGTTCCGATCTTCTCGTTGGCGTTGTCGAGGAGGTAGATTTTGTCGGCGTGACGCGCGCCCAGGGCCTTCTGGTCGTAGATGATTCCAACATACTGGCCGGCCTTGACCTTGCTCATTTGGTACGTAGTCTTACCGTCGGCCGAAAAGACCTGATCGAACTTCGGCACGAGCTCGAAGCTCAACGTTTGCTTGGTCTTGGGGTCTTCCACCTTGATATTGCTGGTCGAGACGTGAACGGTTATGCCGTAGAACGTGTTGGTCGCGAACGCCGCCTGCGGTACGACTGCGAGGAGGAGCGCGAGCAGCGGCGCCGTGACCCGGAGAATCGATGCATGAATCATGATTGACGTGTACCCGCCTAGCAGGCGGTCTATACGTTCGAACCGGCGAAGCGGCAGGCGTGGAGGCGATGCTGTTTGCCGACGGCGGATCGCGCGGCAACCCAGGGCCCGCCGCGAGCGCCGCGGTGCTGCTCGATCCGCAGGGCGAGCTCCTGGAGGAGATCGGCGCTTATCTCGGCGTCGCGACCAACAACGTCGCCGAATGGACGGCGCTGCTTCTCGGTTTGGAAGCCGCCGCGAAGCGTGGAATCCGCCGCTTGAGCGTCCGCTTGGATTCCGAGCTGGTGGTAAAGCAACTGCGCGGCGAGTACCGCGTCAAACACGCCGGCTTGCAGCCGCTGCACCAACGCGCGCGGGCCTTGCTGCGCAAGTTTGCGGAGGTTGAGGTTCGCCACGTGCCGCGCGCGCAGAACGCTCTTGCCGATGGACTGGTGAACCGGGTTCTCGACCAGGAAGCCTCAACGCCGGCAAAGTAGGCGGCAACATGCGGCGGTTTCCGATCGAGATCTTCATCGTGGTCATCTGCGCGGTAATGTTGGTTCTGGGTTGGCGGATTTACGGCACCGGCGAGATGGGGCGCTTCGGTCCGGCGATCCATGCGCAGCATGCCCCAAGTGAGCTCTATGCTCGAATGCTGGTCCGCTATCCGAAGCCGCCGATCTTTGAGGAAGAATATCGCATGTCCGACATCGAGGGCGTTTCGAAGTTCTACTATCGCATTCGTGGGTACGATGGGCGCCAAATCACGGTTAGCGCGCCACCCGCGCGGGTATACGACGTCAGCTTTTTCTTCGGCAAGCTCGGGCAGGACGGGATCTGGGACCTCGTCAACAAGCCGCCGCTTCCCAACGCCTCGGCCCGTTACACCGTTTACGTGAAGCAGCTCGCCGATTACAAGCAAGGAGAGCGCACCGTTACGTTCACCGACCCGCAATACTGGGCGTTGAAGGCGGGGCAGCAGTACGAGATCGATCTCTCTAAGGGCGTTCCCAAGGATCTTGTGCACATCGAGAGCCAGCAGGCCGGAGATGCGCAGTACGTCAAGATCGTCGCCGACTTTCGAGATTTTGGTCCGGATGAGTTCAAGCATAACGTCGAAGTAGCTCAGGCCCGGATTCGCGGAGTCCACGGCTAGCGTGGGAAGGCGTTTGGCGGTGCGAGCCCTGGTGGCGCTGGCGCTGCTCGCAGTAACGGCGTTCCAGGGCTACAAAATTCTTGAAAGCCCCGACAGCCAGCTCTTCGGCAAGACCCTGGTCCGGGGGCCGAAGGACCGGCGGGTGGTCGCGCTGACCTACGACGACGGCCCCAATCCTCCATATACGAACCAGATTCTCGCGGTGCTCCGCGCGGAGCACGTGAAGGCGACGTTCTTCGTGGTCGGCCGCGCCGTGCAAGCATATCCGCGCGTCGTACGCGCCGAGGTCGAAGACGGCAACGCCATCGGCAATCACACCTGGCGGCACGAGCACCTGCTGCTCGACGACCAGAACGGATTGCGCCGGACACTCGAGCGAACGGACGAGTCGATCTTTGCCGCCGCGGGCGTCCATTCGCGAATTATGCGGCCGCCGTTCGGTGCGCGGGATTGGATGGTGCTCGCCGAGGTCCGCAAGCTGGGGTACACGCCGGTGATGTGGTCGGTGCCGCTGGCTGACGATTGGGAGTACCCACCCGCGCGCGTCATAGCCGCGCGGGTCCTTCGTTACGCAGGCGACGGAGCGATCATCGCTCTTCACGATGGCAACCGCGGAATCGTTTGCGCCCGGATGCGCGTCGCGGCGCGTGTATGCGATCGCAGCGCCGACGTCGAGGCGACGCGTATCATCGTGGAGACGCTCAAGGCCGAGGGTTACCGGTTCGTCACGATTCCCGAGCTGCTCGCCATGGAGGCGCCCCAGCCTATGCGTACACCTTCCCGTTTAAGCGAATGAATCCGTCGGGATGCCGATGAGCGGGATCGTGATGCGTCCAGTGAACGACCGGCAGTTTTCCCGGATCGTGCACCATTTCGCCGCGAACCTCGATCGTGTCGCCGAGGTGAACCGGACAGCGCGGCGCGATGCTGACGTTATCCACGATTTCGATGTTGCCGGCGCTGCTGGCTACGTTGAATGCTTCGTGCACGGCATGGGTGCGCGAGCCGTAGAAGAAGCGCGGCGCCGACGCGACCGTGGCCGCGAAATCGACCCACGCCGGCGCGGTGGCGGTATAGGCTGCGGCCAAATCCATCGCGGCTCACATCACGCGCGCCACGGCGCTTGCCTAGGGTCATTTGCGTGAGAACGATCCGCACGGCGCGTTTGCTGCTGGTGCCGGTCACTTCGGCCAACGCCGGTTTGCTTTGGGAGGTGCTGCAAGAACCCGATTTGCGCGATTTCCAGGATCTTCCCGATGTGGACCGCGCGCAGTTCTTACGGGTGGTCGGCGCTCGCCCAACCCGATTTGCCCCAGGAGCCGCGGGACGCTTCGAATGGCTGCTCCACTTCGAGGACGCCGGCGGCGAGCCGGTCGGTTGGGTTTCGCTGCGGATCGCCGAGTCAGGCCGCTCGGCGGCCGAAATCGGATACAGCGTCGTGCGCGCGCATCGCGGCCGCGGCATCGCGACCGAAGCGGTCGCCGCGCTCGTCGAGGAAGGCTTCCGGCGCGCGCGGCTGCGCGAGATTCGGGCGTATTGTCTGCCGGAGAATCACTCGTCGCGCGCGGTGTTGCGCCACAACGGATTCGAAGACGAAGGAACGTTGACGCGCGGAGCGACCGTTGGAGGCAAACCGGTCGACGTGATCGCGCATTCCCTCCAGCGCAGTCGCTGGACCTCAAAGCTTAACGCGAGTCCTCAGGCCACTCGATCGTAACGCCCGCTTCGTGGAAACCGGCGTATCGCTGCGTCAGTTCCCCGCGCAGATAGGCCAGAAGCGGCTCGCGCACCACACCAACCGCGATTCGTTCGCCAACCTCGGCAAGCGGAACCCACGCCGCCTCAACCACGTGATCGTCCTCGACCTGTGTCATCCTGAGCGGAGCGACCGCAGGGAGCGCAGTCGAAGGACGAAGAGACGTAAACTCAACGCTAAACGTTACGTTCAACACGTGAACGTCGCCGTCGTAGCTCTCGCTCACGTACGCTACCTGACCAGCCTCAACGCGTAAGCCGGTCTCTTCATAAAACTCGCGCACCACGGTTTCAGCGAGCAGCTCGCCCAGCAGTTGACGCCCGCCGGGAAGATTCCATAGCGGTTGCGGATGCGACGGATAGCGTGAGGCCACCATCAGCAGGCGGCCTTCGCTGATCGCAATGCCGGTTGCCAGGTGGATCATCGAGCCGCCGCCGCGATGACGTCGAGCGTGCGCGCCGCGGTGCGTTCCCAGCTGAACTGCGCTGCTCGGATCGGCCCTTGGCAGCGCAACTCGGCGGCGTAAGCTTCGTCGCCGGAGACCCGCAGAATCGCGTCGGCGAGCTGCTCCTCGTCACCCGCGCAAACGTAGCATGCGGCATCGCCGCCGGCTTCAGGGATCGCCGAGGCATTTGAGGCAACCACCGGCGCGCCGTAGCTCATCGCCTCGAGCACCGGCAGGCCGAAGCCTTCGTAGCGCGACGGAAAAGCCAACAGCGCGCAGTTGCGGTAGAGCGCGGCAAGCAAATCGTCGTCCACGAATCCCAGCTCGGTCACCCGCACGCCGTCCGCCGGCCTCCAGCCGTCGAGGCGTGTTGTCACGACGAGCGAGAGATCGGGCCGCCGCCGCGCGACTCGTGCCATCGCCGCGAGCAGCGTGTCGAAGCCCTTGCGTCGCTCGGGCGCTCCGACATATAAGACGTACGGACCCAGCGCCGATACGTCGAGCGCGACTGCGGCGGGCATCCGAGTCGGCGCGACGCCCAGCGCGATCGGCACCAGACGCTGCGGCGAAATCCCAAGCTCCCGCGAGAGCTCGGCTTGCGCGAAGTGCGAATCGGTAATCAACGCTTTGCAGCGCTGCGCCGCCGCTCGAAAGATCGCTTGCGTCTGTGGTGCGTAATCGGGAACGACGAAGTTCGATGCGTCGTGCAGCGTTGCGGTCGCCGGCAGCGAGAAGTTCGTCCAACTGCAGCCGTTAAACGGAAACCAAAGCGCGTCGAGCCGGGCTCGTCCGTGGAGGCCTCGCGAGACGACGCGATACCGCCGCTGCTCGACCTCGCGAAGGTAGCGTTGGCGGACCGTCCAGGTATGCCACTCCGGTACGATCAGCGTCACGTCGACCCGCTCGCGTTCGCGCTCCCACCAGACGCGGAGTATCTCGCGCAGGTAGCGTCCGATGCCCCGGCGATCGCCGGGAAGGTTCCATGCATCGACTCCGAGTCTGATCATCGAGCAACCGCCCGAAAGAGCTCGACGTGGCGCCGAGCGCTCTCGTCCCAGCTGAAGGTAGCGGCGCGTTGCACTCCCGCGACGCGTAGCCGCGCGCGCAGGGGCTCGTCGTCAACGATGCTCCGTAACGCCACCGCCCAAGCCTGCACATCGTCAGCCGGCGCGTAGAGCGCGGCATCACCGCCGATCTCCGGAAGCGAGCCGGCACGCGCAGCCACTACCGGAGTGCCGCAACCCATCGCTTCAAGCATCGGCATGCCGAAGGTTTCGTGATATGACGCAAGTGCAAGCGCGAGCGCGCCGCGATAACAGGCGCGCAGCGATTCATCGCGCCCTACGATCAAATCGTCGCCGAGATTGCCGACCGCAATCACTCCGGGCAACTCCGGCGCCCGCGGCCCGGCGACGGCCAGCGCCGGCCCTTCGCCCTGCGGCCAGGCCCGCCGGTAGGCTGCATAGAGCAACTTAAAATTCTTGCGCGGCTCGGCAATCGGGTCGCCGACGAAGAGCAGAAACCGGCGTCCGCGCAGCGGCGGTGGAAGCGGCTCGGGCGGCCCGGGCACAAACGACGTCTCGACGCCATGCTCGATCACTTCGATTCGTTCCGCAGGCACGTGCAGGAGCTCGCGGACTTCCGAAGCGCCAAAATGCGAAACGGCAACGATCCGCGCGGCGGTCCGTGCCGAGCGGAGGAACGGCTGCTGCGCGTGCTCGCGACGCCGCGGATCGGGGTCGGGATAGTGAAACGGTACTGCGTCGTGAATCGTTGCGACGCTCGGAATCGGCGACGAGAAGAAGGTTCCGTTGGCCGGATGCCAGATGACGTCGAGCGTGCCGGCTGCGCGAGCGCCGACGGCAAATGCGCCGCTGCCGAGCGCGCGCTCGTAATCGCCGCGCATTCGCCGTGGGAAGAGCCCGGTAGCCAAAAGCGTGAGCTCCACGTCGTCGCGAACGACGAGCCGCCGGAGAACGGCGCGCGCATAGCGGCCGATGCCGCGCGTATCCTGCGCGATGACGCGCGCGTCTACTGCCAGGCGTAGAGGCGGCATCGCGCCGACTTCGAATCTTCGTTCATGGTGTCATTCTGTCGGGCGACGTAGCGGCGCACCTCATCCTTGGGCCGCGCGAAGAGCCGTTTTTAACGGCAATGCTCGAATCCATCCAAGACGTGGCGTCGCTGCTGATCGTCAACGACAATGCCGCCGATCCCTCGCCGCACTCGGAGATCTTGGCCGCGAGCCGCTTCGGGCGTGAGAATCGCCTGATCGTGGATCGCACGCCGTTTAGCGGGTTCGCTGCGGCGCGCAACGTTTGTCTTGGCTTGCATGCCGAACGAAGCAAGGCGCGGTGGGTGGCGTTCGTCGACGCCGACGAAATTCACGGCGATGCCGCGCGCCGCATCGCGGCTCGGCTCGACCGGGTGCCCTCCGCCTACGATTTCGTTGACGGCTACACGTGGCATTTCTTTGGATCCTTCGATTACTACACGTCAATCGAGCGGCGGATGATGTTTTTTCGCTTTCGTCCGGATCTGCGATGGGAGGGCGCGGTGCACGAGCGGCTGGCCGGCCTGAGCGGAAAGCGGCTCGCGCTGCCGTACGTATATGGGCATTACGGTCACACTCTCGAGCCGCGTCGCCATGCCGAAAAGGGCCGTCACTATTCGTCGCTCGGGGCGCCGGGCAACGTCCTTCGGGAGGACGAGCTGGGGTTCTTCGACGTTCCCGCCTATTTCGCGCCGGTCTATCCCAGGCTGCTTGCCTTCGGCGGGCGGCACCCCGCGGCCGGCCGTCAGGTGCTCGAAAGCCTGGCACGGCCCTTACGGCGGGACCACGAGCTGACGGCCCGGATCGTGAAAAGCCAGCCCCGGGGGGTAAAGCTCCGTAATCTCGTGCGTAAGCTCAACTACGAACTGCGGTGGCGCTCGCGGGGCCTCTCGGGATTGGCCCGCGACCTAATTTCCGATGGGTCTGTGAATACGAAATTATTGCGAAGATATGATTAAAATGATACAATGGATACCTGCACGGGGCATCTTATGACCGCCCCTAGGAATTTATGACCTCAGGTATGACGCGCCTTGGTCCGTCAATAATCCGGCGCCAGGGCCTTGAGGAATGGTTGGGACGCTTTAAGAGCGTTCCAGTTCGGTTTTTGGTCGCGCCGCCGGGCTTCGGCAAGACCATGGCGCTTCTGGGCTATCTGCGCCACATGGCCACCAACGGGTTCTACTGCTCGCTGGAAGCCGGCGCCGACGCGGCAAGCGTCTGGGGCGCGGTCGGCGAGGCGCTGGCCCCGGGTTCGGGCTCGGCTTCTCACGAAGCCGTCATCAAGGCCCTCGTGGCACAGGCTCCGCTCGAGCTGGCCATCGATTGCAGCCAGGTTCCAGAGGCCGGCGGCATCGCGGCGATCGTCAAGCTGATCGAGGAGCTGCCCGAGCAAATCTCGCTGCTGATCGCCTGCCGCTCGCGAGCCGCTCTCCAGGTGGCGCGGTTCGTTTCCGAGGGCAGCGCCGTGCTGTGCGATGCCGAGCGGCTGGCCTTTGATGCAGCCGGCATCCGCCAAGTTGCTGAGACCTGCGGCGTGGCGTATTCACACGCGGATGTGGCGCGCATGCTCGAGGCGACCGACGGATGGCCTCAGGTCGTCGGCGGCGCGCTGAGAAAGGCCGCCGAAGACAGTTGCAACCTCGGCCAGGCGTTCGAGCACTGGCGCATGCGGCACGGTCACCTTTTCAACGAATTTGTATCCGAAGCGCTCAAACACGTTTGCGAGAACGAAGCCAACCTGGTCCTCAAATTAATGAGCGGCTCGCACCTCGACGATCGTTCGCAGCTGCAAGCGCTCGAACAGCAAGGGCTCTTCGTCATTCATACCGGCGATGGCTATCGTCCGCTGCGGGCGCTCTCGCGCAGCCGCATCTACGATCGGTACGGGCGTCTGATTCAGCCCGCCGCGCCGATGCACGTCCGTTTATTTGGCTGGTTTGCCGCGGAGATCGACCGGCAACCGGTCGAGTGGATTCGCCGGCGCGATCGGCAGATTTTCAAATACGTTTCGATGCAGCCCAACGGCAGCGTGTCGCGAGCGGAGCTCGGACGGCTCTTCTGGCCCGATACCGAACGGCATCTCGTCGCTCAAAGCCTGCGAACGGCTTGCTCGAATATTCGCAAAGCCATCGCTCGCATCGTCGGATTCGACCGTGTCGATTCGTATTTCCGCGCCGGCGACGAGCTCTCGATCGATCCCGACAACGTGATCATCGACGTAGCCCGCTTTGTCTCGCACCTCGACGACGCCGAAGAGCAATACAATCGTGGTGAATTGCGGGCGGCCTACACGCACTACCGCAGCGCCGCGCGCGTATACCGCGGAGACCTGCTGATCGGCGATGCCCACGAGGCCTGGGTCGCCGCGCTCGACGCTACGCTCAAGGAGCGTCACGTGACCATGCTCGAGCACATGGCGCGAATCGTCGCTACGCTCGACTATCAACGCACCGATAAGCCCAGCCTGCGCCTAGTTTCGGGATCGTAGCCTTCGTGCGCGGCCGGTGGCTGGGGGCGGTCATCGTCCTCGCAACCCTTGCTGCGCTCGGCCTCCAAACGGAAGTAGTCGCACGCACCGGTTTTCTGATGGGCGATTTCCGCGCATTCTATTGCGCGGCCCGGGTCGCGTCGCATGGGGCCAATCCGTACTATACCGAGCCGCTCCATAGCTGCGAAGTCGCGGCCGGTGCCAAGCGGTTCTTTGAGAAAAATCCGGGCGTCACGATTCCCGCACCGCTGCCCGGCTACGCGATCGCATTGCTGGTGCCGTTTTCGATGTTGCCGTTCGCCGCGGCCGCGAGCCTCTGGGCAACGCTCTTGCTGGGCACACTGTCTGCCTGCGTCCTTGCCCTCGCGCGCGTCGCCGACGTCTCGTGGGAGATGGCGCTTGCAGCCTTTTCGATCGCGCTGGGCGCGATTTGCTTGCCGTTCGGCGAGGTCGTTCCGATCGCGCTGGCCTGCGCGTGCATGGCAGCATACTGCGCGCGACGGGGGAACATGCGGATCGCAGCCCTCCTCGCGGCCGGCGCGATGGTCGAGCCGCACCTTGGCCTGCCGGTTTGCGTTACGCTGGCGCTGTGGAAGCCGGCGACTCGCCTCGCGCTTGTGCTGTGCTTCGCGGCGCTGGCGGCGCTCGCGCTGTTGCTGCTCGGCCCAGCGGCGAACGTCGAGTATTTGACCGGCGTGCTGCCGGCGCACGCCCTGTCGGAGATCAACCGCGACACGCAGTACAGCCTGGCCGCGGTACTGGCGGCTTTGGGTGCGCCTGCCGCGTCGGCCGAACGCGCCGGCATGCTGTGGTATGTCGCGATGTTGGTCGCGGGAGCGGCAACCGGCGGAGTGCTGGCACGGCGAACCGGCAATGCGGCCTTCCTCGTTTGCGTTCCGCTGGCATTCGCGGTCTTCGGCGGAACGTTCATCCACCTCACGCAGATTGCTGCGGCGCTCCCGGCGGCGGTGCTGCTCGCCTCGTACTCCACCGGATCGCGCCGGGTGCTCGCCGTGGTGGCATTGCTGCTGCTCGCCGTTCCGTGGGGCTGGGTCGTCTCTCCCGCGTTGCTGATCGCGCCGCTCGTTCCGGTCGGATACCTTGCCTGGCGTTACTGGAGCGACAACCTTTCGGCGGCGCTGATAACGGCAATCGCCGCAACGTTACTGCTGCTAGGATTGGGAGAGAGCTACACGCTCACCGCAACGCACTTTGGCGTCGCGGTTTCAGCGCCGGTCATCGATCCGCGCTTGCCCGAAGCAGCCTGGAGCGCGTACTCGCGCAACGGCTCGCATGCGAGCCTTGCCGCGTGGGCGGTGAGAATTCCAAGCTGGACCGGATTGGCGCTTTTGCTCGTGCTATTGGTCCGCGAAGCGCGGATGCGGCTGCGGATTCCGGGGGCCGTGATATTGGCGGCTTGTTGCACCGTCTTGCCGTTTGGCGCGCAGATTTACGGCGATCGCGCGGGAGGATGGCTGATGGTCGACTTTCGCGCCTACTATTGCGCGGCGCTCGCCCAACGCGACGGCCTCGATCCATACTTCGCGCAGCCGCTGCACGCGTGCGAGAGCGCGTCGCCGGCCCCATATTTCCGCGCTCGGCGTGACGTGACCGTTCCCGCGCCGTACCCGCCGTACGTGCTGCTGCTGCTCTATCCGCTGACGATGCTGCCTTTCGGCGCAGCCGCATTTGCATGGTGGTTCGTGGTAGCGGCGGCGCTTGCGATCGCGACCTGGGCGCTCGCGCGAATCGCCGGACGACCGGGTGTCGTCGCATGGGCGGGACTTGCGCTCTCGGTCGGACTGGCAACGTTTTCGACGGGCAACCTCATGCCCGTCGGATTTGCAGCGCTGATGGCTGCTGCATTGTGCGTCGCACGCGGGCGGATTGCGCTCGCGGTGCCGTGCATCGCGTTTGCAATGGTGGAGCCGCAGATCGCGCTGCCCGCTGCGATCGGTTTTTTCGTTGCCTATCCTTCGGTCCGATTGGGGCTCGCGCTCGCGGCCGGCGGGCTTGCCGCGTTCGCGGTTGCCGGCGCGGGCCTGCAAACGAGCCTCGCTTATCTCACGACGGTGATTCCGGCGCACGCGCTTTCGGAAGTCTCGCGCGACAATCAGTACAGCCTTGCAACCGTGGCCGCCGCCTTAGGACTTCCCGATGGCGCGGCGGCGACGCTCGGAAGCGTTTCGTACGCGGCGATGGCGGCCATCGGCGTGATCGCCGGCCTCGGTTTGGCGCGCCGCTACGAGCAGCCTGCGCTAACGCTGCTGGTGCCGGCGGCGTTTTCGCTGATCGGCGGAACGTTCGTGCACACCGCCGAGATCGGCGCAGCGGTTCCCGCCGCGCTGCTGCTCGTCTTGCACGCACCGCAGTATCGCGGTTGGCTCTTCGGCGCGCTGGTGCTGTTGGCGGTTCCATGGTTGATGGCAACCTCCGCGTCAATCTTCCTTGCGCCGGCGTTCCCGGTCGCATATTTGACGTACGCGCTTTGGCGGCGTGACCGAACGTACGCGCTGGGAGCGGCGGTCGCGTCCTTCGCGGTGCTTGCGCTGCTGTTTACAATCGCAGCCCACCCCACGTTCATCGCGCATGCCACGCGTAGTCCGCACGCCTATCCGCCGATCGATCCCGAGCTGGCGGAGGCGAGTTGGCGGCAGTTCGTTCTCGCGAACGTGACGAATCGTCCGATCATGTGGCTGCTGCGCCTGCCGACGTGGATCGGACTCGCGGCGCTTGCCGTACCGGCGTTGCTGCTCGCGCGTAAGCCGCGTTTGAGATTCGCGGCCGAATCGGCATGAATTTCCAATGACGGTATGCTGCGTCGTCCCCGCGTACCGGGCCCGCATGACCGTTTGCGACGTCGTCCGGAACGCGCTGCGTTACGCGGATGCGGTTGTGGTCGTCGACGACGGTTGCCCTGAGGGATCGGGCGATGCGGTACATCAGGCCTTTGGCGGTCATCCATCGGTGCATGTCCTTAAGCGGAGCGAAAACAGCGGCGTGGGCGCCGCCACTAAACAGGGGATTGAGAAAGCGTTGGAGCTTGGCCCCGACGTCATCGTCAAGATCGACGCAGACGGCCAGATGGACCCGAGTTACATTCCGAGTATAGTTGCGCTTTTCAAGAACGACTCCAACCTCGCATACGTGAAGGGTAATCGCTTCTTCGATCCGCGCGTACTATCCAGGATGCCCAAAGTCCGGCTCTTTGGAAACTCCGCCCTATCGTTGCTGGCAAAGTTTGCGTCGGGTTATTGGAACATCCTCGATCCAACGAACGGCTATGTCGCTTTTTCTGGTCGCCTCATGCCTGCAATCAACTGGAGAGGCTTTGCGAATTGCTACTTCTTTGAAATATCCGTCCTATGCGAGCTCGGACTGAAGCGCGCCACGATTGCGGAAATGGAGATGGAGACGATCTACGGCGGGGAGTCGAGCTCGCTCTCAATCTCTCAAACGCTTTTTAGGTTTCCGCCCAAGCTCTTGCGGCTGTTTCTTCGGCGGCTGCTTTTGCAGTATTTTTTATTTGATATCAATTTGGCATCGCTCTACATCCTGCTCGGGCTCGCCCTTTGTAGCTTTGGTGTTGGCTTTTCCATCTTTGAGTGGGTTCAGAGCGCGGTAACGGATGTGCCGCGTACGACTGGTACCGTCATGCTGGGGGTCCTGCCGTTCCTTATGGGGTTTCAATTGTTGCTAAACGCGCTTTTATACGACGTGCAGTTCGGAGCGAAGTCCGCACGAGAATTCTTCGGCGAGAAGGTGCGCGCGGAGAAGTTGCGGAGCACGTCCTAGCTAAACACGAAGTTCGGTTTCCCCGATAAGGCCGCGTTAATTCTAAAGATGGGACGTGCCTGCGCCATTCGCTGCACGCCGCTCCAACCTCGCTGAGCGGCGATTTTCTCGACCTCTCGGAAGAAGTCGAGCTCCTCCTGGAAGCGGGCGCCGGTTTTCGAAAGGAGCGCCGTCGCCTGTGCGCTGTGCCTCCTGTATCGGTATGCCTTGCTGTGCGTTCCGACGATCGTCCCGCCGGCGCACAGCACCCCAAGCGTGAATCGCATGTCCAAGACGAAGCGATGGTTCGGTGAAAAACGATGCTCACCGATCTCTGCGCGCCGATACATAAGGGTCGGGCACATGACGTAGTTTCCCAGAATCAAGCGGCGAATGCCCTGCGGGCCCCGTACAATGATCGGCTCGCACTTTGGCTCGATAAAGTCCTTCACGCGATCGGGCAGCGAAAAGCATGGCCGGCCGTGTCTGTCGATTACCGTCGCGCCGCAAAAGTACAGAGCTGCGACGGGTGCCTCCTTGGCAAGGCGAATCATGGTTGAAATGTAATGCGGTTCGAGTTCGTCGTCCATGTGCAATAACGTGAGGAAATCGGTCTCTGCTGCAGCGATGCAAGCATTCCAGGCGTTGCCGATTCCATGTTCTCCTTCGTTACGCCGGTAAGTTAAACGAGCGTCGCGAAAATCTGCCACTAGTGTCTCAACCTCGGGTGTCCCGTGTTGCGAGTCGTCGAGCAGAAACGCAGTCCATGCTTGGAAGTCTTGGGAGATTAGGCTCCTCAAAGCAAGTCGAACATAGTCAAGCGACTCGCCGGCGAAAGGAACGGCGACGGTCACATTCGGCGTCGACATACCGTCACAAATTCGTTATGGAGAAAGACCTTACCTATGAATCTCGGAAAGGGGAATGAGTATTGCGCCATCAAGGGCAGCATCAGTCGGTCCGCGTGAGCTCGCAGCGCCGCAAAATCCACGAACCGTACGTGTGTCGGGTCACTACGAAAACCGGCTTCCTGCGGCGTGATCATAACGAGCTTGCCGCCGGTTTCCAGAAACGGCAGGTACGAGAGCAGAAGAACGTGGGCATCAGACTCGCTCATGTGCTCGAGCACGTGCGAGATCAAGAGTGAGTTGAAACTGCCATGCCTGAAGGCTGAGAATTCGTCCGTCGTATATGCGGTAAGCCCTCTGGCCCGAGCTGCCACAATACATTTATGGTTGTGATCGACGCCAACCGAGTCCGAACTCAGCGCGCGTAAATTTCGTCCTACTCCGCAGCCCACGTCAAGCGTTCTGCCAAGGTTCAACCGCCGGAGATTCCAACGATAAGGTCGTTGAACGTCGAAGAAGCGTTTCCATGACGCACCGCCGAGACGTTCAAGCCGCTCGGCGTATTCAGGGTCGCTCGTGTCGTTCACGATTGGCACGCACTTTTACAAGCCGATCCAGCCACCCTCTCCGCTTAGCGGTGCGAGTTCGCACGATCGGGAGCCGCGTCAAGCCCCGCCGTAACATAAGACGGGTCGACGCGCTAACGGCTACGGATGAATCAGTCTTGCGAGGTTCGGTGCCAGTGCGCGGAACGCGGCAACGTCGAACGCGGTCAGCCTGTAGAGGACATGCCAATGGGCCTCGGCTGCCACGAGGACGTAGTTTGCTGCAACGTAGAGGATACCGCTAAGTCCGGATCTGCTCACCCCACGCTTCTACCCGGCTAGCCGGTGCTTAAACCGCGCTCCTCCTGGAGCATCTTGGGGCGCAGGCCTGCCGCGGCGTCGAGCAAAGCGCGACGTTGGCGATGCGAGGAAACTCTGGCCCGAGCCGCCTCTGGAGCTGCGGCACGCGCCAGGGCACGGTCAAGAGCGGGGATCCGCATGTGCGGGGTTGCAGAGCAGCTTTGGCTTGCGACGAGGGAGCCGAGCGGCAGAACTGTGTAGACGCCGCCGATCACGCCAAAGGCTACCGAGCCAGGACCAACGCGGTAGCAACCCTGTATGATAACTACGGCGCCTGCGGTTGGGGGAGCGAAATCGCTCCCGATTGAGGGTACGGCGCGCACGCCAGGCCGGTCGCAAGCACGCGCTAAGTGCAGTAGAAGGCGGCGAAATCTATCGCTTGTACTAACGAGTGGTGGGCGTACGAGGAAATGGGCCGGAAGACGCGAGGACCAGGACAGCAAGCAGCGCGCGCGCTTCACGCGCTAGCCGCTCGCGAATGCCGGTACGGGAATGTCGCCCACCCACCAGCGCCGCGTTCCCGAATCCAGATGGACGTGGTCGTCGTAGTAGCCAATTCCTCCAGAGATTGCGCGCGACCAGCAAACGCCGAAGAGATCGCGCATCGAGATGCCTTCGACGTACATATCGGCGGCTTTTGCGTACAAGTGCATGCTGTTACGCGCGGCGCCTTCGGTCGCCGCATTCGTTTCCGGAGTGCGGTAGCCGCTCGTAATCATCAGCGGGCCCCCGATGCCGTGCAGCGCGAGCGTTTGTTGAACCTCCCAGAGAGCCTCGATCTCGACGATGTCCACGCGAACGTAACCTTGCGCGGCCGGAACGTTTCGGTCTCGCATCAACCAGCAAATCATCCGATAGCCGGGCTCGTAGACTGTGCGCCCGTCGATGCAGAACGGCGTTACGATCTGGTCGCCATATCCCGCGCGTCGCAGCCACAGAATGCGTTTGGTGCCATTCGGCACCGCGGCGCGAACCGCAGCCGGCGACATCCCCGCCAACGCAGTTGCGGCCAGTGCCGTCAAAAAATCCTGACGCTGCAAGAGCTCCCCCAAAAGGATTGTAGCGCCCGCTTTAAGCGCCACAAGCGAATTATAGCACTCTCGCCGAGCGAAGCCAAGCCGCCGCGCGCGCGGGAACGGCGGCATTCTTCAGCGAGAGCGCCGGGCGTTCGATTGTAAACCAGCTGCCCGCCGCGATGGCCAGCGCGATCCCGAGCGCGCCGAGGAAGTATGGCCCCAGTCCAAAAGCGGCCAATCCGTAGAGCACCATCAGTTGCTGCACGGGATAGGCGTAAATGTACAGGCCGTACGAGAGGTCTACCCTTCGATCGAAGCTTCGAACGGGCAGCTTCATGGCGGCGAACAGCACCAAGTATGCAAAGCATGGAAGAACTACGAAGGCTTGCGCTCGCGTCGGCAGCACGATGACGAGGGCAACCGCCGCCAGGATAGCGAGCGCCCAGCTCATCGGGATCCTCGAACGAATCAAATAAGCATACGACCCGGTTGCGAAGTATGCGAGCAGCAACGCGATGCCGCCGGCCACGTTCATACCGGCACCAGGCTGTCTCCACGTTAGGTAGGCTCCGAGGGCAAAACAGCAGGCGGCGACGACGCCGACCAAAGCGGGACTGCGGCGCAGGGCGCCGAGAGCGCCAAGCACCGCGACGGAAACGTAGCAAAGAAACTCCCACTGCAGCGTCCATAAAGAGCCGTTGAACGTCGGCGGTGATGGAAGACGCTGGAGCAGGCCGCGGACGTTGTTCTGGTTCACCATCAGCCATGCGTTGCGCGTCACATAGGACCACGGCGCGTCGGGCCCCGTCAAAAACCCCGCGAGCGTTCGATTCTCATGTTGAAACGCAAGCGGTGCAAGCACGAACGCGGTAACGATCAGGCACACCCAATAGGCCGGAAAGATGCGAAGAAACCGGTGCCACAGAAAGCGCCCAAGCCCGTTAACCGTTTCGTAGCTGCGAGTGATCAGGAAACCACTGAGCACGAAGAAGCCGCCCACGGCTAGAAAGCCCGCGATTAGCTGGTTTTTCGTGAATACGTAAATCGGATCGCCGCCAAAGCCGCCGATCCCGTACGCGTGCGACCAGACCACGATCGCGGCGAACAGCAGCCGCAAGAATCCGATCGCGTTGTTGCGGAAGTCGAAATCTTTAAGCGTCATCGGTTGCACAGCGCCGGAACCGGCGCCCACAACGTCAGCCGAAACCGTCTCGGCGGCCACGTCGAAAACTGCAATTGACCGGGAATTCGCTGGTTTCGATTGATTTCGGGCGTCGCGAGATATGCGGTCACCTGGTGCGTGCCCGCGGCCAGGTCGCGCGTCGGGATCGTTCCAAAAAAAGAGCGCCCGTCATCGGAGTACTTCGCAGCGTAGGGCTTGTCGTCCACGAGCAGCCATGGAATCGATTCTCGCGCAGAAGAAGTCGAACCAGAAAGCCGGCCCTGCGCCAGCACCAGATCGCTGCGGCACCACTGCAGGCTCTGGAGTGTCCCCCCGGCGCTGGGCGCATTTTGGAGCCTCGCTAACAATTGAGCGCCGAACCGGCCGGTCGTCGCGATGAAGAACGTTCGCATCTGCTGGATCCGTTGGTAGCCCGCACTGCCCGGAGCTCGCGCGAATGCCGAAACCACGTGGGCGCCCTCCGAAAAACCAACGGTATCGAAGGTGGCGAAAAAACCGCTGTTGCCGTAGGTCGCGTCTCGGGTAGCTTCGGCGATCCGAAAGTCGTACAAACCGGTGAGCGTACGGGCCGCAACGCGGCCATCGACGACCACTGCGACGTCTTGTGCGGCCTGGTGCGTATCCGGGAAAACGGCCGCGCCCCCAATCCACAAATGAGCCCCGGGGAAGAAGATGCTTCGGTAGCTTCGAGCCGGCAGCGGGTGAAAATCCAAGCCCTGCACGGGAGTAAGGAACCCCATCACGCGGCCGTCAACGATCTGCGATTCCTTTGGGACGAGCGCGACGTAGGCCGCGCTCGAAGCTCCGTAATAGCGATGAATCACGGCCGCGGTCGCGTATCCCGACGCAATCAGCGAGTATAGCGCGGCAACGGTCGCAATAACGAGCGCGGTTTTGCGCAGTTTTGTAACGGTCCGGGGCGCATACCAAACCGCGCACAGAAAGCTGGCAAAAACGTATGCGTACCAGTGCCTCCCAGACGCGCCAAAGACATCGTCCGTTACGGCATAAAACGTAAACATGAAAGCGGCGAACAAGAGGTAGCTCGCAAGCACGGGATCGCTGGTCGCGATCACAGCCGCGCGCACTTTCGAGCGGCGCCGCGCGATAATAAGTAGGCGTGTCAGATTTCGGAGAAGCCGGTACGTCACGAGCACCGCGACGACGATGCTCGACGCGGCTATGATAAGCCGAAGCGCAAGCTCGACTTCCGAGTTCACGACGACGAGTGGCGTGTCCCCGTAGCCCAGCACGCTCCAATAGGTCGCTGCATTTGTCCCCGTCACGAGAAAGTCGAGCAGCGCCTTCGCCGAGTTATTCAACAAATATCCAGCCGTGGGGATGATCCCGGCTTCCATTGTTTCGGAAAAGGAGCCAAAGATCGAGTTCGTCGTGGGCGCGCCGTGAGGTGGGGCCGGGTGAAGCGCTGCCACCGCAAACTGGGATCCCAGAAGAAGCACCGTAGGGATGAATAGAAGCCAGAGCTGAGCTAGCGCCGCCGGCGCTTTGGGCCGCGCGAGCCACATGCGCGCGAGAACCAAAAGCGCACTAGGAATCGCGACGCATACAAAAACGTGGTACTTCGTTATCGCGAGCAGACCGATGCAGGCGCCTAGCGCAAGGGTTGTCAAAAGAGAGCTTCGAGTCGTGCGTAGCTGCGTTGCGAAAAAGAAAGCGGCGGACGCTAGAGCGTAAGCCAAGTTATCAGGCTGTATATACGCGGATACCCACGTCGTAAGCGGGAAAAATCCGACTGCTACCACCAGCGCCACGCCCAGCCAACCGGGAACGCCTAAGTTAAGCGCGGTCCGATAATTGAAATACAGCCCGGCCATGGTGAGAAAAACGCACAACAGGCGAGCCGCAAAGAACGCGCAGACGAGCGAGCCCGTGACGAGCGTTACGATCTTGATCCAGCCTGCCTCCAGCGCGTAAAAACCGAAAGGATACTGCGCGGCGATATAGCTGACGTTTGCTCCTCCAGGGGATGGGTTCTTTAAGCTTGGCGCACCGGCGTCGAGGCGCCGAAAGTACGGAAGCGTACCATAGCCGCGTGGCTCACGCATGGTCGAATGGAAGTAGACCCGGCGGAAATCGGTCGCGCGCAACAAATATCGCGTGTACGGGCTCACGATCCATTGCCGTTGCTTTCCGGCCGTGCCGATCGGATGGCCGGCCGCATAGATCGAAATGGCGTAATCGAAATGGGCGGCCTCATCGGGGGCTTGGAATATCGGAACGATGAAGGCCCAGGCGGCGCCGAGCGCTCCCGCCAGCAAGATGGCCGCAAGGGCCGCGCGGTTAGCCACGCGCTCAGTCATGGCGAAACACGACGTACGTGTCGTCGCGATAGGCCGGCTCCCAGCGCGGCGCCTTGGCTAATGCCAGTGCCAAGCGACCCCCGCGTCTAGCTA
>Ga0187783_10000381_pt1 | contig 32540 bp, 29 predicted proteins | sample 1015_SJ02_MP02_2_FD_132471 | JGI IMG/M metagenome (GOLD analysis project Ga0187783, IMG submission 132471) | Tropical peat soil microbial communities from peatlands in Department of Meta, Colombia - 1015_SJ02_MP02_20_MG | ecosystem: Environmental > Terrestrial > Soil > Wetlands > Peat | place... | reverse complement strand
CTCGACTCGCGCACGCCCGTGAGGGCGAGAGAGGTGAACGATACTAGGCACCGCAGTCGTTGATGCCGGCGGCCGGTCGGCGCCACCGCCTACCTCGCCGCGGCCGCCACACCGGCGCGCCAAAAAGCACAAACAACTCGCCGCCGCCGACAGCGCTCGACTCGCGCGCGCGCCTGTATCGACAGGAAAGGTGACCGAATGTGTAGGCACCGCAGTCGTTGAGGCCGGCGGCCGGTCGGCGTTACCGCCTAGCTCACCGCGGCCGCCACCCCGGCGCCCGATCTGAATAATGCACAAAGAACTCGCCGCCGCCGCCACGCTCGACTCGCGCACGCCCGTGAGGGCGAGAGAGGTGAACGATACCCCAAGGCGCATACCAAGCACTCTTAAAAAATTGATGGTATCGTTGGTGGTTGGAAGCATAATTGAGGTGCCTCAATGTCGGGGAGAACAATGAGCGACTGGACAACCAAAATCCTTCTCGGCGCGATTGCGCTTGGTTTATGGACGAATCTTTTGATACCGCTGGTGCGACCAATATCCGCCGTCGCGCAATATCAGAATGATTACCTTCTAAAAAGTATCGATAGTCACTTGATGAGCATAGAAAATTATCTCGACAAGGCGAGCAACGCGCAGTATCAGACCGCGCATATTCTGGGAAGTGTCGATGCTCGCTTGTCAAACATAGATAGCAATATAGGCAAGCTCCAAGGAGGATCGTGCGCAAACGGAAAACTTTGCCAATAGGCTTTCAAAGAACCAACTCGACTGGCCCCTGTTCAAGGATCGTAGCTATTATGTGCGACGCTGTTCGGGTTGAGTTGCGGTAACTTAAGTCCCCTTCTGGAAAAAATGACCGAAGCCGCAACGCTGAATTTCGGCTCTCGCAGATGGCGTCTCACGCCTACTTGCCTCGCTTATTCCGCGCCGTGGAGGGCGCCGTCCTATTGACGTCATTGGCAGGAGCAATCGCTCCCATCGAATACACACTGAAGGCTTGCGCCGCACGCGCCTCGGCAGCGAGGCGCGGTGCCACCTGATGGCCGATAGTCTCCGCATTCCCTGGCCAGCTGGGAATAACGCCGGCGGGTATTCCTTGGAGTGAAATTAAGCTGAGGCTGGTCGCCGTGGCTTAGTAAGGCCGTTCGTGTTTGCAGTGATTGTGCGACTGCAGCATCATTGATGTTGGTAAAAGAGATCAGAATCGCCACCAACCTCAACATCTAAACCTCCCCGGCCGCCTCGAGCCCACTTGAGGTTTAAAAGCCAGTACCCGCGTTCGCAAGAGCTTGATTCGTTACCCGCAGCCAAAGGTCGTTCGACCCGATCAACCTGATTTCGCTGCCAAGCGTGCTGCCGATTTTCGAAGGCCACAGCGACGTTGCGACAGGCCGTGAACTATTGGTGGCGATCGGGACAATTGCTGACTCTATAGCGCCTTGCGGGCGAACAGCGGGTCGTTCGACGGCTGTGACGCGGCAAATCGAACACTACCCCAGGTTCGGCAGATCGTGGTATGGCAAGGGGTCCGCCCGCATCGAGCAGATCGACCAGTGCGTCGCATCGACCGGTGTGGTGAGCAATGCCTGAGCATGCCTTCGAACTGATCGGCGGAGGCTTTGATGCTTGCTTTTATTTTCGCCGCAAGCTGCGGGCTGCTTATAAGCAGAGTTGCCTTGGCGCAAGCGAGTAAGGAATTGCCGCCAAACACGATCGACTGCGCAGCCTTTCAAAAGACCCTGAACGGCAACTGGTACGTAGGATCCCGAACGGTCTTCGACGTGGGGTCGCTCAAGTCAGTCGGCCTTGCGAACTATCTCGTCATTCCGCACGATACGAACTCAAGTTTCCGTGGAGTTGATCTTTACGAGATCTTAGAACGCAAATGCGGTGGAGCAAGTCCTTGATGCTATCTTACCGTCAGCTCGTCTAGACGACGCTAAACAAGGCCAGGCATTCTCGCTAGGGCTGAGCAAACATCTCAAGCTTGAATTCTCGGTTGGCGTCTTTTAGTACCACCACGTAGTTTGAATCTACTAGCACCCGCCAAGCTCCAACGGCATCCCCTGAACGGACAGTAAGCTCTTCCGACGTGCGGCGGTCGCGCAGAAGAACGAACGTTTCCGAGGGCGCTACGATGATGCCCATTAATGTCAGCTGTGGCTTCTGTTCTTCTTGCGGTGCCGGGGTTGCGGCAATGGGCAGGCTTGGCGCAACGAATGCAGGCAAAGGCGGTGATTTGCGACGATCCGGTGCAAATAGTGGTCGCTCCCGCGTGGCTGACAAAGAATCAAAGTTCAACCACGGTAACGCGGACGGTTGGTGATCCGGCAATTGTTCTTCCGCGTGGAGGCGAAGGCCCCACACAATAACGATTATGATGCAGAACGCGACGCGGCCCATCTGAATTCAGCAGGTTTGGCGCGAATGCCAATTCCCGGATTGGTCTTGCCATTTTTGAACGCATTTCCGGGCTGATAACGCGTCCTCAGGGACCGCTTCCGGCGTTACAGTCGTTGGGAATGGTTTGGTCCAGTCAAAGCAGGGATACCATGCGTACCCCCGCCAGCCATACTGCCAACGCGTTCCCCACCACCAGCAAGTATCTTCAATCGGTAACGCGCGGCCGGTTTTATCCAACAGCTCAAGCCCCCGTTGCGCCGGCATGGCAACGGCGCCCTGAAGCCAATAGGCGTGCAAAGAAACAATAGCGGCGATGCAAGTCGCAGCGCAAATTCCCGCGCGCACAATCCGCCTCCATCACAAAGAAGCAACTATATCAAAGGTATTGCACACCGTGAAAACTGTCCATTGAAAAGGTATGGCCGGCCGGACGAGGAGAACGGCTCGCCTTGACTCAAGGCCGCGAACAATGATTACAGTTTTGGCTGGAGCGTCGCCATGAATTACCGGGTGCAAATTTCAGTGCTCGGAGTGCTTGCGACCACGGCGTTGCCTGGCGTGGGGTGGGCCGACTATTGGGCTCGGTTAGATCGTCCGTGGACCAATTGGGAAGTCACGCAGGCCATAGAGTATTGCCGCGTTCAGCCGAAGGTGGATGCTCGCGTGCGGGTCTTTGTTGACACGGTGATGGGGCAGCAAATTGACAAATGCATGCATGCTCTCGGCTGGGTAGGTGTTGCCCGCTAACGCCGCGATCAAATAAGGCGAGCGCCGGTGCATATTTAGTTTGGCAGTCCGCACAACGCGTGGATCTCCTACAACGGCCAAGCGGCTGGCACTATCGCCTGCTCTCGACAGCGAGGCGCGGGCTGACAATTTTGTGCGCGCTCGTTCATTCGGTTTTCGCTCGGAAATTTGAAGCTTTGGCGGCGGCCACATCCTTGGAGAGGCTCACAACTTGTCGCGACCCGAAGCGGAACCACCGATCGCTCGCTCCACGGACCGGAACAAAAGTGGGCCGTTCAGGGCCTTGGTTGCACTTTCGCCTTGCCATAATCTGAAGTGCCGAGCGCGGTTGCACGTGGTTGTCAACCGCAGGAGTCGACAATCATTGGAAAAGTCGTATTCTACGGCCGGGGACTATGGGGCGATTGGGGGCCGAGGTGGGCGATAGCGGCCCGAGACGGTGACGCGCGTGAAGGTGTTCATCGGATCGGCGAAAGCCGTAACGACGCGCAGCTACATCTTGTTGCTGGCCGCGAGCGTATGTTTCGCTGGTTGCGCCGGGCAGCCCCCGTCGACGCAACCGGCTGCGCCCCAGGCGAATTCCGCCGCGAATCCTCTCGCGAATTTCGGCGACCTTCTCAACGGCGGCCGTTCAACGGGCGCGAAGCAAGCCTTCAGTGCCAGCGGTGAGAGCCACAAGGACGACAACACTCAGCCGATGGTCTACTACGGCGACACTGCAACGCGGCAAGCGATCTCCGTCGGCGAAGCGCGGCCGACGGGCGGCGAGACCCAGTCCGGCATCAGGCCCGTTGCGTATGTGGAAACCGGCGTCGCGCCCGCTGATGGCGGTAAGTTCCAGGTCACATTTGAAAATGCTGACGTCAACGGTGTCGTGCGCGCCATCCTGGGCGACGCCTTGAAGGCGAACTATTTCATCGATCCGCGCGTGCACGGCGCGATCAGCCTTTCGGCGCAGCGCCCGGTCACGCGAAACCAGCTCCTGTTGCTGCTGGAAATGGCATTGCAGGAGCAGGGCGCAGTGATGGCGCAGCGCGACGGCGTCTATCGCATCGTTCCGGCAACCGGAGCGCAGGCGCTCGGCGGCACCAATATAGGTCCAGACGCGGGGCCGGCAGGCTTCGGCATCACCGCCCTTCCGCTGGAGAATATTTCCGTCGAAGCTTTGAACAAAATCCTGGATGGGTTTGGCGCTGCCCCAGGATCCGTTCGCATTGACGCGGCCCGGAATCTTTTGATTGTGCGCGGCACCACCAGCGAACGGCAGTGGCTGATCGATACCGCACTGGCATTCGATGTCGACTGGATGCGCAATCAATCCGTGGGGATTTTTCCCATTAAAAGTAGCTCGCCAGAAATCGTCATTAATGAGCTGAACCAATTGGCCGATCCGTCTTTGGTGAAGTTACAGCCGATATCGCGCTTAAATGCGGTGCTTGCGGTTTCGCGGAGCAAAGAGAACATTCACCAAGTCTCGACCTGGATCGCGCGGCTCGACCGTGACAACGACTACGGGCCGCGTGTGCACGTCTACCGATTGAAAATCGCGGACGCCCGCAAAGTGGTTGCCGTCCTCAAGGAGATTTTTGGAACCGGAGGGGGCGCCGCAGCGAGCGAACAAGTGGCGCCCGGCGGCCCGGTAGCGATTGCGAGAGCCCCAGGAGGTGGTGCTCCTCCTCTTCCCGGCGGTGCCGCTCCGCCACCTGCGAGGGACCTTTCCGGGCTTGGCGGAAGAGGAGGTGAATTCGGGGGTGCGTCGGGCGAGGAAAACACCCCGGGATCGGCGAAAGTGCGGATTACGGCAGACGTCCCCGGCAACGCGGTGGTGGTGTACTCCGACCACGCGGACTATCAACGCATAGAGCGCGCGATCATAGAGCTTGATCACCCAGTACCTGAAGTATCCATCGAAGCCATTGCGGCTGAGGTGACACTGAACGACACCTTGAACTACGGGGTGCAGTTCTACCTAAGCAGCATTCTGAGGAACGGGACCCCGTTATCGGCTGGTCAGCTTCCCGCCGCCAACGTCCCGCTGTCGTCGCCAGTCGCGCCCGGCTTGCCGCTCACGCCGATCGTCCCTGGTTTGAATGCCATATACGGAGCTTTGGCGAACCCAGCGGTGGTCATCAATGCCTTGCGCGATGTCACCGATGTGAAAGTTCTTTCCTCGCCCTCCCTGGTCGTCGCCGACAGTCAGCCCGCGCTCCTTCAGGTCGGCGATCAAGTGCCGGTGACCACCGGGACGGCAACCAGCACTATCACGACCCAATCCGCCATCGTCAACAGCGTCAGTTATGTTGATACCGGCGTTATCTTGCGTGTAACGCCGCACATCAGCCGTACCAACGAAGTGAGAATCGATATTGAACAAGAGGTCAGTGCGGTGGAGCAAAACGCGAACGCGCAAACATTGACGCCCACCATCTCTCAGCAGAAGGTCAAAAGCACGATCGTCGTCGATAGCGGTCAGACCGTTCTCCTCGCCGGATTGATCAGTCAGCAGCGGAACCAGGAGAAGAGCGGCATACCCGGCGCGATCGACATCCCGATCCTAGGCAACGTCCTCTCCAACTCGACCAACAGTGCCACGCGCACCGAATTAATCATCTTTGTGAAACCGAATATCATTCGCAACAACGCCGATGCGCAGCGGATCGCCCAGGAGCTAAGGCGACGCATGCCCGGTTTCAACACTTGGTGAACTACCTGCGGGCTTTGCCTGGCGCGTCGATGGCGGTCATGGCAATCGCCGGGGCGGGTGCGTGTGCGGCCGCATTTGTATTCCTGGACGCGATCGATGCTGCCTTCGGGACGGCCCTGGCCGCAGTTGCGCTCTTGATCGCTGCGGTCGATCTAGACCGGTTTGAGGTTCCGGATATCGCCACCCTGACGATGTTTGTGTTGGGGCTTGCCTGGACACAAGCGCGGGGAGCCGATTTCGAGGCCATTGCACAGGCCCTCCTGAGATCGATCTTGGTGGCCGTAGCCCTCTTCGCCGTGCGGGCGGGATATCGCGCGGTGCGCAATTTCGAGGGTTTAGGGCTTGGCGACGTGAAGCTTGCCGGGGCTGGGGCAGCCTGGCTGCCATTCCCGGAGATAGCGATTACGTTTCTGATTGCAATCGGCGCCGCGATCGCGGTGGTCCTCGGCCGGAGCATTGTGACCGGAGAGCGCATACAAGCGCGCGCCGCGATCCCGTTCGGGACCTTTCTCGCCCCCGCGATTTGGATCTCTTGGTTGGCGCGGGTCAGCGGCAGTTTTTAGCGGCCGAAACGCTTCAGTGGCTGTCCGTCCTGACCTCAAGGTTTTTCCAGTAGCTTGACGTAACCAGTGTCACACGCAGCGCGTCACCGATCTTGGTGCCGGGTGCGGGCGTTGCCGTCGGTTGCACCAGGAGCGAGTCCACGAAGATGAAGGGGATCGCAGTTTCCAGGTCGAACAGCACCTTTTGCAAGGCGCCGATAGAACCGTCGAAGGTTATTTGAGCGTTCAGCCGCCGCAATCCGTCCTCAGTCACGTCCGTGGTCGCCTCGGCTTGGATCGAGTGCACGCTGCCGCCGGCCTTTGCCAGCGAAGCCAGGATGGTCTTGTGCAACTGGCTGGCGGCCACCGTCTCTGTAGGCGCTGAGATTACTGGGGCTGTCTCGCTCGACCGGGGAGTGTTCCCGGCGCCGGACCGGTTCGGTTGCATCTGTCGCTTGAGAACAGCCAACGTCTGAACTTTGGTATCGAATTCAGCTTGCAGGTCACGCGCCGCAACCAGATAGATTGCGCCCCACAGGACTACTGCGAACAGCAGTCCGAAAAAGGCGGCGACAGCCAGAAAGCTTTGGCGGCTGACGGACGGCCAAGTATTCTTCATGGCGGCACCGTCGCGTTCATTGCGCTACCGTGGATTGGGGCACCACGGTCGCCTCGATGCTGAATCGGTCGGTCGCTCCGCCTGCCAGCCTCGTGGTAGGAGCATAGAATGCGGCATTCTTGAAACGCCCCGAGCCCTCCAGAAGCGGAACAAGTTCGGCCGCGTTGGCGGATACGCCGGTGATGCGCAGGTGCTCGGCTTCCAGGCTCAAATCAGTCACAGAGGTATCGTCGGGTAGAATGGCAGACAATTCGTCGAGCACGATGACGGCAATTGGAGAGAGCCTTTTCTTGGCATCGAGTCCACGATTCTGGCCGGCTCCGGTCGCGTCCGCATGGCGCTTGAGGATGGCCCGCCGATCGGCGATGTCTTGATCTAATGCGGCGACGGAAGCAGAAATTGACCAGCCCGCGAACGTTGTCCAGCCGACGACCGTTGCCGTCAGTGCAAGAAGGGCAATGACGGCGTAGCGTGCGACAAACCGCGCCCGGTCCAGCCTTTTGCTTTGTTCCGCACCAATCGCTGCGACAATGCCCGCGGTGCGGGCGTTCTCGCCGCCGCCACTGTGCACGAGAATTTCGCAGGCGCCGCACGCTTCGGCCGCGGCGAGCGCTGGCGCGATCGCCGAGCGTGCGGTCGCGCGCACCGCGACATCGAGCTTACCATCGGGCCGTTTATCGATGATGGTGGAATGAAGAATATCAGCCGCGCGCCAGGGGAAAACTCGATCCAGCTGGTGGAGAACGACGTTCTCCACGTACGGCAGGCTCTCCGGCGGCAATATGTCGAGCCTCCGCTGCAGAATCGCGGCGTCGGGAACAACGATCTCGATGATGCCGCCGCGCGTCCGCTCCCGAACCCTGTCCGGTATGTCGCCGGCGTTGTCGTCATCGATCGTCAGCAACGATTCGGGGCGAGAGCGCCCGATGAACTCAAGGGTCAGCTGGTGGGAGTCCGTGTGTAGCTGAAACCGCTGGGGACGACGCAGCGACCTCGCCAGCGCCACCCATGCGGATGCCAGTCCATCGATCCAGTCCGCAAACAGCCGAGCTATCATGGCGCGAGTCTTCAACAGGATTCACGACTATCGGACTTACCGCGGATATAGAGTCGTCTCATCGAGGACGTACAAAACGCGATAAGGTTCATCGCCGTCAACGGTGACGATTGCCTCGCTGCGGCGGACCCGGCCCGCGTGAGGCGTGCTGGTTATCTGAAATCTCCATCCGCTCGCCCGGTCCTCCGACAGCAGGTCCTTGTTGACCCCAAGTAGCTCGGTGGCCGTTTCGCGGCTGACGTTCCCATCGCGGGCCTCGATAAAGGCGTCGACCTTGCTGCTGGAAGCGTCGGGCAACGCGTTGAGCACATCGGGCCCAGCAATGAACGGATTGATACGGTTGTCGCCATTGGCGACCGTCAACGCCGGGAACAGCTGCTTGACCAGCGTTTTCGAAAACCCGGGCACCGACAAGAGCTGGACCGGGTGGGCGAAAAAGCGAACCGAGGGCATTTGTTTGACAGCCAGCGCGGGCTGGGAGCCAGGCGGCGCGCCGAATGTCGATTGAGGCAGTCCTCCCAGTCGCTGGTTACTCTCGGAGTTCGTCGGTTTTTCAGCGGCTCCGCCGCCGCGCCACTCGACCACATTCGCTGCCAGCGAGGCCGCTTCGTTGTCGTCCAGTCCGTTGGACTTGAGAAGTCCGGTCAGAACATCGATTTTGGCTCTATTGAGGTCGATTCTGGCGCGTTCGTTGGTGATGCGAACCGTGATTCGCCGGCCGGCGAGGTCGATCGCGGCGTCCGCGCTGCGCATGTCGTCGCCAAGCTTATGGATGGCGGCGGCACCGAGCTCAATCCCCGCGCGAAGGTCGGAGTCGGTCTGCTCAGCCGTGCGCGCCGTGCTGAGCTCGAGCGCGGCGCCGGACACGGAGCGTGCCACGGCGGCTGCAAGCACGGCGATTACGCCCAGCATGATCAGGACGACGAGCAGCGCCGACCCGCTGCGACTCCGATCGGTGACCGCCATTTTTTTTCTCATCACGATCCCTGACCGTTCACGTTGATGCCGAGCGCTTTCAGCACGGAGTAGTCGGCCGGAACGGGCGGAACAATCGTCGGACAGCCCTGCATGCCGCCGCCCCCGACGCAGCCCGCCGGGAGCGAGGCAAATGTCGGAATTGCGATCGGGATGTTGAGAAGTGGCCGGTCGCTGCGGTCGATGACGGAAAGCTCGATGCGCCCGGGCAAATCAAACCGGCTCTTGGCCCAAACTGCCGTCTCCTCGCCCGCGCGGGAGTAATATCTGAACACATATCTGAATGGGCCGGAAAACAGGACCACCGGATCCGTGAAGCTTCCGTAAGTCGATCCGATGATCGGCGCTCGGCGGCGAACGAGCGCGCGCCCGTTGATGCTGCTCGCGACCGTGAATGAAAGGTATTCGATCCCTGTCTCGACCGGCCCAAACCCGGCGGCGACGGGAAAACTCATCGATGTCTCGTCACCCTCAAACACCGCCAAGTCCTGGGTTTGACCGAAGCCGGTCAATGCAATCGCATGCCTCAAATCTTCGCGCAGCCGGCCAAGTCCTCTGGTCTTGATCTCGACCAAATTGGCCGCTTCGCCGCCGCGCGCCCACGTGGCCAGCATTTCCCGCACAAATGGCGTCAGTGTCAGCACGAGAAGCATCGTTACCAGCAAGGCGGCCAAGACTTCGATCAGCGAGAAGCCGTCCTCAACGCCGGTCCGCTTCGGTGGATTGCGGTTCGGCTTGCTGCTGAGCGATCCTGAGGGTGTCGATTGAGCGGCTTCGACCCGACGGCGAATTGATGAACGCAGTGACATGATACGCATTCCATCTTGCCGCCGGTCGCGCCTGCGCGGCTGGTTGTGCTTCCTTGTCGGAACTGCCTAACCCAGGTGTTTGTTCGAGTTGACCAGCCGGTCCGGCAGAACCAGTCTGTCCAACCACAGCGGCTTGACCTAGCGGACTTGTTTGGCCTGCCTGGCCCGGCAGACCCGTTTGCGTGGTGCGCGGCTTTTTCTCGGCAATTGAATGCGCCCGTGCGTAAAAAGCGATCGGCGCAACGTCGACGTGCCATCGAAGCGAACCGCTGCGCCCGTCAGTTCGTCCGGGCTGCAGGTCTCGCGCGACCACGCGTTCGAGTAGGCCGTCGCTTAGCACGTCCATCGCGACCTCCTCGCGGACTAGATACGCGTTCGCGCGCGTCCCGGACATGAAACGAGTTAGCACGGCCGCCAAGAACGCCGCGATTGCCAGCGCCACCAGCGCCTCAATGAGCGAAAATCCCGCCTGTTCGTCACGTCTTCGAAGCATGAACGACATCGATCATTCCGGAAAGCCAGTTGAACCGGACCGCGTAGGCGAGGCCACCTTTCTTCAGCACGACCATGCCGCCGCATGAGGTTCCGTCGGGCGAGAAGACGATCGCGAATTGTCGCGCCGAGGTCATGCATGCGCTTCCGGTCGTCACCTCCAGAGTCATGTCGGCCGGGATCTCGACGTGACGGCCGGTGGACGCAGTCAGCCGGCGCCGGTCGAGATCAATGCGCGTGGTGGTGGGCACTCCGGTGCGCCCGGCCGACGTGCGGTCGCCGCGCAGGAGCGTGGCGACGTCCAGCGCGGTTGCCGACTCCTGCAGACTGGTGGTGCCGCCACCGAAGGTTGGCCAAACAATAGCGAAGAGAAGAAGCAGAATTGTCAGCGCCAGCGCCATGTCGAGCAGCAGAAAGCCGCCTGCCGCGCGCGCCTGAGGGGAACGGAACGTCACGACGAAAATCCCCCTGCGCTGCGAGTTCTTGGCCGGATCTTGTGTGAAAAGCCGCATCGCCGTTTTCGCGCTGGATGTCAGCGCTGCCAATTGGTGATATCCGCGGCAGCCCCTTCGCCGCCTTCGCGCCCGTCCGAACCATAGGACATCAAATCGTAGGTGCCGTGGGTACCGGGAGCGACGTAGACGTAGGCATTGCGCCACGGATCGGCAGGCACGGTTCCGCCTTTGAGGTACGGACCGTTCCAAACGTCAATGCTCGTCGGACGTTTGACCAACGCAGCCAGGCCTTCTTGGCTGGTCGGGTAGCGGCCGACGTCCAGGTAGTACAGATCGAGCGAATTGCTGAAACTCTCGATCTGCAGGCGCGCCGCCTTGACCCGCGCGTCGGAAAGGTAGCTCAGGACGCGCGGTCCCACCAAACCCATGATGAGGCCGATGATCACCAGCACGACCAGCATTTCGATCAGGGTGAAGCCGGCTCGGCTCGGATTGGCGCTGCGATGCGCCGCTGAGTCTCGAAGATTTCCAGCATGTGTGTTCATGATCACATCTCGCGTTACATTGCCATGCGGTTGATGCTGAGCAGAGTCGACATGACCGACACGATCAGGGTACCGACCAGAGAGCTGATGAATACGATCGCGGCCGGCCCGACGATGCCCGCAAGCTTGTCGATCTGTTCGGTCAGTTTCGCTTCGTAATAGTCGGCGCAGCGGGCCGACACGACATCGAGCGAACCCGATTCCTCGCCAACGCGAAGCATACGGGCGGCCAGGGGCGGAACAAAGTTGGTTTCGGCGATGGAGTCGACGAGACGCCCGCCGCGGCGAATGTGGTCCGATATGACGCGGAGCCGGTCGTCGCCGAGATGGGCCTCGCTCAGCAAGCGCAGCGCATCGGTAAGGGTCACCCCATTACCGAGCAGCATGCCCAGGCTGCGGCAAAAGCTCGTAGTCCGGCGCAGCCGTACCACACCGCGAATGCCGGGCAGGTGGGACAGTGTCGCGAATATTCTGGCGCGAACCTGTTTCACGCGCCAAGCGAGCAGAGCGACGGCGATGAGCGCGATACCTATGACGAGGAACGCGTCGGCGTTGTTACGCAAGCCGTCGGAAATCGCCATGACCGTGACAACCAGGGGGTCGGGACGAGCGCCGAAATCGCGCACGACGTCGGCAAATTGCGGAACCACGAACACCAGGAAGAACAGCAACACTGCAACCGAGACGACAAGCAGAAAAGCCGGGTAACGGACGGCAGCTCGGATTTTCGCGCTGACCCGCTCCTGTTTCAGCCGTTCCTGCGCGATGATGCCCAGCGCGTGTTCCAGGTTGCCGGCCGCTTCCGCCGATTTGACCATGGCGACAAGATCCGGCAGGGCGGTCGCGGGCTGCGACCACAGCGCGTCGGCGAAATTGCCGCCGGCCCCGATGGTCCTGCGCAGCCGCCCGATGAGACGCGCCATCGCGGCGCTGGCGTTGTCGGTCAAAAGCCGCAGCCCGTCGTCGAGCGGCAATCCCGAGCGCAACAGCAGCGCCAAATCCTGCAGCAGGATCGTGATCTCCCGCTTCGACACGGTCGGCTGCGGGATGAGACGTCTCCAGCCGGCGCTGCGGTCCTGGACGGAGGGCGCGGTGGAAAGCGGTACGTAGCCGAGCTCGATCAGTTGGTCTACGGCCGCGCCGAGTGATGCGGCTTGCAATTGTCCTGTGACAAAATGCTTGCGTCCGTCCAGCGCCCTGTAAGCAAACTCTGCCATCATCGACTCGCGGTAACGCGTAGCACCTCATCGAGCGATGTTTCCCCGGCGAGCGCGGCGCGCACGCCGTCCTCGATCAGGGTCGTCATTCCGCTCGCCTTGGCGCGCAATTCGATCTCGGCCTCGGGGGCGGCCCGCGTGATCAGGTGCCGCACCTCGTCATCGACGTCGAGCACTTCGAACACGGCGCGCCGGTCGGAATAACCGGTGCCGGCGCAGCGCTCGCACCCTTTCGGCACCCAGGTTCGGGAACCCTCAACACCGAGGGCGCGATAGCGTGGATCGCGATGTAGGAAATCAGCATCAACCTCGACTTCGCTGCGGCAGTAAGAACAGAGCAGGCGGACCAGCCGTTGTGCGACGATGCACTGCAAGCTCGCGCTCAAAAGGAAGGGCTCGATCTGCAGATCGATCAGCCGGGTGATCGCGGCTGCCGCGGTATTGGTGTGGAGGGTAGTCAGCACGAGGTGTCCGGTCAGCGAGGCTTGAATGCCGACGCGGGCGGTTTCGGTGTCACGCATCTCGCCGACCATAATGACGTCGGGGTCCTGGCGCAGAAATGCGCGCAATGCGCTGGCAAAGGTCAGCCCGATGCTCGGCTTGACCTGGCTTTGATTGACGCCGTCGATCTCGTATTCGATCGGATCTTCGATGGTCAGGATCTTGCGGGTAGCGTCGTTCAATGTCCCGAGCGCCGCCGCGAGCGTGGTCGTCTTGCCGCTGCCGGTCGGGCCGGTCACCACAATCATTCCGTGCGGTGCTTTCAGCGCCCGGCTGAAGGCGGTGAAATCTCGCGGCGCCAAGCCGATCTGGTCGAACCGCTTGAGGCCCTTCTCGTGTTGGAGCAGACGAAGGATGGCCGCCTCGCCGAAAGCGGTCGGCATGGTGGCGATCCGGATGTCGGCATCGAAATTTCCTACGCGAACGCGGCTTCTTCCGTCCTGAGGCAGGCGCCGCTCGGCGATGTTGAGGGCGGCCAGAATCTTGACGCGCGAGACTATTGGACGCGCCAGCTCGGCGGTAAACGTTCGCACCGCGACGAGAATGCCGTCGATCCGAATGCGCACGCGGAGGCCGTCGCGCACCGGCTCGAGGTGGATGTCCGTGGCTCGTCGCTCAAGGGCAAGTTCGATGATCTCGTTGACCGCTCGCACCACCGGGGCGCCGCTGGCAAGATCGCGTAGCGTTTCGACCGCATCCTCCTCGCCGTCGGCCCTACCAACGGCGGCGGCAACCGATGGCGTCGACCGCGCCTGGGCGATCTCATCGCTGCAAACTCGGGCGAGCGCTGCAGCAATGTCCTCGGCTGCAGCAAACTCCGGTATCACTCGGCGCTGCAGGGTCCACGCCACGGTGTCGATCAGTCGCAATTGCTGTTCGTCGGAGACGACGGCGCGCACCTCGCCGAACGAGCCCTCGTACACGTACATCCCGATCTCGCGCAAATAGCGCGGGGAGAAACGCTCTACCAACGGCCGGCCAGCCGTGAGCATCGCGAAGGAGGTTCGCGCGATGGTCTCTTGTGGCCCCGGGACGCCGACTTGGGTGATGGAATCTTGATCGTTAAGAGGCGCGCGCTCGCGGCCTCGAAGCGAAACACTGCTACCCCTCGGACTTTCTTCTCTTGAGGCAATATCCACGAAGCAACTCCTCGTGCTTGCGAGAGATTAATGCCTGATCGACGGTATCAAGCTGGGGCACCCCTCGCAACCGGAATCCGCAACTTCGGGCTCCTCGGCCCGGCTGTGCGATTGCGCGCGCCGCAAGGAAAATCGAAATGTCGACCTTCACCGGTTCTGAGGCTGTTTCTGTGATTAAGCATATTGGCCATTGACGTCTGTCGCCGCCCGAACATAGGTTCACGACCAAGGCGCACCTCGGCCGACCGACCCTGTAATCAAGGATTTATCTGACATGCTCCTTCGAGAGTTTTTGGTTGCACTCGTCGTGGCAGCCGCCTTCCTTCACGGTTCGGGCTCTTCGACGTCGGCCCAAACAGCAAGCCCACAGGCCGCATCGCCGGACCAGGACGCCGTTCAGAGAGCCATTCATGACTACATTCTCGAGCATCCCGAGGTACTGATTCAATCGCTGCGCATAGGCAAAGAGCGGGAGCAGCAACGGCAGGCGGCCCTTGGCAAGTCCATGATCGGGTCGTTCCGGAAGGAACTCTTACAGGACGAAAATGCGCCTATTCTCGGCAATCCTGCGGGTGATGTCACAGTGGTCGAGTTCTTCGACTATCGCTGCCCTTACTGCCGGCAAATGGAACCGTCCCTGCAGAAATTGGTCGACAGTGATCGCGGACTGCGCATCGTCGAAAAAGAATTTCCCATCCTTGGACCCGCTTCTGTTTACACCGCGCGCGCGGCGCTCGCGGCGCACAGGCAGGGAAAGCACAAGCAATTTCGCGACGCTTTGATGGCGAAGAAGGCGAATATCGACGAAGCCACCGTTCTCAAGCTCGCCGAAGAGGTCGGTTTGGACATCGATCGCCTCAAGGCGGACATGAATAGCCCTGAAGTTGATCGTGAGATCGACCACACACGCGAGATCGCCAAGGCGCTACGGCTGAGCGGCACGCCCGCGTTTGTCATCGGCAGCGAACTCGTGCCCGGCGGCACCGATCTGGAGACGTTGAGGTCGCTGGTAGACGACGCGCGCCACGGCCTTAATTGAAGCCTTCTCAACCGCACGACGGGCTCCGAATCTCCTGGCCTGATCGCCCGACGGTGGCACAGAGCGGAGAAGCTTGCGGTGCGGGAGCGATTACCTCTTTGAAAAGCATCGATCCAGTTCGGCGAGTACGACGTGTAGCAAAAGGGGCACGTGCACGAACCGAAGGCGTTCTTTTGTAGCTCGTTAATTTCGGATGTCGAATCGGTTCCTCTGATATTGAACGCATTGGGATGCTCAAGTTTCTCGCGCGCGAAAGGAGAAAAAATGTCACGGATACGGCGGACGTTGCGGCGCGCGTGGGCTGAACTTGTTGTGGCCGCGTTTCGAGTCTGCCGGCACAATTCCGTTAGACGGTTAATTCGGCCACCCGGACTTCTGGGACTAGTTCGGGATTTGCTGGCATAATCTCGCTTATCAACGACCGAGCCAGATCGGTTCAATCACTTTCTGCTTGACTCTGTTCATTTGTTACAACGCAAATGGTCAGCGTGGACAGAGAGGGCACTTCGGTACTGGCAGCGCTGGCAGCGGTCGTCTACTAGTCGCGTGTACCAAAATCTAGAATTGGTGCTCACTTGGTGGCGACGGTCGACAAGTGTCGACCGAAAAAACAGTTTCTGAAATTCGCGCTAAAGGCGCGAATGAAAACGAGGGAGGAAGTTATGTCGCGTTCGCGCGTTCTCGCGTGGATTTGTTTCGCGGCCGCTCTTGGCGTCGCGGCAGTGGCGGCGGATTCAACCTCGGCAGGCACAAAAACACCACCGGCACCGCCGGCGTGTGCGTCGCTGCCGGGCAAACTGTTGGGGGGCGATATCACGTACGCCAATGCGCAGGTCGTGCCGGCCAATACGTCGCCGGCGCCGCAGGCGGCCAGCTTCAAAGGCACCGCCCCGAGTTCGGCGACGGTTCCGGTTGCTTACTGCTTGGTGGTTTTGAGCTACAGCAGCACCCCCGCAAGCGATCCAACGCCCCAGAACATCACTATCTACGTTGGACTGCCGCTCAACACGACCGACGGCGGTGCCACCGGCTCTACCGTTGATCCCCCTTGGAACTTCAAGACGGTGCAAGGCAACTGGAACGGTCGCACCGAAGGTCAAGGCGGGGGTGGCTGCACCGGGAATACGAGCGTCAATTCGGCCGGTGCTGTAGCCAACGGCTTTGTCGGATCGGGCACCGATGGCGGCCACGGTAACCCTACTGACGATCCTGGCAACACCTGCGATCAGGGCGTCCTTAGCCTCGGCCATCTGAACGTTCAATATATCACGGACTGGGTCTATAACGGGCCCCAGCAGGAGATCATCTGGTCGAAGGCGGTTGCTAAGCTCTATTACGGCATGGCGCCGCTCTTCAACTACTGGAATGGCTGTTCGACCGGTGGTCACCAGGGCTATGCCCTGGCTCAAACGCTGGCCGGCCAGTTGGATGGCATCCTCGCCAGCGCACCCGCTATGTACTGGACACGGTTCCAGACCGCGCAGATGTGGGGCCAAATCGCGATGTTCGATATCGCCGCCGATGAGGTAATTGCCGGCGGAAAGCTTGCGGCCGTGCAAGATGCGGCGATCAGTGCCTGCGACGGCAACGACGGCGTCCTTGACGGCATCATCGACGATCCACGGACCTGCACGTTCGACGCGCACACCAACGTCTGCGGTCAGCCGAGCGCGCCCGCGGCTCCGAACTGTCTGACCGCATCGGAAGCCGATGCAGTCGATATCATGTGGGACGGCCCGCGCAACGATGCCGGCAGGCGGATCTGGTTCCCGATCGATCGCGGCACCGACTTCTTGTTCTGGGATGGAAACGTGCCGTTTGCGCTTGCCCCGGTACAGTTTGGATGGGATCTGGAGAATCCGGCTTACTACAATGCCGGCTCTTTCCCCAGCCCTTACCCTGGCTTCTGGGGGAACGTCGCGCTTAATGCGTCGCTTCAGCCTAGCATCCCTGGTGCCGTGACAAACTATTCGGCCGTTGCGAAGGCTGGGTCGAACAATGTTGCCGATTTGACTGATACCTTCGGCGACCTTGACGCGTTTAGGAAGAGTGGCGGCAGGCTGGTGACGTTCGTCGGCGGAAACGATGGACTCATCATGCCGCGAGGCGTGATCAACTACTATCGGGTGATGGCGCAGCGCTATAAGGAGGCCCACGACGAGACCGGGTTCGACGGCGTGCAACAGTTCTATCGCCTGTTCCACGTTCCTGGTGTAAGTCACTGCGGCCTGGGCATTCTGAGCCACAGCAGCCTGGGGCCGTGGCCACAAGGCGGCGTCGACTTCGATGCGGTCATCAACTGGGTCGAGAACGGCATTCCACCCAGCGAGGTGATCGGCTCGGGCAACACGGCGGCGCCCGCCTACATCTCTGGGTCACCGACGACCCTCACGCGTCCGCTGTGCCCCTATCCGCAAACCGCGGTGTATCTGGGCACGGGCAACATCGACCAATCGCAGAATTGGATCTGCGGTGGCAACCTGGAAAAGAATCTTCCCATCCAGGTCGGTTCCACACCGCCCACCCCCATCGCGGGCGCGCTGCCGGTGCCGTGTTACGACGTCCTTGTGGAGTATAAGCACGAGGTCGACGGTCCGCTCGACTATGCGGGCAGTGGCGTTGACCCTGCTACCTGCGGCGTAGGAAAGTAATCTAACCGGTGGGAGACGGCGATCGTACGGTCGCCGTCTCTCGAACGGCAAAGACGGTCGCGGACGTGCGCAGTGATGCGCACGCTTCGCTTTTTTGCTGCCCGCTGCGAGGGTGTCGCGTCTAAGGCCGCTAACAGAAGCCAGCTGGAAAACAGCGTTTAGAATGTTCTGAATCGGCGGTTTGTCAGGCAGTTCAAGTGGCGTAGAGTTGACGGTAGCGCCGCTGCGGCCGCAATCTCGCCGAGTGGCGCCCCCGCATCGTGCTTGCACAAATCGTCGGGGTCGTATCGCCACAGCACCGTCAAACCAAGAGACTGTTTGTCATGAAGTGTAGGACGGCATCGGTTTTGGCAAAGGCCATTCCGTCGAGCACGGCCGCGGCGGCTGCGCTCGCCCTCACGGTTGCGCCGAACGCGTTCGCCGAGCAGCCGTCAAAAACTCCGCCATCCCCGCCGGCGCAAACGGCGCCGGGACCAGACGCTGGACAGGCACGCGACGAAGCCATGCAGAACGGGCAGCAGCAGATGCAGCTAACTGCCACGCCCTGGATCAAATACTGCGCTAAGGGCCTGTCGGCAAAATCATCCGAAATCAAGGCCGAGGAAGTCTGCTTCACCGCGTCGGACGCCCATCTGCCATCCGGCCAAAAGGTCGTTATCGCCTTGCTGATCGAGCCAGAGGGGGTCGACACGAAGCTATTCCGCGTCACGCTGCCCTTAGGCGTCGCGCTGGTCCCTGGCACCCGCATTGTTATTGATGAGAAAGAGGCGATGACAGCGCCGTATGTGGTCTGCCTGCCAAAAAATGGCTGCATGGCGGACTACAAAGCCGACGACGATTTGATCGCAAAGCTGAAAAACGGGCGGACTTTGACGATCCAGGCATTCGACAAAGGACGGCCAATCGGCTTCGGTTTGCCGCTCGCCGAGTTCGCCAAAGCCTATGAGGGGCCTCCTAGCGATCCCACTGGCTTGAATGAGCAACAGGGGAGCCTACCGGGCGAATTGCTAGGTCACTCGGAGGATCATCTCGAGACGCCCGGCGGCAAGTAACAAGTTTCAAGCACGCTTCGCGCGACCCGCCGGACGCTGAGACGCGACGTCCACACTCCCGGCTCCGGGCGTGCATGCGATCACCAATCCGAACTATTTGATAGCATGGTTGTTGGGTGCAATCCACCGCACTGATCCTTTGCGTCGGCGGCGTGCGCGAAAGCGGGTTGCGCCGGCGCGAATCTGGAGCACGGTCGAGCTGACTGGCGGAATCACGTTCCGCTAACAAGCCGAACCGCCGCTAAAGGCGGGTGATGTCTGTGGCCTTTTACAATTAGTTCTACCCGGTCTTCTTTCCGCCCTGATGCTGGTTGTGAATGCCACAGTATTCGCCATCGCCTTGGTGCACGGTGTTTGGGAGAGTCCAGTCATGCGCCTCGTCCCGCGGCTTTTTTTGATCTCAGTGATATTGGGCGCAGTTTCCGCAGCGGCATGGTCGCAGGCTGGCCCCCCTCCAGGTATCCCCGGCCCGAATGACACCTGGAAACTGCCGGACCGCGACGAAATGAATGCTAACACGGTGACGGTCATCACCGCGCCGGCTGGAGGCGCAACCGCGATTTTCGGCTCCGACATGGCGCGGGTCCTGGACGACGACAAGCTGCGCGTACTTCCAGTTCTCGGCAAGGGACCAGTCCGCAACGTCATCGACATTCTCTATCTCAAGGCCATTGACATGGGCATGGTCGCGGGAGACGTGCCGGAGTTCTATCGGCTGCAATACAAGATACCGAATATCGCCTCGCAATTGCGATATATTGCCAAGCTCTACAACAACGAGCTACATGTCGTTACGCCGACTTCGATCAAATCGATCTCCGACCTGGCCGGAAAGCGGATCGTGGCATCGACGGACGTTGGCTACTATTCGGCCAAGGTGATCTTCAACCGGCTCAACATGAACGTCACCTATGACTATTGGACGGATGACGCTCGGGCGATACAGAAGATCGTTGATGGACAAGCGGACGCCTATATCACCTCTACTGGAAAGGTTTTTGGGTTGTTGCGCGCGGTCAAGAACGAAGATCGCAAACTCCATCTGATACCGATCCCTTACGACCGCCGGCTTCAAGACCTGTATGTGCCGACGTCGCTGTCGAGCGACGAATATCCGAACATGCTAGCGCCCGGCGAGACGATCGAAACGATTGCGACCAGCGTGTTGTTGGTGACGTTCAATTGGCCGGAGACGTCCGACCGTTACCGAAGGACGGCGAATTTTGTGAATGCGCTGTTCTCGAAGTTCGGTGAATTCCGCAAACCGCCGCGCCATCCTAAATGGGCCGAAGCGAGCCTCAACATCAAGATTCCAGGATGGGAACGCTTCAAAGCAGTCGACGATTGGCTTGCGGAGCACGTCGAGAGCGCGGGGCCCGAAGAGTTCGAGCGTTTCCTTAGCCAAAACCAAAGCACCTCCAATCTGAGCCCGGAGGAAAAAGCTGCGCTGTACAAACAGTTCCTAGGGTGGCAGAAGGGACCGCGATAAGCCGTGTGCACGATTTTCCATATTCGCCCGGCGTAATGCAATTTTGAATTTCCGCTGCGATTGCGGGCGGGTTTGATCTAAAGACATACTCCGGCTCACGGCGGCACAATAGATGAAAATAAAGTTGCCTGTTTATTGGTGCTGCTTGCGGGCATCGTAGATCATCGTTCTCAGGGTATTTAGGTCCGTAACTCCGGACGCAACTCCGACAGCGACGATGAAGGTCGGAACAGCACTCACCCTAATTATGGCAGCGATTCGAAAATTACGTTCAATTTCTGACTCAACCTCCGCACTATACATGTCGGCATTGATACGGCCAATATCGAGTCCTGCCCTTTCGGCTACCCTCAGAACCGCCGCTTGGCCAATACTCGCATCTTGCTTCATCATCGCAGCGTGGAACTGTGGATGCTTTTTTTGTATGTGCGCCGCCAGCGCGACGCGCGCCACGAAAAATGATGCGGCGCCGCCGATAGGATATTGCCTCTGGACAATACGAACCCCTGCATCCTTCTTCAGCAAAGTCTGCAACACGGGCTCCATCCTTCGGCAGCCCGGGGAGAGGTAGTCAAAAAACTCCACAATCGTAACGTCGCCTTTCGGATTGCCAAGAAAAGGAGCCGACGCGTCTTCTGCCAGATAATTTGTGACTGCCGCGAGGACTGATTCCTTGGTGGTTCCGGCGCGCTCTTGCGTCCTCAAATCGGCGGGCTGCACATATTCGACCGGAGCTCGATGGTCTTGAAAGTGATCAGTCCTATCGATGGTACCGCTGACCAGGCTTTCAATCTGCGCTGTGGTCGGGAAACAGTCCAACTCAAGACATAGGCACACAATTGCAAACGCAATTACCCAAACTATAGCCCGCGCGCCATGCTGTCTCATGAGGTTAGCGCTGGATCAGACGCCTGCACTTTCATCATTCAAAAGCACTACAATGTCCACCGAAAGTACGGCGCAACGATGTCGTGAGCGATATTCGCGGTACGAGAGTGGCGTGCAGGGAGTTCACCGACTGCGTGTACTCTAATTCGATGGTGCTAAGCGATCTGCGCCCAATTTATTTCCTTCGGGCCATGTCGTACCCCTGCGACGGTCGCTCCAAACATGCGGCGCATTCGGTGCGACTTCGAATGTGCCGATTGGACTCCGCGTTTTGCTAACCGATAGCATGCCCGGGCACGCGCAAAGAAAGCGTGGAACTCGCGTTTTCACACACTTGGGAGCCAACACGCGGGCAGTGATTATGTCCGTCGCCAGCGCGCCCTCCCATGCCTCGATCGTAGTTTATCTATGCGCTTTTGGCATCAGCGTTTCTTACAACTCGGCGGGAGGCGTTTAATTCGCGGTTCTGTTAACCGCCTAGTATTTGTCGCCACTGAGATTTTTGTCGAATAGAAGGGACTCACGACTCAAGTTAGTTCACGCCGCGGCAATGTCAGACGACAAACCGACGTTTCGCGGCGACTGGGGGGTTTATTGTTGACAGCGAGTTGTATCCTCTCGCACCATACTTGCAATTAGAAAATGTAGGGAGGAGTGACGTAACGAAAGTGTAGTCGGGCACCTCTGGGTGGCTCGCTCCGGCAGCTTTCAGTTCCAAAAAATCCAAACTGTTGACCTCGCGCGCCGTCATGGGGCTCGGCAAGCGCGTTGGCAGTGCGTCGAGCCCGAGGGAGGGAATTGATGTGTGGCTTGCGACCTCTGATGCGTCTTTCGTTCATCGTTGCGCTCGCGCTTGCCGCCGGGGTTGGGGCGCTACCCGGCCGCGCCATCGCCGGCGTGGGGCCGACATGCGCGACCTTGTCCACCAACCCCGCGTTCGGACTGGTAGGCAACCCGGTCATCAAATATGTCAACACTCAGATCGTACCGGGGAATACGGCGCCGCTGCCGCCCGCTGAGGGCACACCAGCCAGTGGCACTGCGACAGTCACTTACTGCCTGGTGCAGCTCGTCTACGGTACCAACCCTAACCAGAACATCACGATCTATGTGGGGTTGCCCCTTAACTCCGCCGATGGCGGATCAGGCGGCGTTCAAGGCGCATGGAACGGCCGCACCGAGGGCCTTGGCGGCGGCGTCTGCATTGGAAACACCAGCGTGGTCGCCGCCGTGAACGCCGGTTATGTTGGATCGGGTACCGACGGCGGCCATGGCCCCGCGGGCGACAGTTGCAATCCCGGCGTCCAATCGCTCGGCGTCTACAATATTCAGTTCATCGAGGATTTCTTCCGCAATGGGATCAAGGAGGAGATCCTGTTGTCGAAGCAGATAGCGACGACCTATTACGGCCAAAAGCCGGCGTACAACTACTGGAACGGTTGCTCGACCGGCGGTCGTCAGGGATATCTGCTAGCTCAGGAATTGGGTAACGAGCTTGACGGCATCCTCGCCAGTGCACCGGCGATGTACTGGACACGGTTCATCACGGCGGAGATGTGGGGCCAGATCGTCGAGCAACAGCTGCTGGGCACCACAGTTAGCCAAGCCCAGCAGATTGCGGTCGCCAACGCCGCCATAGCGGCCTGCGACGGCAACGACGGTGTCCTTGACGGGATCATAGACGACCCGCGCACCTGCCACTACGACGCAAACAACGCGGTTTGCGGACAACCTCACGCACCAGCGACGCCGAATTGCTTGACCACGACTGAAGCGACAGTGATCAACAGAATTTGGTCAGGGCCGCGGAACGTTGCCGGCGAGCGCATCTGGTACCCGCTCGATCGCGGCAGCGACTTGTTCCTCCTCGACGGAAGCACGGTCTTCTCGCTTGCCGTCACTCAGATCGGATGGGACTTGATTGATCCCAGCTATCTCTATCCAAGTACTAAGTGGGAAACCATCACCCTGCCGGGCGTACCGGGTCTGGATTATGCCCACGTCGCACAAGACGGCTCTCGCAATATCGCCGACGTCACCGACACGTTCGGCCCGCTTGACACCTTCCAAGCGCATGGGGGCAAGATGATCAGTTTCGTCGGCGGCAATGATCAGTTGATCATGCCGCGAGGCGTTATCAACTATTACCGGGAGATGGCCGCACGTTACGGAACGTCTTTCGGCCCGGACGCCTTCAGGGACGTCCAGCGCTTCTATCGGCTGTTCCACGCACCGGGTGTCGGCCATTGTGGGCTCGGCATACTCGGCAACGCCAGTCAGGGACCGTGGCCGGAGAACGGCGCCGATTTCGCCGCGCTGATCAAGTGGGTCGAGGAGGGCATCGCGCCGAACGAAGTCATCGGCGAGGGCTATACCGCGGGTACCAACTTGAACCCGCTTGCTCCTCCGACTTTCAACCTCACGCGGCCGCTCTGCCCGTACCCACAGACCGGGGTGTATAACGGCTCAGGTGATATTTACAATGCGGGCAATTGGCACTGTGGAGGCAATCTGGAGACGCCTGAAACCGTCTGCCCGAACACCCTCGTGAAATATAAGGACGAGGTCAACGGCCCGATTGACCTTACCCAGAGCGGGATCAACCCGTTTGAATGCTCCGGATTTGCTTTCGAACCCGGGTCTGAATTCGGGCCGAAATGACGTAAGGCGACCGTACGTCCGACCGGTCGCGGTGAGAGACGGCGAGGCTGCAAGGGGCGGTGCGCAGAAAAGCGCCCGCCTCTTGCATCTGAGAACGTGGAAATCCGACTCCAGCCATTGAGGCGCATCCTTCGAGCGCGAACGTTGACCTTTGATCCCGTCGGCCGCTCCAGCCCGGGCGAAGCAATGGGCTGCTCCTGGGACGAGCGAGCCATCAAACGGCAGCCAGCTTCCCGCGTGCGGCAAGGTGACAATCGCGATCGGCGGCAAAAAATTGTGTCGTCGGTGCCGAATGTTTACGAAGTTACAGTTAGAGGCCCTGCCGATTCGCGACGAGGTGAGTATGCCTCGGATTTAGGGTTTATCTGTGCGCCCGCTCGTCGTTGTTTGATAACAGTTGAGGGCGACCCGTTAGGGTCCGGATTTGACTCCGATCTCGTGAACGAGGTCAATCAGCGCGCGCAGACGCGCCGGGGCAGTCCGGCGATCCCGATAGTAAAGGCAAATACCTGGGAACGGCAGTGTCCAATCTTCGAGCACACGGATCAGCCTTCCGTGCGCCAGATCGGAAGCGACTATCGACTCGCGAAGATAGGCCAGACCGACCCCAGCGCGGGCCGCATCCAACACAAACGCCGGGTCGTCGAGTGTCAGGGGCCCGGCCACGTCGATTGTCGTGGCGGTACCTTGGCGCTCGAATTTCCACGAAACAATGGTCCCGCTCGGTAGCCGTTGCCGAATGCAGCGATGGGCCAGGAGGTCCTTGGGGATTCGCGGTTTTCGTTTGTTCTCCAAATACGCGAGCGAGCCCACCACCGCCATTCGCAGCTCGTAGCTCAGCGGCACTGCGATCATATCTTGGGGCACGTCGTCGGCACGCCGGACGCCGGCGTCGAAACCATCAATGGCGATCTCGACGGGTTGCCCGTTTGTGACGACATCGACCTTCGTCTCTGGATAACGACGCAGATACTGAAGGATGATTGGAGCGACGATCTCTCGCGCGGCGTCGTCGAATGTCTTTATACATAACGTGCCACCCAGACCGCCGCGGCGGCTACTTGCCGACTCGAACGCTGCATGGATGTCCGCAAGCGCAGAGCCAACGCTGGCAACGAACGCCTCTCCCGCCTCGGTTAGGGACACGCTTCGCGTCGTGCGGTTGAAGAGCCTGACTCGAAGACGCTGCTCCAGAGCCGCCACGGTATGGCTGACCGCCGAGCGCGATCGCCCAAGTTCGGCTGCCGCTACCCGGAAATTGCGGCAGCGGGCGACTGCCACTACCGCCTCGAGGTCGATCAGGCCAGACGCTCGCATTGTCGGTAAGCGCTCGATTGCTCGATCCTAAGGCTGCGTCGCATGGTAATCCAGGGCGATCGAAGGACTTGGAAGGCTACTATATCGAAACCAGCACGACGGCGTAAAATGCCGGAATCTGGGATATGCTATATAGGCTAGAAGGACTTCGGGGCGGCAAAAAGCATTGGAGGGAGGCGAACCGACATATGCGGGCCAATACGGTTTTCGTAAATAAGTCTCATAGCCCGACCGTCTTCCGGTTCGCATCGCTCTTTAACGTTGCGGCGCCATTCATCGATCGGCATATCGAGGAGGGCCGGGGAAGCCGTATCGCAATCCGAAGCGCCGTCGAAGACGTGACCTACGCGACGCTGGCCGAGCGCGTGGCGCGCTGCGGCAATGCGCTGCTCCGGCTTGGGGTAACGCCCGGCGAGCGGCTGTTGATGGTGATCAAGGATAGCCCGGAATTTTTCTATGTGTTTTGGGGTGCCATAAAGGCCGGCATTGTGCCGGTTCCTCTCAATACTCTCCTCCGCGCCAACGATTACAAATTCTTGATCGAAGATTCCGCTTGTGCGGCACTCGTCTACTCCGCCGAATTCACCGGAGAAGTCGAAGCGGCACTGGCGCACGCCATGCGCCAGCCGCGGCTTGTGTTGGCGATAGAGGCGGGGGGGCCGGGAATGCTTGCCCTGATAGGGGAGGCGCCGGCTACCCTCAAGGCTTTTTCCGCGGCGGCTGGGGACGAGTGCTTTTGGCTGTATTCGTCTGGGTCGACCGATCGGCCGAAGGCCGCAGTCCATTGTCACCGTGACATGGTCATAACCAGTCAGCTCTACGGTGTCGATGTTCTCGGCATTCGTCCAGACGACATCTGCTTTTCTGCCGCCAAGCTCTTCTTCGCCTATGGTCTCGGCAACGCCATGAGTTTTCCGCTCTGGGTCGGTGCCACGACGGTGTTGCTGGCCGACCGTCCGTCGGTCCAATCGAGCTTAGCTATGATTGAGCGTTTCAGGCCGACACTGTATTTCGCTTTGCCGACGCAATACGCCGCACAAATCCAGGCGCTCGAAACTACAAAGCCGAATTTCTCGTCAATCCGTTTGTGTGTCTCTGCCGGGGAAGCGTTGCCGCCTCATATCTTCCAACGATGGCAAGAGCTCACCGGGACTGCAATTCTCGATGGCATCGGGTCAACAGAAGCGCTGCACATCTTCATTTCGAACCGCGTTGGCGACATAAAGCTCGGCACGAGCGGGCGCGTCGTCCCCGGCTACAACGCGAGGATCCTCGATGAGAAAGGACGTCCGGTACGAAAAGGAGAAATCGGCCGGCTTCACATTCGTGGCGGCTCTATAGCGCAACACTACTGGAGCCATCTGAAGCGTAAGCGATGCGCTACGGTCGACGGTTGGATCAACACAGGAGATATGTTTCGTCAGGATCCTGACGGCTATTACGTCCACTGTGGGCGCAGTGACGACATGCTCAAGGTCAATGGAACGTGGTGTTCGCCCTTTGAGATCGAAACAATTCTTAGTCAGCACCCGGGCGTCCGCGAAGCCGCTGTGGTTGGTCGCGCCGACGCCGATGGGCTGACCAAGCCTGAGGCATGGATTGTGGTCAATGAGGAGCGGGCGGACCCGGCACGGATCGAGCGCGAACTCGTGCAGTACTGCGAGGCAAAGCTCGCGTCTAACCAATACCCGCAATGGTTCCACTTCGTCGCTGGTCTGCCCAAAACAGGAACCGGCAAAATTCAGCGTTTCAAATTGCGTGACGCCGACAGCGCCAACGCGGCGCAAACGCAACGGTGAAAAACGCCGCGCTCGCCTGACCGCACGCGCTTCGAGCGAAACGCCCGGGCGAAGCCGATTGGCCACCTTGATTGTCCAATTTCGTGCACCACTGCGTTCGCACTAATCATACTTATCGGACATGGTCGCTTCCGAATACCCTTGCCGCTCTGAGGGTTAGTCGAAGGGGCGACATGAACATCATCACCCGTATTGATCGGTTCGACACTGCCCCCATGGCGGACAAGATCGACCTGAGACGATTGAGGTATTTCGTCGCCGTTGCGGAGGCTGGAAGCTTTAGCCGTGCCGCCGAGCGCCTTGACATGGCGCAATCACACTTGAGCCGTCAGATTATGCGGCTCGAGACCGCTCTCGGTCGGCGCTTGTTTGTGCGCCGCGCGCGGCATGTCGAGCTGACCGATGCCGGCCTGATCCTGCGGCAGGAGGCCGACTTTATTGCTTCCAGGCTCGATGGCCTCCCGGAAAGAATGAGCGCGGCCGCTGATGGTTCCACAGGGTCGCTCTGCATCGGGTTCACCGGCGCCGAAGCCTTTAACTCTTTGACCGCAAGCGTGATCAGCGCACTGGCCCACGAAGAACCGCGGTTATCAGTCGGGTTTTGCGTGAAGCCACGCAGCCAGCTGATGGAAGCCATTGGGGAGCGTCGTGTTCAGGCTGCCTTTGTACGACCGCCAGCTTCTTGCTCACCGGAGATCCTCATAGAAGAGCTGATCTCGGAGCCTATTCTGCTGGCGGTTGCGCGGAGCCACAGGCTGGCGAAGCGTGAGCGGCTTGCCCTGGCCGAGATCGCCGAGGAGCCCGTGGTGTTGTGCGAACGCGGCGCGGCGCCCGAGACTTACGATCACATACTCACCGGCTGTCAAGGTGCGGGTTTTAATCCGCGCGTGATTTTCCACGTACCTGACGCGATCTGTGCCTTGCTGCTGGCCTCAGCGGGTATCGCGGTCACCTTGGTTCCCGCTTCGCTGCGGGCGGTCCATGCCGAGTCGCTGCACTTCGCCGAGCTGGACGGTGACGTCTTGCATACGAGTTTGGCGCTGATCACGCGTGCCGATGAACATATCGCGGGCGTGAAGCTGCTACGCAAGCAGGCGCTTGCAGCAGTCGCGCTTATGCGCCGGCCGCTCGCTGCTGAAGACGGAGGGATACCAGCGTGAATATTGTGCAAACGAGTTTGAGGTCGCGCCCGCAGACCGCAATCCCGCGCGACTACAATTTCGCGGCCAGCATCCTCCAGGGCAACCTGGATGCCGGTCGCGGCGGCAAGCTTGCATTTATCGATGTTCGTCGAGGCTGGACCTACGATGACCTCGCCGACCGTGTCGACCGCTTTGGCCATGTCCTTCGTTCGCTGGATCTGCGGCGCGAGGAGCGTATACTGGTCTGCCTTCTCGATACCATCGATTGGCCGACGGCTTTTCTGGGCGCAATCAAGGCCGGCGTGGTGCCGGTCGCGGTCAACACGCTGCTCGCCGAGGACGACTATCAATACATGCTCGACGACAGCCGGGCGCGGCTTCTCGTCGTTTCCCAGGAACTCTACCCCAAATTCGCCAAAGCGATCGCTGCGTCCAAAGACCTCGCATGGGTCATCGTGTCGGGATCGGATGGGGCCGGACACGAAGACCTGGAGGCTTTGCTGGCGAACGCCGCCAACGATCCTGTGGCCGCCTCGACGGTGCGCGACGATATGTGCTTTTGGCTCTATACGTCGGGTTCAACCGGAAGGCCCAAGGCCGTCGTTCACACCCACGCCGACCTAAAATTCACCGACGAGTTCTATGGCAAGCCGTATGTCGGCATTGCCGAGTCCGACGTGTGCTACTCGGTGTCCAAACTGTTTTTTGCCTACGGGCTCGGCAACGCGCTCACCTTCCCGATGTCTGCTGGTGCGACCACCGTACTGTCGCCGCTCTCGGTCACGCCGGAACTCTGCGCTAACATTCTGAAAAAACACGGCGTCACAATATTCTATGGCATACCGACCTTCTATGCGGCCTTTCTCGCTTACGCCAGTGCGCCAGAGCGGCGCGAGCTCAAGCTGCGCCGTTGCATATCGGCCGGCGAGCCGCTGCCGGCCGATATTGGTCGCCGGTGGAAACAGCGCTTCGACGTAGACATTCTCGACGGCATCGGTTCGTCCGAGATGCTGCATATCTTCTTGTCTAATCACGTGGACGCAGTGAAGTACGGCACGACCGGCAAACCCGTGCCGGGCTACGACGTGCGGCTTGTCGATGACGAGGGCGCCGTCGTAACCACGCGCGGGCAGATGGGCGAGCTGCAGGTAAGGGGGCCGACGAGCGCGCTCATGTATTGGAACAACCGAGAGCAGTCGCAGACGACTTTCCTCGGCGAATGGACCCGCTCAGGGGACAAGTACCGCGAGGATGAGGAGGGGTACTTCGTCTATTGCGGCCGCCGTGATGACATGCTGAAGGTCTCGGGCATTTACGTCTCGCCATTCGAGGTCGAGGCCGTGCTGCAAAGCCACCCCGAAGTCCTGGAGGCGGCTGTCGTCGGTTGGCCCGACGATGACGCCCTCATAAAGCCGAAGGCCTTCGTGGTGCTGAAATCGCCTGACAATGCCGACGCTCAACTGGCGCGGACGCTGCAGGACCATTGTCGGCAGAACCTCGCTCCCTTCAAATATCCGCGCTGGGTCGAGTTTCGCCGAGAATTGCCGAAGACCGCGACCGGTAAGATTCTGCGCTTCAAGCTTCGCGCCGAGGCGAGTATGGCGGACGGGCGCACCAACGTCGGCGCTTGACGTCAGAGGCTCTGGGGAAGAGAGTCGGCTCCGTCCAACAAAACGACGTCGGGTCGACACGAGGCGTTTCGGCCAAACCGAGGTGGAAAATGTCCGTGGCCCTTCAAAGTTATCTGTGCGACCGCTGGCAGGGTGGAGAAGGCGTCGAGACTAAGCTTACAAATCCCGTCACCGGCGAACTGCTAGCTACCGCCTCGGCGCGGAAGCTGGATTTGGACGCGGCGCTCGAGCACGCTCGCGTCGCAGGTCGTCCCGCCTTGCAGGAGCTGACCTACGGACAGCGGGCAAAGCTCCTTGGCCAGATTTCGGACGTGCTCATCGCCAACAAGGCTCGCTACGAGGAAATCGCGACTGCCAATTGCGGAAATACGCGAAGCGACGCCGCCATCGATATTGATGGCGGCATCGGCACGCTCAAATACTATGCTCGCCTCGGCGAGGGGCTGGGCGACGCCCGTGTCCTGCTCGACCAGGCGCCGGTGCGCCTGGCGAAAGCTGAGAACTATCGGGCCGCTCACCTGCTTTTTTCCCGCCGCGGCGTGGCGGTTCATATCAACGCTTTCAATTTTCCCAGCTGGGGCTTGTGGGGGAAGGCCGGCGTCGCATTGCTCGCCGGCGTTCCGGTCTTGGCGAAGCCGGCGTCCAGCACCGCCTGGCTTGCTTGCGAGATGGTGCGCGACGTGATCACCGCCGGATTGCTGCCGAGCGGATCGCTGAGCATTTTATGTGGAAACGCGGGAGATTTGCTGTCGCACCTGGCGTCGGACGATATAATTGCTTTTACCGGCTCTCACGATACCGCAGTACGCATACGCGGCAACCTGAACGTTCTCGACCGAAGTGTGCCGGTCAATATCGAGGCGGACAGCCTCAACGCAGCAGTTCTTGCTCCCGATGCCGCCCCCGGAACTCCGGCATTTGAAGCGTTTGTATCGGAGGTCGCTCGCGAGATAACGGTGAAGGCGGGTCAAAAATGCACCGCGATCCGACGCGCGTTGGTTCCTTCACAGCACGTCAATGGGGCGACCGAAGCACTCGTCGATCGGCTCAACAGGACGGTCGTCGGTGACCCGCGCCGAGGTGAAGTCCGCATGGGACCAGTGGTGACGCGAACTCAACAGGCGAACGTTCTTGACGGCATCGGCCGTCTCGCCGAGGAGGCTGAGATCCTCTGCGGCGGGAGGAATCCTCCAATCCTTGAAGGCATCGATCCGAACAAGTCTGCTTTTGTGTCACCGACCCTGTTGCGCGTTGCCGACGCCGATTCCGCCGACGCTTTGCACCAGCTCGAGGTATTCGGTCCGGTCGCGACCATTGCACCCTACGACGACGTTGATCAAGCGGTCGCGCTCGCGAGGCGCGGCGGCGGTTCGCTCGTCGTGTCGATCTTCGGCAATGACTTGAGTTTTTTGGCTCGCGCCTCCCAGGAGCTCGGATCGTCTCACGGGCGGATACTCGTCATTGATCCGTCGGTTGCAACCAGTCACACTGGCCACGGCATTGTCATGCCGCAATGCAATCACGGTGGTCCCGGACGGGCCGGAAATGGCGAGGAGTTGGGTGGGCTGCACGGATTGCGGTTCTATCATCAGCGCACTGCGGTGCAGGGCTCGAATGACCTGCTGACCCATTTGCAGGCAGAAGCGGCTGCTATCCATTGATGGGTGTCCCTACCGCAAACCCAAAACCCCTGACTGAGAACAGCGAATCGGCTGATACTCGCCGCCGATGAGTGACCTTTGCGGATTGATCTGGTGCGCCTTGGTCGCACTGCTCCGGTCTCGGGCAGCATTGGAAGCGGAGGTCCTCGTCCTCCGACACCAGCTCAATGTGCTGCGGCGCGGATACCCGAAGCGAGCGGCCTTCAGCAACTTTGATCGTTGGGTATTCGCAACACTCTATCGGGTGGCTCCGACAGTGCTGGATGCTCTGAAGATCGTTACCCCCGACACAGTGATCCGCTGGCACCGCGGCGGTTTGAAAACCTATTGGCGCTGGAAGTCACGGCCACGCGGTGGCCGACCGGAGATGCCGGCAGACCTACGCCAGCTCGTCCGCGAAATAAGCGCGGCAAATCCCCTCTGGGGAGCGCCGCGGATCCACGGTGAACTGCTCAAACTGGGCATCGATGTCGGCCAAACGACTGTGGCAAAATACATGGCGAGGGGAAGGCGGCCCCCCTCGCAGGGTTGGAAGACCTTTCTGCGCAATCATGCCGACGGCATCGCGTCGATGGATTTGTTCGTGGTCCCGACGATCTCGTTTCGGCTGTTGTACGGCTTACTGATCTTACAGCATTCCCGCCGAGAGCTTCTGTGGTTGGGTGTGACGGCTCACCCGAACGCCGAGTGGATTGCGCGTCAACTCACTGAAGCTTACGGCTGGCGACAGACATCATCCTACATGATTCGCGACCGGGATTGCGTCTACGGCGCGATCGTCATTCGGCGGCTTCGAGTGATGGGCATACGGGATCATCCAATCTCGGCCCGGTCGCCTTGGCAAAATGGGTATGCCGAGAGGCTTGTCGGCTCGATCCGACGGGAATGTCTTGACCATGTCGTCGTGTTCGGCGAGCGGCATCTTCGCCATCTGCTTACCGCGTATCAAAGATACTACAACGAGGCCCGCACCCACCTCGCCTTACGCAAGGACGCGCCACT
>Ga0187783_10000380_pt1 | contig 32662 bp, 24 predicted proteins | sample 1015_SJ02_MP02_2_FD_132471 | JGI IMG/M metagenome (GOLD analysis project Ga0187783, IMG submission 132471) | Tropical peat soil microbial communities from peatlands in Department of Meta, Colombia - 1015_SJ02_MP02_20_MG | ecosystem: Environmental > Terrestrial > Soil > Wetlands > Peat | place... | reverse complement strand
GATAAACTCCTCGTCAATCGTCTCCATGCGCTTCCTGGTGAGCGGACCAGTATCCTCGCACCTCTGCTTGCCCCATGGTCCGAAGCGCGGATCGTCGCCCGGCGTGTCAGTTGACGTCGCGACACATTTGAGAACGCCGCGCGGACCAAACTGCGCTCTGAATGACGGATTCTTCGGATAGTCGGGGTTCTCAGGCTCCTCCTCGGCGTTGAGGTGATAGAGGTTGCCGAAGAACACGTCGAAGCCGTGCACCGTCGGTAGGAACTCGTTGCGGTCGCCGAGATGGTTCTTGCCGAATTGCGCTGTGAGGTATCCCTGCGGCTTGAGCAGTTCGGCGATGGTCGGGTCCTTGTCCGACAGTCCTTCCTTGGCTCCCGGAAGGCCGACCTTCAGGAGCCCGGTACGCAATGGGCTCTGGCCGGTGATGAATGCAGCGCGGCCGGCAGTACAGGATTGCTGACCATAGTAGTCGGTGAAGATTGCACCCTCGTTGGCGATGCGGTCGATGTTGGGTGTGTGAAAGCCCATCATGCCACGATTGTAGTAGCTGATGTTCCAGTAGCCGATATCATCGCCCATGATGACCAGGATGTTGGGCTTCTGTTGTTGCGCGCCGGCCGGCACGCTCAAGATCGTTGTGGCAGCCGCAAGCACCGCAGTCAGGCTGATCCGGACGCTCGTGATGATACTCATGATCGATCCATCTGACAGTGGATGAGTTGGGCAAGACCTTTCACCAGATTGCGAAAAGCAATCGAGGAGGCGTCCCAAAACTCTGTTCTATCCGTGATGTGTTGGGGCATCGCTGTCCGACCAGAGTGCCTGACGCGACGCGGCGCGAAGCGCAAAAAAAAGGTGGTCTCGTCGTAGGCTACTGGGAGGAGCGGGCGCCCCCGATTTGAGGCGCCCGTTTTCGTTACATCAGACACTGCGGCGCCTAGTCGCTCGGATGTTGGGACAGGCCTTTCTTGACCTCCTCAAGCACCTGACTGAGGTTGTAGGATTCAGGCGCCTGTAGCGGCGGGAATTTCTCGTAGCTTGAAAGATGTTCGAACCACAATTGCTGGCCAATCGGCAGCAAGTTCCAGTCGTACAGGAAGGCAGTCGTCGGACCGCCCAGCGCTCCACCGATGCTCAAGGCCGTCTTCTGATCGACGCCCACCGCCTGCTCGAAGGGATCACGCTTGATGTTTTGGACCAAGGTGAAGTGGAAGGGGATGAGCGGCATGATCCAGCCCGCGGGACCGGGTTGTGACATGGTGTAGTACATCTTCCAGTTCTTGTAGCGCACCGCGGAGGGTGTAGCGCCCGAGAAATAGAAGAAGTGATCGCGTGCCGATTTTTCCGACCTGCCTTCAAGGTAGTCGCGCTGGTCAAAGCCGTCGAGTGTGGTCTTGACGATGCCCGGGTACTGACCGGCCTCGATCTGCTGCTTCAATCCGTCGCCTTTCGGTCCGCCGGCAATATCGACCAACGTGGGTAGCCAATCGAGTGCGGCAAACAGCTGGTTCTTGACCGTGCCTGGCTGAATGTGCCCTGGCCAGCGGACGACCAATGGTGCACGATAGCCGCCTTCCCATGCCTCGCCTTTCTGACCCTTGAACGGGGTAACGCCACCGTCGGGAAATGTGATCGCCTCGGCGCCGTTGTCGGTGGTGAAGACGACAAGAGTGTTGTCAAGCTGGCCCATGTCGATCAGTTTCTTGAGCACCACGCCGATATTGTCGTCCAGCTGTTTCATGCCGGCTTCTTGGATACCCCAGTCCTTGCCGCCCGGTTCCCCCATCATGGCTTCATACTTCGGCGATAGCATGGTCGTGACATGCATGCGCGCCGGGTTGTACCAGACGAAGAAGGGTTTGTTGGTTTTCCGGGGGTCATTACGGTCGAGGAAATCGACAACCTTGGCCGAGATCTCTTCGTCCACCGTCTTCGATCGCTCCAGCGTCAGTGGGCCCTCGTCGCTGCAGGTCTGGTTCTTCTCGGTCCCGTCCGAAGACTTACACGAGAGTACGGGGCGCGGGGGCGTCAGGCAGATCGTCGTCTTTGGATCGACGGCACCGGGCACTTCGGGGACACCGGGAATCGGTGTGTTCTTACAAGGTGGTGCAACCGTCTGGGCAGTCGGCGTCTTGTTGATGTCGGGGAAGCTTACGCCCTGCATGGCGTCGAGGTGATAGAGGTAGCCCCAGTATTCCTGGAAACCGTGGGCTGTTGGGAGGGAGGCAGTGTGGTCGCCCAGATGGTTCTTGCCGAACTCACCGGTGTTGTAGCCGAGATCAATTAGAAACTTGGCGACCGCCGGAGTACCAGGCCGCAGATACGATGGGCTGCCGGGCAGTTGCGGCGGGATCATTCCAGTCCGCAGAGGATACATGCCGGTGAAGAAGGCATTGCGCCCCGAGGTACAACTCTGCATGGCCACGTAGTCCATGAAGATCGCGCCTTCGTTCCCGATACGGTCGATCCACGGCGTCTCGCCGACCATCAGGCCGCGATGGTAGATGCTCGGCTGCATCCAGCCAATGTCGTCGCCCATGATGAAGAGGATGTTGGGCTTGCCCTGCGGTTGCTGCGCAGTTGCCGGCAGGATCGTCGCGACAACGACGGTGACGAATGAAAGGAGCGCGATGACTATTTGTCGCCCACTTTTCTTGATCAAACCAGTGTTCCATTCCATGATAAATTCTCCCAGCGCTAGCTCAAAGAAATTTCGCACCCGGCGCGATCACGCGACGAGTTGAGTTGATATCCTTCTGATGCCCCAAGCGTTTTGTGATCTAAGGCGTTCGTTGGCGTTCGGGAAAATCGCTTGCTTAACCGCTTACGCCTGCATGCTTACCTCCCTCAACATTGCGCGACTTTTTTTGATCGACGTATTTCGGTTTGAGCGTGCAAAAAGATTTTCATTTTGCGCTATGCAAATTCGGCACTGGAGCAGATTTTGATCTGAAATCGTACGGTGCCGGAGGGAGATTCATCCTGTACGGCGCGGCACATTGCAACGGTGCAGTTGGGCTGCGACCGCCCCTAGTGTCACCAATTTTCCGCCATACCGGGTGTTGTTGGATTAGCCCGCATCGGCGCGGCTTGCGCGCCGGTTCCCATCATGACGGCAGCGTCAATAGGCGATCAGCGGGGTCGCCCGTCGCTCTCGAATGCGAAGACTTGCTTCCAGTCTTCCTTCATGCTGATCACGGTCCAGCCCTTACTCTTAGCCTCGTCGAGAAGCGCCGGCGTAAAGGTACCGACCTTGGTGTCGGGGAGACCTTCTGCCGGGCCATATGCGTATTCGCGTTTGGCGTCATCGTGCAAGACCAGCATCTTGAGGCGGGCGCCCTGACCGGCGCCGGTCCACTCCAGCATTTCGCAGTCGCCGACCGAATTACCGAAGGCGGCGTAAGGCCGCCGCCCGATCATCAGGTGGATCCCTTCCGGCTTGCCGGCCTTGTCGTCATTGAGCAGGAGCTTCGGCTCTTTGGTCAGGAACGGGTTCCCGTCCTTGTCGTAGTCTAATTTTGTTGCACCTGCAGTACCCACCACCTGCTCGGGCGGAATGCCGTAGACCTTCTCCGAATAGACACGCACGAAGTCCTGGCCTCCGCCGGTCACGATGTAAGTCTTATAGCCGCTGTCGCGTAAGTAACGCAGCACTTCGAGCATCGGCTGATATATGAGATCGGTGTAGGGTCTGTTCCAGCGCGGATCACGTGCGGCTTCGAGCCACTTTTTCACTTCGGTGTTGAATTCGTCGGTTGTTATGCCGGTCAGGGTCGCGACCAGGATCTTCTCCAGGTCCGGCATCGAGAGTTTGGCGATTGCCTCACGGTCTCCTGAGAGCACGGTCTTGAAAGGCTCGACATCACGGAGTTCCGGTTCGCGCGCCGCCACGGCCGGAACGCGATCAAGGCAGTACATGACCTGTGCGTAGATTGGATGCTCGACCCAGAGTGTCCCGTCCTGATCGAACACGGCGATGCGCTCTTCGGGAGCGACATAGTTGGAACTCGATCGATCTACGGTGGTGTGTACGAAGTCGATAATCGCCTGCTTGGCGGGACCTTGATTCCACGAGGGCAATTGATCGCCCGGCGTGACCGCCTGTGCCTGAGCGGAGGCGGAAGAAAGAGTCGTGGATAAGGCAGGGAGCGTCGCCAAACCTGCAACCAAGGCGCGACGGCTGATACCGATCTGACTGACCAGTCTCATTTCCATCTCCTTGCCATGCGTCCTCGGCGAAAATCTACGAAAGGACTTGTCGTGCGCGCTATGCAAATTCGGCACATCGAGACCAATGTTGGTCGAGGTTGCTCCGGTGATTGGAGGAGAATTATCCCCGCGAGACCGCCACTGCAACGGATCGGCTGCGACCTGATGATCCGTGCCGCCTTACAGGTATAGATTACTGATCTTCGCGTCGCCGCAACTGCCGGCTTCGTCGCGGCAATGGCCCGAATTGGGCTCAAGTCGGCGACAATCGAGCCCAGACAGGATGCGAAAAGAACAGGCCCTCGTACGAAAGAACGGGAGGCGAGGGCGCGGCCGGAGTCGTCACTGCGGAACAACTGATGTTTTGACCTGCCGCCGAAGCGTGTCGATAAGGTCAGTCAAACCTGGAGTGTCTTTTGCGATGTGGGCCAACTGTTCCGCGTATTCGAGCGCGCTTGCGAAGTTACCGGCGTCGCGGTTGAAGCTGATAAGCGCTTGCAGAGTTTCGCGATCGTCAGGATGGCGCGTTAGGATCTTCGTTAGAACGGTAACAGCCTCGTCTTTACGACCGGCCGAGTGCAACCCAACCGCATAAACATACGCGTATCGCGCGCGCTCGGGCTCAAGATCCGCCGCGCGACGCAGCTCAGTGAGTGCGTCGTCGAGCCGCTTCAAGCGGATAAGTGCCAAACCGAGCGCGTGATGCAAGCCTGCATCCTGCGGTGAAAAGCCGACTGCTGTACGCAATACGCTTTCGCCCTCGCGATCCCGGCCGAGCTGCCGATAAAGATCGGCTAGGTTGATCGCCGCCGGCACGTATTGCGGGCTCAACTGCAGCCCGGCCTTGAATTCGGCCTCGGCATCGGTCGTGAGTCCGCGCCGCGCATAAAAATTACCGAGTGCGGAACGTGCTTCAGGGCGATCGGCATTGAGCCGCTGGGCGGCGACGAACTCGGCCGCGGCGCGCTCAAAATGTTCGCGGTCAGCCGGTGGCTGATTTGCAGTCGGTACCGGCGCGAGTAATGCCGCGGCCCTGATGCGCGCGCCGCGACTGGAATCTGACAGCAGCGGCGCAGCCAGTGACCACACTTGCGCGGCAGGCAGATTTTCAAGCATGTCAAGGGCGCCAATCCGCACCATTGGATCGGGATCTGATAATTCAGTCTTTGCCACATCGATGTTCGCGGGCGAAACGTAGGGCGCGAGCTCGGTCAACGCGCTGGCGCGCGCGAAGGCCGGATTGCTGTCATTCGATGCCACGCCCCCAAGCAGTGCCGCAGCGTCGGATTGCGTCTCCCACGCGGCATGGAACGCGTCAGCGTACTTTTGGAATCCGTTGTGGTCTCCGTCATACCAGCGTCCAATTGCGGCCGTCGCCCACTCCGCAGTCTTGTCGGCGTGGCAGTCGTTGCACGCGTTTGGTGTGCCAAGCCTCACTGAGACGTCCGGCCGCGGGATCCGGAAGCTATGATCGTGTCGACGATCAACAACCATGTAGGTGCGGGTTGGCATGTGGCAGGACGCACAGGCGAGGGGTGGATTGGCGTGATCGTGGTGGCTATGGGATGCCGACGCATACCTGTCGGGCGTGTGACATTGGAGGCATACGCCATCGCCCGGCGCACGAAGCTTTGCAGCATGCGGCTCGTGACAGTCGCTGCAGGTGACGCCTGCCGCAAACATCCTGCTCTGTTTGAACGAGCCGTAATTGTACACCTCGTCACGCATCTGCCCGTCGGCATCATAGAGGCCGCGGGCCAGTGTTGAGACGACGTGCGTGTCCGAGAGCCATTGACCAGGTAGCCAATCCTCGGAAAACTCGCTGCGGCGGGCGTGGCAGAGGCCGCAAGTCTCAACCTCCTTACGAAGCTGGGCAGGCGGTCGGTTACGTTGAGGTTCGCCTGTTCTCGAATCATGCCACCAGACAACGCCCTCGCGCTCATTGAAACGAGCGATAAGTCCCTTGGCGGGATCATGCTGACGTCGGAAGGGCCACCAGCTGTTTTGATCGCGGGCCCATGCCACATGCCGCGAGCCCTGACCATGACAGGCTTCACATCCGACGCTGATCTCTGCGAAGGTCGTGGCAAAGCGGTTACTTGCCGCATCATAATTCTTATGGACGCCGGTCGAATGACACTCGGCGCACATGAAGTTCCAATTCTGGTTCAGTTTGGTCCAATGCAGGACGTCATCGTGCTTGATCTCTTCGTTGGGGTAGAGGTGGAACCAGCGTTGCCCCCCTTGCTCCTTCGGGCGGCTATCCCAGGCAAGCGATAGTGCCTGCAGGCGGCCGTCAGGGAATTCGACCAGGTATTGCTGGAGCGGATCGATGCCGAACGTGTATTTGGCTTCGAAGGTGGCCAGCTTGCCGTCCGGGCCATCGGTCTCGACCAGGTATTTGCCGTCCTTGCGCAAGAAGCGGGAGTGTATCCCATAATAATCGAAGCTGGCATCAGCGAAATCGCCAAGAACAGCATGGTCGGTCGCCGGCTGCATCGCGAGCTTGTGCTGCGAGCTGCGCCATAGTTCCGCCTGCGCCTGATGGCAGCCAGCGCAGCTCTCGCTGCCGACGAAGGTTGCCTCGGACGACTCCGGAGTGTTCCTGGATACTCGATTCAATAGCTGGTATCCGACCCCGATTGCGGCCACGATTGCAGCTCCAGACAGCGCCGCGATCCAGATTTTGTAACCTGAAAGTCTCGACGGCAGGCCGGGGTCGGTGCCGTCGAGCGCTGCGTCGTTGGGAGGCGCTCTCCGTGTTGTTTCGCGAGCGCCTTTTGGTGACGCATCTCTGTTGCTGGGCTTGCCTCGATCGCGGGCTACAGACTTTGTCACTTCCGTAACTCCCTCGCCCAAAGCACTCCGAGAGCCGCTTCACGCGACAATTTAAGGCTGGCGTGCTTTGCCATGGCGGGGACCGTCTCAACCTTGTGCGGTGATAGGTTAACAGCCTCCGCTCGGCCGCTGCAATTCAATCAAGCTTTGTGTCGGCTGACGATACATTGAGGCCGCGGTTCCCTCTTGCGGCGGCCCGCCGGTGGTTCACATGTCGCGGCAGGTTACCAGACACCCAGAACTTCGATGCGACCGTGGTGCCGCGCCTACGACGCCGAGCCGATAATGGTCCGGGCCTGTCATGATCAGGTATGAGTTTTAACGTCAAAGGTATGTCAACACCGTCGTCACCCTTGTGCGATCGTTCAGCTGTGACCGTGCGCGTGCTCAGGGTCGAGCTGGACGCAAGCGGTCTGCCGGTCAGGCCCGCCCCATACGATTTAATATCCGGCGAGACTTCACCGTCTCGCCGTCGGCAAATCGAGGAAAAAGAGCCCTGGCCGCGCCAGGGCTCACCTCAATCGCAATGGGGCCCACTTTGCTGTTCGACTCGCAGTGACCGCTATTGCCCTTCGTGCGCCTTCATCGCCTCGTCGATCTGCCGCTTGACCGCCTCGAGGTTGAATGAGGCCGGCGCCTGCATCGGTGGGAAATCGATCGCCGTTCGCGCCAGTTCCCCCACTTTTTGCTGGACGAGGACAAAGCGCCAGAATTCACGGCCGTAGAAATCATTCATATAGCCGCCAGCCAGCTCATTGAGCGACTCTCGCCGGATGGAGGGGGTTCGTTCAAAGGGATCCTGGCGGATATTGACAATCGTTGGCATGTCGGTCGTGACCTTTTCTCCCGGCCAACCAAAGGGCTGCTGATAGAACTGGAATTTGAAGTCGTCGATGCGGATGGCACCCAGTTGCGGCCCTCCGAAATAGAAAAGCTCATGCCGCACCGATGCGCCTCTGCCCAACAGCAAGTCCATCTGGTTGTAGCCGTCGAGGTGATTCTTATAGGTCCGATCGCCAAGCTTCACGCCCGCCAGCAACTGCTGCGTGATGTTGAAGTTTCCCGCCGCTGCAGCGAGGGTCGGGAGCCAGTCAAGCCCCGAGAACAGGCCGTTCTCCACCGTGCCGGGCTTCACCTTGCCCGGCCAGCGGATGATTGCTGGCACACGGAAACCTCCCTCAAAAACGGTGCCCTTAGTGGCGCGGAATGGCGTCATTCCACCATCTGGCCACGTGAAGACTTCCGCACCGTTGTCGGTTGTGAAGATGACGATCGTGTTATCGGCCTCGCCGATATCCTGCAGGTGCTTCAGCAGATCACCTACGTTGTCATCCAACTGCTTCATCCCGGCCTCTTCCAGGCCGTAGTTTGTGTCGTAATTCATCATCGCCTGATACTTTGGGGCGATGTAGGTGAATACATGCATTCGGGTGGTGTTGTGCCAGATAAAGAACGGCTTGCCATCTTGCTTGGCCTTATCCATAAAGCCTTTGCTGTGTTCCACCAGCACTTCGTCAAAGGTCTCCATATCGTATTTTGCTGGGCGACTTTCCTGCCAGTTCTGGCGACCGGCCATATTCGGGAAAGGCGCTAACGGGCCTTCGTCGATAATTCGCTGTTTGCCGACCTTGCCCCACCGCGGCATCACTGTGGGGTCATCCACATCCGTCGCAAACGAATGGATCAAATCGCGTGGTCCGTACTTGTCGATCCAGTCCTGCGGATAGTCGAACCAGTAGGGGTCCGACATTGCATCGAGGTGATACAGGTAGCCAAAATACTCGTCGAACCCGTGTAGCGTCGGAAGGTATTTGTTCAGGTCGCCAAGGTGATTCTTGCCGAATTGTGCGGTCTCATATCCGAGCGACTTCAGTACGGTGGCGACGGTTACCGCTTCATCCGGGATGCCGACGTCGGCACCTGCTTGGCCCACAGTCGTCAGGCCGGTGCGTAGCGGCAGTTCACCCGTGATGAAGTTGGCGCGGCCGGCAGTGCAACTAGCCTCAGCATAATAGTCGGTAAACCGCATTCCTTCGGCGGCCAACTTGTCGAGATTCGGCGTTTTGCCCGACATGATGCCTTGATGATACGCACCAATATTAAACCAGCCGATATCATCGCCCATGATGACGAGGATGTTCGGCTTGCGCTCCTGCGCGGTCGCCGACAGGCTTCCCACGAGGCCCACCGCGACGAAAGCGAGTAATGCGAACAACAACTTCCCTACGATTCTCATAGGTGACATCTCCTTCCTCGTCATGGTCCATGCCGCTTTGGAGTAATAAAACAGTGCCCCCCGACACGGGCGCTCATACGAACGGGCACCAGCCTTATTGATCGGGCTTTTTACTTTTCTGAGAGTTTCGTCCTAGTCTCCGGCAACTACCGTCTTCAGGAGCTGAGGTTGCGAGGAGGCTTGCGAGGTGCGCTATGCAAATTCGGCAAAAGCGCGGATATTTGATCCGAAATCTCGCAGGGTGGTCGATGGTGATTCGCCGAATAAGGTCCGGTAGGCTGCGGCGAACCGGCCGAGTTCCGAAAACCCGTACTGGCGGGCGATCGCCGCAATGCTATCCGTTGCTGGATCGGCCCGCCGCAGTGCGCTGCGCACCAGATTCAATCGGCGCAGCTTGGCATACTGACTGGGGCTCATCCCCAGGAACTCGGCACAGCACATCCGCAAGGTCCGTTCCGGCACGCCTACGGCGACGGCAAGTTTGGGGATGGTGGGCTGAACGCTGTCACGGGACGCCAAGATTTCCTCGAACCGGAGCATGATCGTGGCGTGGCGCAGCCTTGCGCCCGCATCGCGGTGCGCCTCATTAGAGGTCAGGCAGTTGACGAGCACGTGGACCAAATCCTGCTCGAGAGCCCGCGCAACTTGACGATGAGCGATGATGTGAGGTTTGGTCTCAGCGAGACGGCAGGCCTGCGCATGCAGGCGCCGCAGCCGCATTACCAGTTTCGGCGGGGGTTGCAAAATTTTCGCCACCGCCGGTGGCGGACTCAGTGCTTTGTGGGCGATCGCCCTGCCGTACTTGGCGAGGTCTTCCGGCGCCAAGGATATAAGACCCCAGCAGCTCGGCCCGCTCGCTCGTAGGTAGGAGCGCTCCCCGAGCCGGTGCCATATGATGTCACCTATCCTTACCTCCAACCCATTCCAGATCGACTCATGTCGGGTCGGGAATGCGACGAAAAGTGGCCCCGGCTCCAGCGCAACGAACGCGATGCGCGGCAGGTTTTCCTCAATCCGAATCAGGCGCAACCGCGGCAACTCGACCCATGTCGCGCGTGCTTTGAAGCGACCGCTGCCAGTCAGGACAAGATTGACGTTCGCCCCTGGTACGTTCACGCGGTAGTCGTCAGGATCCGTAAAAGTGGTGGTGCCACACCCTATCATTGACCGTCGCCCCGCTGCGCAAGCGAGCACAGTTCGAAGGCTGGGGATGCCAAGCGCTTGAACCGATTGCAGTATGCGGGAGGTGGCGGAGAGGGCTATGCAAATTCGGAATCTGCCAGCTCAAAGGGACGATTCGGCAGGACGCGTCGGCCACTCGGACTTCTATGCAACGACACCGAAGGGGGCTCCCCGAACAGCACCCGGTACTCGACGGAGAAGCGTCCCAGCTCCCAGAAGCCATGCTCCGTCGCGATTTCCGTCACGGTGGCCGACGCCGGGTCGGCAAACATCAGGGCGCGGTGAGCGAGGTGCATGCGCCGCAACCAGAGATAATGGAGCGGAGCCATACCGAGATGCTCCCGACAACAAATGCGCAGCGTACGTTCCGATACGCCAATTGCCGCGCACAGCTCGACGAGATACACGGGCTCATATCGGTTTGCCGCCAGAAAATCTTCAAACCGTCTTATGACCACTGAGTGGCGACTGCTGCTGGCCCGGATCTCAATCGGCTCAGCCTCAGTCAGGCAGCGAACGACGGCGCGTATCAGTGCTTGCTCCAATGACCGGGTCATTTCTGGGTACGCAAACCGGTCAGGTGCGAATTTGGCGATATGTGCGGCCCGTTCGTGAAGGAACAACAGACGCGCCATGAGCGCCGGAGGCGGTCGAACGACGTGTGTGACCAATGGAGGCGTCAACTCGCGATCAGCAACGGCGCGCCCCGCCGCGGCAAGGTCTGTTGGTGTCAGCGATATGCACCCCCAGTGACACGGTGCTGATGTCCTGCTGTGCGCAGCGTCCGAGTCGCGCACGATGATGTCGCCGGGCAGGGCTTCGATACCGCGACAGCGAATCCCGGGCTGACCCCGGTCGACCAGAAACTGTATCGCCGCTCGATCCGCTTTGACGCTCCCGTGAGAAATCCGAGGAAGACTTTCGCGGCCGCTCTCCAGCCGGAGCCGGTGTAGATCGATTTGAATCAACTCCGCGTGAAAGTTTCCTCTGGTTATCGGCAGCACTTCGACAGTCGCCGCGCGAATGGCCAGCTGGTAGGAATGGGGGTCATTGAACGTTCGAATGTGGCTCGACGGCATGACTCGTCCCATCTCAAGAACACTTGCCATTCAAACCGAACGCTTTGCAATGACGGCCCCCCGGCCAAACTGAAGCGCGGCGGTTCCGGCTTTCACTTGGCTGGTTCCTTATTAACCTTTGGCAGGCACTCGCTGGTCGGATTAAGTGCGCAGAGCTTACGTTATGACGCCCTGCCGGCCATCCTGTTAAAATTGACAACCCTGCTGGAATACCACGCTAAATGCCACGGTTCGCAACAGCTGCGCGGCTTAAACGGCCGTAGGATCCGTCCAACAACGGAATCTGAAGAGTTTCGACGGGTCCGCTGCATCAAATAGGCGGAAAAAAGGTAATTTGATCGAGTTTTGCATAGATCTTCAGGCGGCGACGCTCAGGAACAACCCCCTTAAGTCAGTTGAGGATTCGATGGTCGAGAAGGATATTCAAAGACTGGTATTCTGATATGGCGCGCAAACATACCTTCGGTCATGTCGATTGCGTACAGCGCGACCGACCGCGAGGGCGACCGTCAGCGCTCCGCTCTCGGTATCCACCAATGAATTTCATAGATCAGCAAATCGCTCCATCCCGATCGAATCGACGAAACACGATCTCAGAATTTCCTGATGCCAAAACGAAATGGTGGCACATCTACTTGACAAAAGTCCCCGTCGGGACGTCTACGCCACCACGATCAAGCTGCCGATGGCGCCACTGCCGCGGGGCTCGGCCTCTCGGCCGGACGCTATTACCGCTCGGCGACGCCAAAGAGCAGGCTGATATCGATGAGGCTGTCAATCAATCCATGCGGTGGGGCTGCGACCGGCGTCCGCCATCCGCGTCTCGAGCTGGGAAGCCGAGAGCGAATGGCGTCGCTTCGCCGCATCCCCATGCCAGTGATTTTTAGGGACGTTCGCCAGCCTCCGCCATGCAGGCCTTGTAGACAGCGGCCCGCTGCCTTGCGACACCCTCTATGCCTGAATCAGGCCACTCGGCGTGAGCTCTCATAATGCACTTTTCGATGGTTGCATCCCTTCTGTCCTGCGCCGAGGCCTGCGACGCAAAGGCCGTGACAGCAAGCACAACCGTTACTGCAACGAAAATCCCGTTCATGGTTCCCATGATTTATCTCCGTCGACATAGCACGGAACACGATGCATTCCGCGGCTCGAGGTTGCACCGACAATTGTCTCGCCCGCTATGCAGATTCGGCAAAATTGCGCCGGTCCGGTCCGGTCGGTCGATGCCGGAATTGTCGGAGCTGTCAGGCTGCGAGTGTTCCAAGCATTATGGTTCGCCCAACTGAAGCCTGACGGCTCACCTTCAGGTTGGCGTCCACTTCGCGCGGAGGAATTGGAGCCGCATCCCCGCTCGCTCCATGTTGCGATGGCTCGAACCTAATAAATGAGCTCCGCTGAAAACGAAATCGACTCCTGCCGCCTCAGCATCGCGAATCCGCCGCCGGATCAGGGCAAGTTGGAGCCCCTGCCGTCTGAATGATGGGTCTGTTGCGGCGTCCGCGAGATAACCAACGCGTTCATGCACATAAAGGATCGCGGTCGCGGCCGGGCGACCGTCCGCCATGGCCAGGTAAAGGGACCAGCCAGCCCGACCGAACCAGGGCCGGACGTTGGCCTTGAATTGCGAGTGATACTGCTCAGCGACGCCCCATCCGGCAACATAGGCATCGAGAAACTGCTCCATCAATTCAGAGGTCAGAACTCTCTCGATTTGGATTTGGCTCTCAACCGATGCGATCTGATGGGGCTCCACGATCATCGCAGCATGGAAGCCGGATTGGAAAAAGCCAAGCCGGGCTAGCTCCCGCCCAAGGCTGGCGTCGAACATGCCAGGGACTATCTCGAAGGTCGGTTCGACATTATGTTCACGATACCAATCGCACAGAGATTTGAGGTGTCGCTCGTGTCCCGCACGCAAGCCAATCACCCGGTTGAAAGCCGGCAGCCGGCATGACATCAAGCCCACCGTGGTATCGTCGACCCAGCGATATCCGACACCCATCGGGTTGCCGGGGATGCTCTCGAGTACCTTCAAGCGGGATACGGTGTAGGACAGATCTACAGCCAATATCCGTTGCAGCAAATCCAGCGATGGCATCAGCCTGTGATTTACAGACACGTCCTTGATTCCTCTAGCCAGCCGGCCGCTAGGTCATCGATCGGGAGGCTGCTTTCACCGACCTCCCAGAGGCAACGATCCCCACGTTTGCAGTGTCCGGGATATCCACAATGAGGCCAAGGGGCGGTGTGAATGCGCGCGTGGGCAGGGATAGGGATGGCTGAGGCACCTTAGAAGAAAGATTGCAAATCGCTATTTGCGGGAAGGCGCCGGTGGTTGAGGATTATTGGCCGGATTGGTGTCATACTTGGAAATTCGCGTCACCAACTCGCCTCCGACCAGGGGCAACAGATCTGATTCGAGTGCATCGGCTGTCTTCCTGCAGTACACCTCATTACCTGCGACATAGAGCGTAAAAGATTTGATGTACTTTTCCTTCTTGGTTGGATCTTCGATTGTCGCCTGCGTCCACTCATAAAGTGGATAGTTCTCGGTGCCGTTCTTTTCGGCTGCCGCTACATAATCCGCGAAGGCATCGAATTGACATTTCAAAGTCGCTTGATGCTTTGCAAGGATGTCCGTCAGCGGCTTGATCGATGGGCTGTCTGGATTACGCCGGACTACCTGCGCAGAGTATTCGTCGAGGTCGATCCGGATCTGATACTGCCATTCTTCGGGCACGGCTGATCTCCCTGGCATAACGACGATTTCAGCTCCGCTGCCACAGGCTTGGTGACTTTCGGCGATGCCGGAGCGGACCACGGGGGGTCGATCTTATAGGGCCTGCCGCACCACAGCAACTTCCTCAAGTCGCGATTGCGTCCAGTCACCGATGCCGCCTAGGAAAGGCATTCCCGTCCGGGGTCATTAATAAAAGGTCACGGGCTGGCAGAGTCCGGTCGAGGTCGCGTACAGATATTGGGACCACAGGCTTGTCGAGCATTGCTCCGCCTGTAAGGTTCGGTAATCTGTGAGATTCACGGCACGAAGGCAAGGAACAGAAACGCTGCGAATATGACCAGGTGCACGATGCCCTGAAGAATCGTGGTCCGGCCGGTGCCCAGGGTAATCACGCTGACCAACAACGTCAGGGCGAGCAGGACTTCGTCCCTCTGGTTCAGTCCGAGTTCGAGCGGCTGGCTAAGGACGATCGACAGCACGGCAACTGCGGGGATTGTCAGACCAATGCTGGCGAGGGCGGACCCCAATGCGAGATTCAAGCTGGTCTGCAATCGGTTCGCTCGAGCCGCTCTAAGCGCTGCGAGCGCCTCAGGCATCAGTACCAATGCTGCGATGACGACCCCGACAACAGACTTTGGAGCTCTCAATCGCTCGATTACCGTCTCCACCGCGGGGGTAAGGGTCTTGGCAAGGCCAACAACGGCTACAAGTGAGGCGAACAGAAGCCCAGTGCTTATAAGAGCCGTCATGCCGGAGGGGGGTGCCGCGTGCGTCTCTTCGCCACCATCTCCGACCGGAAGGAAGTAATCGCGATGCCGAACAGTTTGGACGAAGACAAAGGAGCCGTAGAGGAGCAACGAGACAACCGCGGCGAATTCAAGCTGCGGCCTGCTGAATACTGGACCAGCGATGCTCGTTGTGACGTTTGGTAGAATCAAAGTGAGGGTTGTAAGCGCGGCCAGCACGGCTAATGCGGCGCTCGCGCCCCTCAGCTGGAATTCCTGCTCGCGGTGTTGCAAACCGCCCACGAGAAGACACAACCCGACAATCCCATTGGTCACGATCATGACGGCGGCAAAAACTGTGTCACGCGCCAGGCCGGCCTTACCTTCTGCGCCAATCATCACGAACGCAATCAACGCTACCTCGATGATCGTGACCGCAACGGCAAGAATAAGGGTGCCGAACGGCTCGCCGACGCGGTGTGCAATCACCTCGGCGTGATAGACAGCCGCAGATACGGTGCCAACCAGGGCGATCCCAGCTATTGACGCAATGGCGCTGCCCGTAACCCCCATCCCCATTATCACCAAGATCATCCAAGCGAGTGCCGGCCAGGCTAATGCCCACCAGGGCGTATGTGCTGTTGTCGCCATCGAAGCGCGTTCCTATGATCCCCCCATAGGCCATGTTAAGCCGCTTTGGCTTTGGAGGGCGACGACTTTCTCTTATTGAATCCGGTTCATTGGCAATCCACCGTGATATAGATCTCATTGCCAATGAAACGCGAGGCCTCCGGGTCTGGTCGTCTCTTATAACGGTGATTGGAACTGACGGTTGACCCCTCGAGCTGCGTTGATGGTTGATGCATGCGGTGCGGCGATTTGCCTGAATGGCTTCTAGCCGGCATCGAACCGGCTTATTATTGACGCTGGTTGTCCACCTAAACCATCGGCGAACGAATGCGAATCCTGATTTGTGGCGGGGGAGTGATTGGAGCATCAAGCGCCTATTTCCTAAGTCGCCGCGGCGGCCAAGTGATCGTCATCGAACGCACGGGTGTCGCAAGCGCCGCCTCCGGCAGATCGGGTGGCTTCCTGGCGCGCGACTGGTGCGATGGAACCGCGCTGGAGCCGTTGGCGCGACGAAGTTTCGAACTTCACGCGAGCCTGGCTGACGGCACGTACGGGGATTGGGGTTATCGGCGCCTGACCACCTATGGAGGCTTTGCCGGGCCGCGGAACATCCCCCGTCTTGACGCCGGCGGCCCCGTCAGCTGGCTCGGGGATGCTGTCGTCGTCGACCGTCACCTCGGCTCCATAGAAACCACCGCCCAAGTTCATCCCGGTGCCTTTACGGCTGGCATGATGCGCGCCGCACAGGCGTACGGGGCCGAACTTCGCGTTGGAGAAGTAACTGGTTTGGCGGCTACCGAGGACGGAGGGCACATCGAAGGGGTCGAGGTCGACAGCGAGATCATCGCGGCTGACGCTGTCATCATTGCGATGGGGCCGTGGTCAATTCTGGCGAGTCAGTGGCTGCCGCTGCCGGCCGTTTTCGGGTTGAAAGGCCATAGCGTGATCTTCGAAACCGGAGCGACGATACCGGCACAGGCCGTCTTTCTCGAATACCAGGAAGCAACCGGCGCTCTCCAATCGCCGGAGATCTTTCCGCGTGCTGACGGCACGACCTACGTCTGCGCGATCTCCAGTGAAAGTCCGTTACCGGTCAACCCAACCAATGTCGAACCGGATCCTGGTGCAATCGAGCGTCTGCTCGCAATCTGCAGCGAGGTGTCACCCGCACTCGCCAAGGCGCCGGTCTTGGCGCGTCAGGCTTGCTATCGTCCGGTCACGCGGGATGGACTTCCGTTGATTGGCGCGGTCCCGGGCGTCCAGGGCGCCTATGTGGCCACCGGTCACAGTGTCTGGGGGATCCTTAACGCGCCGGCAACTGGCGAGGCGATTGCGGATCTGATCTTTGATGGCGGATCGCATGCGATTGATTTATCACCATTTGACCCAACACGATCTTCGGCGATCTGACTGAGATCCGCGGCACATGCAAATAGCGAGAGAATCGAGACCTCGGCCATTCGTTACCCGGTCGATGCGGTGCGATCCTCACGGTGTGTCGTGCTGGCACCGATTTCTTAAGCGGAAAGTGCCATGCTGCCGCCGCAGTATCGATCAGACGTCGCTGCCGTCTCCTGGCGGCAACCGGCGGCAGAGACGCTGACGTGCCATCAGGCCGGTTCGCTTGTCCTCGTGTCGTCTGTTACGATGCCGTATTGGCCAACGAGTGAGGTGAAAATGGGCGATCTGTTGAGCGGTCTGCGTCAATCGGACTCACGTATCGAAACGCTTGCGGAAGGCGCAACACTGCTCGTCGGATTTGCTACTCCGGATGCGGCAAACCTGATGTCCGCGCTCGAGCAGATTCTCGTCGTCGCACCATTCCGTCATATGACAACCCCTAGCGGCTATCGGATGTCGGTTGCAATGACGAACTGTGGGCGCGCCGGTTGGGTTACGGATCGCACGGGTTACCGCTATGATCCAATTGATCCCATGACTGGTCGTGCCTGGCCGTCGATGCCTGACGTGTTCCGCAGCGTGGCGGTACGTGCTGCCGTGGCTGGAGGATACCCTGGGTTTGAACCCGATGCGTGCCTGATCAACCGTTACGAACCGGGAGCAAAGCTCTCGCTGCATCAGGACAGGAACGAGCGTGATTTCGCTGCGCCGATCATATCTCTATCACTTGGCCTGCCAGCGGTGTTCCTATTCGGGGGCCTGCGCCGCGCTGACCGCCCTCGCCGGGTCCGTCTCGAAAGCGGGGACGTCGTGGTATGGGGCGGCCCGACGCGCCTAGCGTTCCACGGTATTGACCGCCTCGCGGATGGGGATGATCCGTTGACAGGGCGTTGCCGTATAAATCTCACCCTCCGCAAGGCGCTTTGACTTTGAACCTCGAAGTGGCTCGGAATTGAGGAACCGTGCGCGTTTATGCGGTGCGCTTTGCTCGGTTTCATCATCACTCGGTGAAGTGTAAGCATGAGACGGAGTCGACATTATTCCAAGAATTGTCCCTCTGCGGTCAGTGTGACAGAATCTTGGACAGAAAGGCCTGAGCACGCTCGCTGCGCGGCTTTTCAAAAAATTCGTCCTTGCTCGCGTCCTCGACGATTTCGCCGTGATCCATGAAAACTACCCGATCGGCCACCTTGCGGGCGAAACCCATCTCATGCGTTACCACCATCATGGTCATGCCATCCTTGGCCAGGGCCACCATGACATCGAGCACTTCGTTTATCATTTCGGGGTCAAGAGCGGAGGTGGGCTCGTCGAACAACATGGCGATCGGATTCATGGCGAGTGCGCGGGCGATTGCTACCCGCTGCTGCTGACCACCTGATAGATTGCCGGGAAATTTATCAACGAATTGGCGTAGACCGACGCGCTCGAGCAGCCTGAGTGCATTCTCCCTGCTTTCCAACTCATTGCGGCCAAGAACCTTTGTCTGCGCCAGCGTGAGATTACGCATGACATTAAGATGGGGAAAAAGCTCGAAATGCTGAAATACCATTCCTACCCGAGCACGCAACTTGGGAAGATTGGTCTCGTGGTCACCGACTGATATGCCGTCAACAAGTATTTTGCCCTGCTGGAACGGCTCAAGACCGTTGACGCACTTGATCAGCGTCGACTTTCCCGAGCCTGAAGGACCGCACACGATCACCACTTCGCCTTTGGCGACCCTCATGCTGCAATTTTTTAGCACCTGGAACGTCGAGTACCATTTGCTGAGATTTTCAATGTCGATCACGGCCGGAACCCTTTACCGAACGACAGCCAGGCGTTGCTGCAGCATCCGAACAAGCTGCGAGGCACTGAACGAAATAACAAAGTACACAGCCGCCGCGAACAGATACATTTCCACCAGCCGGCCGTCGCGCTGCGCGACCTTGGAAGCAGCGCCAAGAAAGTCGGTGATCGACAGAACATAGACCAGCGAAGTGTCCTGAAATAGGATGATTGTTTGCGTCAAGAGCACCGGAATCATGTTGCGAAAGGCTTGCGGCAGAATGATATAGCCCAGGCTTTGAGCCCGGGTCAGGCCGAGCGCCATGGCGGCGTTGCTCTGGCCGCGCGGGATTGATTGAATTCCAGCCCGAACAATCTCACAAAAATATGCAGCCTCAAACATCATGAAGGTTATCAGGGACGACCAGAATGGCCCAACCCGGATCGGCTGCGAGGCATCAGTCATCCATTGTCCAATATAAGGTACGAGAAAATAGAACCAGAAAATGACGAGAACGAGCGGCATCGAGCGCATCAGATCGACGTAGCTACCGGCAAGGATGGAGAGCGGAGCGATACCGGAGAGACGCATCAGGGCGAGAAACGTGCCGAGCACAATGCCGCCTGTGGTAGCCAGTACCGTCAGCGTGCATGTGAAGCGCATGCCGTCAAAGAATAGATACGGGAGCGAACGGATGATAACGTCCCAGTCGAAATTGGAAAACATCAGCGCCTCAATGCATCGCAGCAGGCTGCCCGAGGCCGACGTAGCCAGGGACCGCGAGCCACCGTTCGAGATAGCGCATGCTACCGACGATAACGACGTTTATGGCAATGTAGATGACCATGGCGCCGGTAAAGGCTTCAAACACCTGAAACGAGAATTCCTGCATTGAACGCGCGGCAGCTGTGAGTTCGACCAAGCCGATCGTCAAGCCCACGGCACTGTTCTTAATGATGTTGAGAAACTCGGAAGTCAGCGGTGGTAGAATGATGCGATAGGCCATCGGCAGGAGTACATAGCGATACGTCTGCGGCAGGGTCAGGCCGACGGCCAATCCCGCCATACGTTGGCCGCTGGGCAGGCTCTGGATTCCGGCTTTGACCTGCTCGGCCACGCGCGCCGAGGTATACAGACCGAGGCAGACCATCGCGGTGAAGAAAGACGCGGCAGGCATCTGTTTGAGCCACATGCCGATGGGTTTGGGAACCAGTTCTGGAAGCACAAAATACCAGAGGAACATCTGAACCAGCAGCGGAATGTTGCGAAATAACTCGACATAGGCGTTGGAGAGCCGCACAAGGCCGGCATGCGGCAGAGTGCGGATGACGCCAACGAGCGAGCCAAGGACAAGGGCGATGACCCAGGCGGATAACGCTGTGGCCAGCGTCCACCAAGTGCCAATGAAGAGCGTCTGCAGGTAGGTGTGCACCCCATCGGGGGACAATTCGAAGAAGATTGACCAATTCCAATGGTAGTTCATGTTGTCAGCTGTAGCGGAAACGGCGGTAAATGACCGCAGGCCCCCGACCGGCATTGCCGGTTCGCACAGCCAACCGGTCGTTAGCGCGTTGGCAGATATCAGTACGCCGCCGGATCGGGGCTGTCGGTCGGGTGTGCCACGACTTTGCCGAACGACGTACTCATTGGAACGTTCAAATTGACGCCCTTCGGCGGAATCGGCTCAAGGAACCACTTATGGTAGATCTGGTTGATCTCGCCGCTCTTGTAAATGGCGATCATGGCGCTATCGACGACCTTCTTGAATGCAGGATCGTCCCTGCGCAGCATGATGCCGTAAGGTTCGACCGACAAAGCGTCAGCGGAAATCACGTAGTCACCGGGAGATTTTGAGGTGGCAACCAGACTATAGAGTAGGATATCGTCCATGACAAAGGCAGCCGCTCGATCAGTCTCGACCATCAGAAAACCTTCGGCATGATCCTTGGCAGTTAGGATGTTCATTCCCAGGTTCTTCTGGGCATTGATCTCGGTTATCTGCTTGATATTCGTAGTGCCGGAAGTTGAGACAATAGTTTTGCCTTTGAGATCGTCGACCGATTTCAAGTTCGCCGACTTTTTGGAAACGAAGCGATTGGCTGTTACAAAATGGGTGATGGTGTAGGTCACCTGTTTTTGTCGCTCAGCGTTGTTTGTGGTCGAGCCACACTCGAGGTCAATCGTGCCGTTGGCGAGGAGTGGAATGCGCGTGGCGGACGTAACCGGATTGAGCTTGACCTCCAGCTTCGGCAGTCCCAGCTCTATCTTGATCGCATCGACAATGCGATGGCAAAGATCCATCGCGTAGCCGATAACTTGTTGGTTGTCATCATAGTAGGAGAAAGGGATTGACGATTCCCGATGACCGAGCGTAATGGCGCCACCGTCCTTGATTTTCTTCAGCGTTCCGTTGAGATCCTCGCCGGAGGCCTGGGTAGCCGCAAAAACTACCACGGCAAATCCGACCCAATGTACCAGTCGCTTCATTTGACCCTCCGCATTCGCTCCACGGCAGCATGGAAGCCGCAAATCCACCCGACACTGGATCATATCATGACCTGCTTTCTGGTCATCTCGCCGCTACTAGCCAGGTGAACGGCCGAAAGGGCACATGCAGCCCAATTCGCCGGGCGCGACACCGAACTGTCTGGGTTGTTTTCGATGCCGAACGCTCCGTCAGGCCAGTTGACTATGCGATCAACCGTTGCGCGCGCTGGTCGTATGGATTTCCTCCTGCACGTGCTCACCGGCGCGACGTAGGGGACTAAATGGCGCGACTTTGTGTACGATGTCCTACCGGTATTGCTTTAAGGACGACGTCTTGGCCCAAACGCCAACGTCGCGGAGCCCGCAATAGAGGCAGCGGCGGCCGCTATAAGTCCCGATTGGTAGCCGGACATGAGGGATCCGAGACCAGCAGCTGTTGCCACGCCGATGAGCTGCGCAATCCGACTTGCTGCGTTGTTGATGCCGGAGGCGAGCCCTTCGTCGGATTGCTCGACGCTAGACATCACAGAGGCGGTCAGTGGCGCCACTAGCATGGCAAATGAAATGCCCAAGAGCATCGCGGGGCCGATCACACCAAACGTCAGGGATGCGTCTCGACCGAATGCCATCCACACATAAGCGCAGGCCGCTCCGATGGGAGCGACGACGAGCATGGCCCGGGCGCCGACGGTGTCGGCTAGGCTGCCGAATGGCCGGGAAAGCAGGCCGATCGAGAGTGAAAAGGGCAAAAATACCAATCCCGCGTCGGTCGGCGACAGCCCGCGACGGTCAACCAGGTCAAAGGGCAACTCGAAAAATATGATCGACAGCCCGGTGTAGACCAGCAGCGTGGCAACGTTCAGTCTGAAAAAGACCCGGTTCTTTGCCAGTCGCGGCGGCGTCATCGGATGAGGGCTCACCCGCTCCCAGAGGGCATAGATGAACAGGCCAACCACCCCGAACATGCCAACGGTGACGGTTGCCGCCTTCGAACCAGACCCGGCGGCGGCGTCAATCCCAGTTCGCCCGATCTGACTTAAGGCCCAAGCCAAGCCCCCGAGTGCCGTGGCGATGATGCCGGCGCCAATAAAATCGAACTGACGTCGCTCAAGCTGGTCCTTCGGTGCAGAGACAAAAAGCAGAGCGACTGCTACGATTGCGACCGGTGGATTGATCCAAAACACCGACTGCCAGCCGAATGTCTCGGTCAACCAACCGCCCAGGATAGGCCCGGCGGCGGTCGTCAAGGACGACGCTGCTGCCCACACACCGATCGCCCGGTTGCGCTCCTCATTGGGATAGGTGGCCCCGATCAGGGCGAGGCTCGCCGGCGTGAGCAAGGCCGCGGCAATTCCCTGCAGCACGCGCACAGCCACCAGCCAACCTATGGACGGAACTAAGGCACAACCAGCTGACGCGGCGCCGAACAGCAAGCAGCCAATCCATAGCATGCGCGCCTTGCCGTACGTGTCGGCAAGTGCGCCGCCGATCAATGTCAGCGACGCCAGCGCAAGCACGTAGCCATTGACCACCCATTGTACGGTGGCCAGATCAGTGCCGACGGCGGCTCGCAATTTGGGCAGCGCGACCGTAAGCGCGGAACTGTCGATGAACGCCATCGAAGAAGCCGCGACGCAGGCAGCAAGAACCATGCGGCGGCGCGGCCGCGATATTTCACGGCCCAGTGCCCGCGGACACGGCTGAGCGTTGATGATGCCCCGGCCACAGGGCTCCGAAAACGGCGGCGCCATGACGTTTTCCGCGCCCATGCATTCCCGCTGACCGTCGGCGTCCGGCATTTGCGCAAACCGGACGACGAACTGTCGTCATCACCATGTGGGCTCGAAATCGTCAAGCGCAACTAAAGCTCATCCTTGGCCGCTATCGCTTAAGCAGTGCGCGATGCGATCAGGCCGCGAGGCTAAGATCTTCGCGGTTATTGCGCTGATGGTTTGGGCGTCGGCGCAAGAAAGGGCCGCGAATCCTGATCGGTCGGAACCCGAGCCGGCTTTCCGTTGACGGTCTTCGTGGTCCAATGTTGCTCAACGGTATCGATCGTTACTTTCAGGTGCTGGCAATCGTCGCGTTCGGAAGATCGCGTGGCCCCCAAATTCAAAGGTATTGCGACGAGGCCCGCCTCTATTCCGGAACTGCTTTTTCTGGTCAGCGCGAAGTCGGTTTCATAAGTGTAGTTCGTGATGGTCGCCAAGGGCGGGCCGGACTTGGCGTGCTCGACCTCGCTCATCACCGACAAAAGCCAGGCGCCGAAGCCAACGTCGGCATTGCCGTAAGTTGGATCAACCACGTTGCAGATGCTGGTGTCGGGCGCTGTCAGAGAAATCTGGAAGTTCACCTGAGTGGCGATCGTATACTTTCGGTCGACAGTAGAAATAAAGGAAGGTCCTATGGAAATTCCCTGAAAGAGCAGAATTCCGGGATCAATTTTGGCATTGGTGCCGACCGATGCGTCGGAGATCACGTTCAGATGCAATTCAACTTTGGCAGTGGCTCCGACTATGCCAGTCCGGGGTGAGGCTGTATTTACGGCCTTGGCAAATCCGCATTTGAGAGAGTTTATGACGAGCGAAACCGGCACGGCCTCTGCCGGCTGAGGCCTGAGGTCGGCACAGGCAGTAATCGCGACGGCCGACAAGGTCATGCCGACCAGCTTCTGCAACTTGCCCACGATGGACCCCCCGACCCACGCCTCAAGCCCGCGGCAGATTATTCGAAATCTCGGGCCTTTGCCAGTACTGTTGTGGTGGATGCGTGGGATCTTGTGCCCGCCGCCGAGGGGGCCTCAAGCCAAACGTCACAACGGTCGACCGCGACGTCATCGGGTCCTGCAAAATCAGGCAAAAACCGTCGGCAAATTGATGACCGCCTGTGGGCGCACCTCTATTTGATGACCTCAAATTAGATGGTGTTTGTGCTCAGCCGATACGCAGGAGCACGCAGCGCACCGCAGTGTCGTCGGCACGGGCGACAACGGCGGGCCCAATTATGCGTTGCGCATATGGGCTCGCGAAATCGCCAACGTTCGGGGCAGGTAAATAGTTCGCTCGGTACCCGACAAGTTAAATCTACATTACAATTTAGTAATTCGATTGCCTGCGTCGCGTCGCCGACAGGGAGGTCCTGAGTGGAGAGGCGCCCACCGCCGCAACAGTCGTCGTGAAGTATTACGGCCTTCGGTCCTCGTTGAGGTCCGCTGCGATCGCGTGCAATGTGATCCGCTTGAGGGCCCGAATAGCCCGCCGAATTTTATTCGGGCACTAGCAAGCCTACGCCGGATAATCCTGCATTTGCGTGCGGACAAGCCGGGATCACGACGTATCGCGATGGCCAGCCATATGCTTCCCGATCGTGGCGCGATCGGTTTCACCGACCGGGGCAATATAGTTGATCGTGCCCTCGGACATGACAGCTACCCGATCGGCCAGTTCCAGGATTTCATCGAGATCTTCCGATATCAGAAGGACGGCGGCGCCGCGGTTGCGGCTCTCCATGATTTGCGAGCGAATTTCTACGACGGACGCAAAGTCGAGGCCAAAGCACGGATTTGCGACAATGAGCACATCAACGCCGGCGGAGAGTTCACGCGCAAGCACCGTGCGCTGCACGTTGCCTCCCGAAAGGTCGGCAATGGCTGTCTCCGGTGACGGCGTTTTGACACGATACCGCCCGATCAATTCGCGCGCCTTGGTCCGCATCGGGCCAGGCGACATCCACCAGCCGAGCTTGGCAATAGGGGGGTGATCAAAAGTTCGGAACGCCATGTTCTCGGCGACGGTCATACGCGGCACCGCGGCGTTCTTCAGCGGCTCTTCAGGCAGTCCGAAGACCTTGAGGCGATAAAAACTGTCCCGGGTCGGTTCGAAGGGCTCCTGCTTGATAAAGATACGTCCGTCGGTCAACGGGCGCTGGCCTGAAAGAACTTCGACAAGTTGGGCCTGGCCATTGCCTGATACACCGGCGATGCCGACAATCTCGCCAGCGTGTACCTTGAGGTTGACTTTATCAAGGACCGGTAATCCTTCGTCGTCATCGGCGCAGAGTGCTACCAGTTCGAGTACGGTTTTGCCGGGCGGCCGTTCGTTGCGCGTGGCGCGCGCGCGGATCTGTGTGTCGCCGATCATCATCCGCGCCATTGCCTCGGTCGACAGGTCCGACACCTTTCCGCCTCCGACCCGGCGGCCGCGACGAAGGACCGTCACTTCATCAGCGAAACTCGTGACCTCACGGAACTTGTGGGTGATCATGATGACCGTGATGTCGCCACGCTTAGCCATTCCCTTGAGCAGACCAAGCATCTCGTCTGCTTCGTCGGGCGTCAGCACCGAGGTTGGCTCATCGAGGATGAGAAGACGCTGATCGAGATAGAGGAGCTTGAGGATCTCCAGCTTTTGCTTTTCGCCGGCGGCCAACGCCCAAACCGGTACGTCCAGGGGCACACGAAACGGCATCGAGTCAAGAAAGCTGGCGAGGGCACGTCCTTCCTTTTTCCAATCAATAACGGCAGGTGTGTCGGCCCTACTAATGACCAGATTTTCGGCTCCCGTCAGGGATGGTACGAGCGTAAAATGTTGGTAGACCATGCCGATGCCGAGTGCACGCGCATCGCGCGGGTTGCGGATCTCGGCTTCGTGACCATCCAAAATGACACTGCCGCGATCGGCTTGGTAGAAACCCATGATACATTTGACGAGCGTCGATTTGCCGGCACCGTTCTCGCCGAGCAACGCGTGAAAGCTCCCCGCCTCAACGTTGATCGATACGTCGTCGAGTGCGACCAACGACCCAAAGGTTTTGGTCATGCTCACTGTTTGCAGGGAGGGCGCACGCATCGCCGCCGATACGGCCTTGGCCGCGATCGCGGTGGCCACGGAAGTCACGGCAAATACTCCAGAAAGACGCTTGATTGCGAAACCGCACCGAACACGCCACCTTGCATCTTCACCATCTTAATGGCAGCGAGATGATTGTCGTGGTCGGTCGCGCCGCAGCAATCCTCCAACAGCAGGCATTCGAAGCCACGATCATTTGCTTCGCGCATGGTGGTGTGTACGCACACATCAGTCGTGATACCGGTGAGCACGAGATTGCGCCAACCTTTGGTACGCAGCAGTAATTCGAGATCCGTCGCGCAAAACGATCCCTTGCCTGGCTTGTCTATGATAGGCTCACCTGTTTCGGGTGCCAGCTCGGGAATGATCTGCCACCCAGGCTCGCCGCGCACCAAGATGCGTCCGCATGGTCCGGGGTCGCCGATCCCGGCACCGATACGCTGCGAGCGCCAGCGCTTGTTGGCGGGAAGATCGGCAAGATCAGGCCGATGCCCTTCGCGCGTATGAATGATCCCAAAGCCGTTGGCCCGCATCGCCGCCAATACCGCACGGATCGGATCAATCGGCGCGCGAGTTAGCGCGAGGTCATAGCCCATCGAATCCACATAGCCGCCCCGACCGCAGAAGTCAGTCTGCATGTCGATGATGATCAATGCGGTGTTTTGCGGCGTCAAATTGCCGTCAAACGGCCACGGGTAGGGATCGGCTGGAACGGAACGCATGGCTACTCCGCCGCGTGATTGAGTCGTTCGCCATATTGACGGCTAGGCCTCGGAAAGCCGCGGGATGTCCCGTCAATGTAGATGACCTCATCCTCCCAAGGCACGCGGTAGCGTCCGGCGGCGAGGTCATTCATGTAGGTGTAGGGGCAATCTCTGGCGCCGCCGAGCACCGCCGTAAAGCCTCGGTGGCCAAATTGGTAGATGTTATTCTCTACCGACCAGTGCCGGCGGGCCTCGCGAACCAAATCAGCACGTACCTCCGCCGTCACGATCTCGTCGGGACGACCGGTCAATCCGTGTGCCAGGATGCTCCCGTCGAAATTGACAATCATTGCTTCGCCCATGGAATCGAATGTGCCATCTGATCCGCACATGCAGACGTTGGCCGTCACCATGAGATTGCAGAACGCGTTCGCCTGATTGGTGAATCGCCAAGCATCGCGGATCGGCGCCGTATATCCCGCGGTGCGGATCATTATCTCCGCCCCCTTGTACGCACATTCGCGTGCCATCTCCGGAAACATTCCGTCATGACAAATGATCAGCGCGAGCTTCGCTCCCTTTGGACCCGTGACGATCGGGATGCCGATGTCGCCCGGCTCCCAGGGCTCCACGGGGACCCAGGGGTGCATCTTGCGATAGTAAAGTCGGAGTTCTCCGTTGTCGTCGATGATGATACCGGAATTGAAGGGATTGGCGCCGGGATTGCGCTCCATGATGGAGAAGCAACCCCAAATTCGATGATCGATGCAGGCCTGCCTGAAGGCGGCAACCTCCGGACCGTCGATGGAACACATGATAGACGGGCTCGTATCCATCGACAGGCCATGAAGGGCGTATTCGGGAAATACGACTAGATCCATCGTCGACATATTGCGGCGTGCCTTTGCGACCATATCGACAATGCGCTGCGTCTGAGCCGCAAGGTCATCTGGCGTCTTGATGATTGGCAACTGCAATTGCACCAATCCAATGACGACACCGTTGGGCGTCTTATTCAGCCCGCCAAGCGCGTTCATGGGCGACCACCATCCCAAGGCATCCGGGCAAATCCACTGGCAACGAGCAACAATTGCGAACAAAATGCTATCCGACGGTTCGCCGTCCGTTCACGCCTGAAAATCAGGCTGGTCTTGCCCATCCTCTGGGCAGTCTGATCCTGCTTCAAACTCCGAGTCCTCGTCTTTGTCCTCGCCATTTTAAGGCTCGCCATCCGACCGCTGCCCTCGCCAATGGAGCGCCTCGCCGTTTTCCTCGGGATGACACACCCGCGGCATCTCCTGTGCGACCGACCCAAAAGCCTAGCGGATGCATTTGCCCAATGGACTCCCATCGAGACCCCGCCTCATCCAACCTTGCGTGCATATCCCGTGCCGGACGCGCGGTGAGAAGGTTCGGCGATCGGTGGGGCGCCGAAAGCCTGAACGGATTAAGTATCGCGCCGGTGCCACGGCGTTGATGATAACTATCGCTCGATTGCGCCAAGGCAGGGCTTCGAGGGTGTAGCGGCCCCTCGCCGGCGCCACCAGCCTCGGTTTGGGTCCGGCAATCAGCCCGAAATCGGGATGCAAACTTGAGTTCGAGGTGGCGTCGGTCGGTTCGGCGGTCTTATGGCCCCATCGATGGTCCGTAATCTCGCAAAGCGAGATGAGCGAGCACAGGGGCCCCGTTAGGTTGGTTGTCGGCTTTTGAGACTGCTACCGGTGCGGGGGCCCGCTCGAGCGCACTCAACAACTCGCCTCAGAGCCCTGGAGGCTGTGCTTCCGTTGTCTCAAGGGAATGATGAATCAGACAAACGCGACATCTCTCGAAGGTTGTCCAGTGAGGTGCCTATCGCGCTTTCTGCGCACCAAGCATCGCGCGAGCGACGCGGCAGACCAGCAGATAGACCAAGCCCACTGGTGCAAACAAGATTAGGGGGAGCGGCCAGAGATTCGATCCATGCTCTAATCCGGCCAGCGAGTAGTAGAGCGCAGGGACGAAACCGATTAGCGCTACGAGCGCGGCGATACGCCAGCGACCGGTCCAAGCGTAACCAAACCAAATCTGCATGATGAGATAAATGGGCACACAGCTCATGATTGAGCCACCCAAAAATTCATCGAACGTCGGACCATGGGCCCACGTGCGTAGACCGAAGACTGCGCTAGAGACCGAACCGATGATGATACCCGTCCAAGCGAAGCCTTTGCCTTCAAAGTTGTTCGACACCCTCATGAACATAAGTGCCAATACGCCCAGGATGATCCCAACTGCGGCCATCAAGATAGGCGACGAAATTGCGAAGATCACGGACCAGATCGCCAGTTCCTTGTAGCTCTTGCCGGGCGTGCTAGGGGGCACTGGATTTGGCGGGGTAGTGATGTGGTTGCTGGACACGGATCGAACTCCCGACCTTAAGAGATTGAGCTGGCGCCAGGGCGAACACGACAACCAAGACGAGCCAAGAAACTAGGTGACCCGTCCGGCGGCTGCGGCCATTTCTTCAGGATCGAGCCACAAACTCCAACGGTGATTGGTAGCGGAGGCCCTCCGCCGGGTTCAGCGCGCGAGCTAATTGTTTCGATTGTCGCACCAGGCCTAATTTCCGCTGCCGTTTGCCCGCGGCGCCTTCGCCGCCAGCATCAGCCCACGCTTTGCGATCTTCGATTGACAAAAATTAATCAAACCACCACGTCGCGGTAACGCTATCGCTTCTATCTATCGGGATCACGCGGCGCGATCGCAGCGTCGATCAGAGGACTCGTCATGATATCCAATCGCACTATTCGTAAATGGCCGCGCGTTCTTTCTGCGCGCCGCCTCATCCTGCTCGCGACCGTTGCCAACCTCGGCGTTGCCGGGATGTTGGTCGGACCTGGCGGATTCTACAAGACCATGCTTGCAACTTCGCCGGCCAATGCGGCGGAAAGCATGCAGCGCCAGGCGGGTTTTGCCGATCTGGTGGAGAAGGTGAAGCCAGCCGTCATCTCCGTGCGCGTAAAGATGGATGCCAGCGCCGATATGATGGGCTTGCAGGGAGATTTGCCATTTCCTCCGAATTCGCCGATGGAGCGATTTTTTCGTCGCTTCGGACTACCTGACGGCGAGAACACACCAGACAACCCGCGGTTACCCCACCATCGATCTGTCACCGGTCAGGGCTCTGGCTTTTTCATCACTGCCGATGGCTACGCTGTGACCAATAATCATGTCGTGGAGAAAGCTGAGTCTGTCGAGATCAAGACTGATGACGGCAAGACTTATGATGCCAAGGTGATCGGCACCGATCCGCGTACCGACCTTGCCCTGATCAAGGTAGATGGCCGTAACGACTTCCCATATGTCAAGCTGGCGGAAACGGCTCCGCGAATTGGCGATTGGGTGCTGGCGGTCGGCAATCCGTTTGGTCTCGGCGGGACGGTGACGGCGGGCATCGTCTCGGCTCGCGGCCGCGACATCGGCGCCGGGCCCTATGACGACTTCATCCAAATCGACGCGCCCGTCAACAAGGGCAATTCCGGCGGTCCGACCTTCGACATGGATGGCGAAGTCATCGGGGTCAACACCGCGATCTTCTCACCGTCGGGCGGATCGGTCGGAATTGCCTTCGACATTCCGGCCGAAACTGTGAAGTCGGTAGTGGCCCAACTCAAGGACAAGGGTCTGGTCAGCCGTGGCTGGATCGGCGTGCAGGTTCAGCCGGTCACCCAGGAGATCGCCGAAAGCCTGAGCCTCAAAGGCAATGATGGCGCACTGGTCGCCGAACCGCAAGTCGGAAGCCCTGCCGCCAAGGCCGGCATTCTCTCGGGCGACGTGATCACCGCGGTGAACAGTCATGCGGTTAAGGACGCCCACGACCTCGCCAGACAGATCGGTACGATGGCGCCTGGTGCCACTGTCAAGCTTAGCCTTTGGCGCAAGGGCGAGGAGAAGAGCGTCTCGCTGACGCTCGGTGAACTGCCCAATAGCCGAGAGGCCCGTGCCACGGGTTCCGACGCTGCTCCGGACTCCGGCACCGCCGTACCCAAACTGGGCTTGACGCTCGCCCCGGCCGGTCAGATTGCGGGAAGTGGCTCCGAAGGAGTCGTCGTGCTCTCAGTCGACCCCAATGGGCTTGCTTCCGAGCAGGGTCTCAAGAGCGGCGACGTCATTCTGGAGGTCGGCGGAACGAAAGTCGCAACCCCGGCGGACGTACGAAGCGCCATCACTGACGCCCAGAAGAACGGTAAACGCGCAGTGCTGATGCGGCTGAAGTCCGATGAAGTGACGAGGTTCGTCGCGGTTCCGATCGCCCGGGCCTGACCGCACCAGGACATCCCTCCGCACTTTGCGGGGTGGAAACTCGGGCCGGGGACGTGCCATATCGCCGTCCCCGGCCGTCTTTTTTGTACAGCGCCTTGCTGATTGCCAACCCATTGCTGAGACAGATCGCCGAGGCACGCAGGACCTCTTAGGCACGAAATAATTAGCGAATCCTTCTGTTCGGGCGTAATTTTCCAAAAAAACAGATGACTGAGGTCTGGGTCACACCCAGGTCGGCAACCATCCTCGAGCCGGTCGCGTTGACCGCAATACCAGGCACCGGCGACATCATGTCGGGTTCGCCTTTGATCGGCTGGTCGGCTCTCTCGACCCGCCTCAAACGCCCAGGACTTGGAAGAGATCATGAAACCGTTGAGCATCTGCGTCGCATTGTTCGGCCTTCTTGCACTGGTGCAGCCCGCAAGAGAAATGAACGCTTCCGGCGCGCTGCTCGGTTGCGTTGTGCTGCTCTGCGCCCTCACCACCTTGCGCTCTGCCGGCATATCGAGCTTCCTCAAAATATTTGTCGGCATCTTTTCGACCGAGACCATCGTGTTCGGTCTTCCTGTGCTCGCCGGTCGGGCCGGGCTTTGGCCCAACGACTACCTGCTGCCGGAGTCACTGCCGCTGACGGTGGCCATCTTTTCGATACTTGTTTATGTGGTCGCGCACTTCCGTACGGTAGGCCAGATCATGCAGATCGCCGACCGCTATTTCGACGCGGACGAAATCGGCAGAGCCCGCGTCTGGCCGTTTAATCCTTTTACGTCGCCCGAGCGCGCCATCGCCATGGCGATGGTCGTTGTCCTCGTACTCCTTAATCAAGCCGAGGTCGCTATCATCGTGCGGCTCAATTTTTTCAACCGCGACCTGTTCAATGCCATTCAGGCCCATGACTCGGCAACATTTTGGTGGCAGCTCCTGCTTGTCTTCACGCCTTGGGCCTTTGTCTATGTAACCATGACAGTTGTCGAATTCTTCATGCAGTCGATGCTGGTCATTCGCTGGCGGCGGTGGTTGACCGACCATTTTGTCTCGCGCTGGTTGGCGCGCCACAACCACTACCGGATCAGCCTTATCGCCGGGCAGACCGACAACCCGGATCAGCGCATTGCTGAAGACATCTATCGATTCATCAACGGCGGCTCTGATGGTTCGAACACAGCGTACGGAATCTACGACTTTTCGATCATGTTGATCGCAACGGTCTCCTCGCTGGTCTCATTTGCGATTGTTCTGTGGAGCTTGTCGAGATCGTTCACGCTACCCGGCACCGATATCATCCTGCCGGGCTTTTTGTTCTGGGTGGCGCTGATATATGCGGGAGTGGGGACGCTGATCACCCATCTAATCGGCCGTCCATTAATCGACCTGTACTTCCAGCGCCAGCATAGGGAAGCCGATTTTCGCTTCTCTCTCGCCCGCCTGAGAGAATATACCGAGCAAGTTGCGCTCCTGGGTGGAGAGGATGCGGAACAGAATATGGTGGGAGGACGCTTTCAGGCTCTCAT
>Ga0187783_10000379_pt1 | contig 32688 bp, 26 predicted proteins | sample 1015_SJ02_MP02_2_FD_132471 | JGI IMG/M metagenome (GOLD analysis project Ga0187783, IMG submission 132471) | Tropical peat soil microbial communities from peatlands in Department of Meta, Colombia - 1015_SJ02_MP02_20_MG | ecosystem: Environmental > Terrestrial > Soil > Wetlands > Peat | place... | reverse complement strand
AGCCCGAGCTGCGGGGGAAGGGTCAGGTTTATTACAGCCCGATCGTCACCATGCGGCAGCGCTTCAATTTGGACGTCTGCATGCGTCCGTGCGTCGGTTTCCCGGGCAATCCGCTCAACTACATTCGAAAAAACCCAGGCGCCGCAGGTTTCGAAGAACCGTCGATCGACAGCACGATTTTTCGACAGAATACCGAAGGCATGTATGCCGGAATCGAATGGACGAATCCTCCGGAAAATGTCCGCGCCGCGCTTCGGAGCCATGCCAAGTTCAAAGCGTTTGCCCAGGTACCGGGTGCCGATCTCGCGGTGAGTGTACGCCTCATCACTCGCAGCGCCGCCCGCCGCATTGTCAACGCAGCCTTCCAATACGCCAAGAAGCGGGGATTTCCCGGGGTTACCATCTGCGAGAAGCCAAACGTGCTGCGCGAAACCTCCGGCATGATGGAGGAGACGGCCAAGGATGTGGCCAAGGATTATCCCGGCATTGCCCTATGGTCGACCAACATCGACGCGCAGCTGATGTGGCTGAACAAGAATCCCGAGGACTACAACGTGATTGTGGCCTCCAATCTGTTTGGAGATATTCTGTCCGATGCTTTCGCCGGTTTGGTGGGCGGCTTAGGCTTTGCGGCTTCGGGAAATATCGGTGAGGAAGTGGCGGTCTTTGAACCTACCCACGGTTCGGCTCCGAAGTATGCCGCCCTGGACCCGCCGATCGTGAATCCGATCGCCATGATTTTGTCGGCGGCCATGATGCTCGACCATATTGGCGAAAGCACCAGGGCCGAGTCGATCCGCAAGGCCATAGCCGCTGTGGTGCGAGAAGGCAAAGTTCGTACTTATGACATGCTTCGACTCGCGGGAGGGCCAAAGGCGCTCAGCCAAGGCGCAGCCTCGACCCATGAGATGACCGACGCGATTCTCGAGAAGTTAAACTAAAAAAGGACCTTAGGGCATGGGGTGAGGGAAGGCGCGAAATCAATGCCTGGCGAAGGCCGTCGCCTTCCTAAACCGCGACCTCGATTTGGGCGCTTGGAATCCTGGTTGGATTAGTAAAGCGTGATTGCACGGGCTCCCGACAGCCATGCCATGAAACCGACTCCAGCGCTTCGCAATGGCCGGCGATTCCGACCAGGCGGTAGCGCAGCGATTGGGACGCCAGGGCAGAGAGAATCCCCCGGACTATTCCGACGAAGTTTCTCTAGTCACAGTGGTTCAGGGCGCGATGCCCGCCACCGTTTATGCCTAAAGATTGATTCGCGCGGACGTTCTCTTCGTAGTTGCGAAGAATCAGCTTCAGCTGCGCTTCCAATACTTCTGCTGGTGACAGTCGATCGCGCTTTTCCTTCGCCGCGATGTCGGCCAATCGTTTCAAGAGCTGTTCCCTAGTCATTGTGCACCTACGAGTCTCTTCGCAATCAGTGCCGCGGACCATCCCAACTTGTTACCGATGGCTCTAAGGCTTAAACCCTGCTCGCGTAATTTATGAACCTTGTGCATGTCGAGATCGGCCATCGGGCGTCCCAGCTTCTTTCCCTTCCGCAGCGCACTCCGCAAGCCAGCTTTGGTGCGCTCGCTGATCGAAATACGCTCCTGTTCGGCCAAGGTCGCCATGATCGAAATTACCGTCTCTTTGAAGGGACCACAGGAATCAAACCAGGGTTCTTGGTACGATCTCCAGGCCACCTTGTAACCATCCAGCTGACTCAAATAGAAAAGAGTCTTTCTGACGCCTTCGCGGCTGAATCGATCCAACTTCCAGAACAGAATGCCGTCGAACTCCTTTCGAAATGCTGCGGCCATCATCGCGTCAAACTGCAGCCGAGCTTTCTTGCCGGAGCCGCGGATCGTGTCCACGTACTCATGCTTGAGTGTCCAGCCCTGTTTTTGCGCGAATTCCCGCAGGTCCGCCAGCTGATTCTCGTTGTCCTGCTTGGTCCTGCTCACCCTGCCGTAAATCACCCAATTCGCCATTTGGTCGCGCCCTCCGAGCCCATCTCGCAGTCCCTCACAAAACGTTCCTTTTGTCAACATCAAAATTTTACAGCCGGCTGTGCGAATTTAACTCCTGAGCGCTCGAGCCTGGCGAGGTTTGGCACCGGAGACAACCGCCTGCCTTGCGATCGAGCCGCGGCATCATCCGATCGGTGGCGGCAGAAAACGACGGTAACTTGTGACCCTCCCGCGGCTCACCTACCATCCGCCTATGGCCTCTATTCCATTGCTGCCGAAGGGCGTTCTCCCCGGCGATCAGAGGGGAGAGTTTCGGCTCTCGAAGGCCAGGTTTTCGAGTGGGCCCGGCCGCAAGACAGGCTTGATTCATTGCTGGTGGTTTCCTCTTTTTCTGGTTGCGACTGTTCCCCACCTGATGGCGCAGTCTCGGCCGTTGCGGGAAAGCGTTCTCTTCTCCGTCTACCGCCAATATCTGCTCGCCATCGAGGCGCACGAAGTCGACAAACTGGAGGCACTGTCCGCCGACCCGACGGGTAGGCAGCAGCTTGCCAAGTTGAAGGAAGTGAAGGACGAGAAGCAGCAGGGGGCGCTGCTCGACCTGCTGGACAAAGCTCAGCCAGAGTCCGCCGAGATCGTCAATGAAAAAATGGTGGGAGATCGGGGGCTGCTTGCCATCCAGGGATATAGCCGGGGAGACCTGTTTGAAATGAAGCTCGACCCGAGCCAGGTGCCCCAGGGATTCCGATTGGCCAACAACAAGCCCATCAAGAAGCGGCAGTATGAGCTGGTGTTGTTCAAGAGAATCGGCGGAGAGTGGAAGATCTATCGGATTAAGTCTTTTACTTACAAAGATCCCCGGCCGTTGCTCGAGCCGGTTGACGGTTGGCGGGAACAGAAATATCTCGGGGTCCAGTTCCATTGCGATTTCTCGCAGGAGAACGTAGTGCCGGGTGACAAAGCGTCTCAGTGGATGAATGAGAACTCTCATTGGAGCTGTTTTGCTCAGCTGCGCCGGAACGCCAGCTTGTGCGACCGCATTGGGAGCCTAATTCCGGCACAGCAAAAGGCCTTCTTCGCCGACACCACTCAGATGCAGCAGACGCAGTGCAAGTTGGACATGGTCGAGCTAATGGGGGACCCCAAGATCTGCGAGTCCATCAAGAACAGCAAACTGCTGCCCAATGCCCACGAGCAGTGCCTCGAGAAAATCGAGGATTATGACTTCATCCCGGGGCTCAACATTTATGCTCTCGACTCGGACGGGGACGGCCTTACTGATCTCGAGGAGATCGAATTCTTTAACACAAGCGCCAACAACCCCGATACCGACGGAGACGGAAAGACTGACTTCGAAGAAGTGGAGGCGATGACCAATCCGCTCGGTTCGGGGAGGCTCGGGGACCATCTCAAGTAGCACGGTCTTGGCCCTGACATTCCGAGTTTCGGGATTGGATTCGATTGCCCCAGGGTGTTATCGCGTGCCGAGTGGCCGACGCTGGTTGGGTGGCGTCAACCGTTGCGAAGCAGCGCCAGATCATTTCTTGGCTACTTCGCCGCGCGCATCTTGACTCATCTGAGTTCGGCAAGTACTGTGTCAGTGGAATGAGCAGTTCGAACGCAATCACGGCGGTTTCCGCGGCTTCGGCGGGACGTAGGGGCAAAGAGGTCCGCTCCGATGTGCACGTCGCGATTGAACCACGCGACCGTGGCGGCTTGGAGATTGCGCTCGAATCGAGGGTCGGCCCTTACTACGGCGATTCGATCCTGCAGCAAACGCGTACCGTGCTTGAAGTTCTCGGGGTAAAGCACGCCCGGGTTGCCATTCATGACGAGGGTGCCCTTCCGTTCGTCATCAGTGCGCGCATCGAAACCGCAGCGAAACGGGCTGGTTTGAGCGATGGCAACAAGGTTCTACCCGAGAAGATTCCACTTCCTGAAGCTTCGCCTCGGGACCGCCTGCGACGCTCCCGCCTTTACCTGCCGGGCTCAGAACCCAAGTATTTCGTTAGCGCCGGATTACATTCGCCCGATGCCGTCATTCTGGATCTTGAAGACTCCGTCCATCATGCCGAAAAAGACGCTGCTCGCATCCTGGTGCGCAACGCCCTGCGGACGGTCGATTTTGCCCAATGCGAGCGCATGGTGAGGATCAATCCCCTGCCCCTCGGGCTCGAAGACTTGCGCGAGGTGATTCCCGAAGCGCCCGATGTAGTTCTTCTTCCCAAAGCGGAAAGACCCGAACAAGTCAAGGAAGTGGATCGCGCGATCGTCGAGTTGAAGGCTGAACATGCGCCCGGCCGTCCTATCTGGATCCTGCCGATCCTGGAGTCGGCGCTTGGCATCGAAAATGCCTTCGCCATTGCAACCGCCTCTCCCAATGTGGTGGGGCTGACCGTAGGACTCGAAGACTACACGGCCGATCTTGGGGTGGCGAAGACCTTGGAGGGCAGAGAATCGCTCTATGCGCGGGCCCGCCTGGTGAACGCCGCGAAGGCCGCCGCCATTCAGGCCAGCGATTCGATTTTTGCCGACGTGGCCGACCTGGACGGGCTGGCTCGCTGGGCCGAGCAGTCTCGCGCCCTAGGGTTTGAAGGCATGGGGTGCATTCATCCCAGCCAGATTCGGGTGATTCACCAAGCCTTTCAACCGTCGTCTGCGGAAATCGAGAAGGCCTCGAAGATTGTCGCTGCCTTCGACGATGCCGAGCGGCGCGGCTTGGGAGTGGTCAGCGTGGGTTCAAAGATGGTCGATGCTCCGGTCGTCGAACGAGCGCGCAAGCTGGTGGCGCGAGCCAAGAAGAAGGCAGAGGCATGAGGTTGGGGTCTGGTTCGGCTGCTTTGGAAAGGTGATTCAGTGCCAGGGAAACAAGTCACGGCTCGCTCCGATTTCGCGCAGAATGCCCTTGGACGCATGGTACCCACCATGGTCAACAGCAAGCCCCAGGTTCCGTATTTGGGGGTGGGGCAATACCGCCCGCACGGCAGGAAAGCCGGACCCCCGGTCCGCTCCAGTAGCGCATATCCGGAAAGCGGCGACAAACAGGTGGCGGATCTCGAAACCGCGTTGCGCAATTGCGGCCTCGAAGACGGCATGGTGATCTCCAGCCATCATCACCTTCGCGACGGCGACCGGGTTGCCTTGCTGGCGCTTGAGGCGGCGTCCCGCCTGGGTGCCAAGAACTTGACTTGGTTTCCTAGCGCCTCTTTCCCTTCGCAAAAGGGGGCCATCGACTTGATGGCTAGCGGCGTCATTCACCACATCGAGGGCAGCCTGAACGGTCCGCTGGGCGACTATTGCACGCAAGGCAAGATGCGCGGCCTGGGCGTGTTGCGTTCGCATGGCGGCCGCTGGCAGGCGATCCAGGACGGTGAGGTGCACATCGACATTGCGATCATCGCGGCCCCAACCGCCGATGCCTTTGGCAATGCCGACGGTTCCCACGGCAAGTCGGCCTGCGGTTCGCTCGGATTCGCGCTGGCGGATTCGATCTATGCCGATCGCGTCATCGTGGTCACGGATAATCTCGTTCCCTTTCCCTGCATCCCATGGCAAATTCAGGGAAATAACGTGGATTCTGTGGTGGTGGTGGATTCCATCGGAGATCCCTCAAAAATCGTCTCCGGAACTACTGAGATCACGCGCTCTCCGGATCGCTTACGCATCGCTGAACTGGTAGCCCATTTTCTTCGCGAGACCGGCATCATGCGCAACGGCTTCTCGTTCCAGGCGGGAGCGGGAGGAATCGCTCTCGCTTTCGTCGATTACCTGCGACGCCTGATGAAGGAAGATGGAGTCAAAGCGCGTTTTGTTCGCGGCGGTTCCACTCGGTATCTGGTGGAGTTGTTGCAAGAGGGATTGACCGATTACATCCTCGATGGTCAGACCTTCGACCTGGATGGCGTGAAATCTCTGGCCAGCGATCCCCGCCACGTGGCCACCTCGCCCTTCACCTCTTACAACTACCACGGGAAAGGCAATTTTGCCTCGATGGTGGACGCGGTCGTTCTCGGGGCGACGGAAGTCGACATCCACTTCAATGCCAACGTGGTGACTCATTCCGACGGCCGCCTCTTGCACGGCATCGGAGGATGGCAGAACTGCCTGGCAGCAGGATGCACGGTTCTGGCGGTGCCTTCGTTTCGTGACCGCATTCCCGTGATCGTAAACGAAGTCACCACCCTCACCGGGCCGGGCGAGCTGATCGATGTGGTGGTCACGGAGCGGGGAATTGCCATTAACCCTCGCCGCCAGGATCTTCTGGAGAGCGTGAAAGGATCGGATTTACCCATCCGGCCGATTGAGGACATCAAGAAAGAAGTTGAGCGCATTTGCGGCGGCGAACCCGCACGCGGAAAAAAGAGCAACCGCCCGGTCGCAGTCGTGAAGTGGGTCGACGGCACGGTTCTCGATACCGTCTGGGAGTTACGTTAGTTTCTCCTGCACCCTTCAACTCCCCATCAAAGAAGCGCTAAGTCGCTAAAATCCCTCTTATCTCGTTTATCTCGCAAGGATCTAGTGCCCGTTATCGGCAGCCGGTGCGGTGCGTCCCGCAACACTCGCGGCCGACCGGTGTTTGTATTTTCGTGGCGTAATTGGCGGGATAACAGAGCGACGATGGGAGGATGAGTATGAAGAAATGGTTTGCTTTACCAACCTTACTGCTGGCGCTTGCTCTAGCCGGGTGCGCTCATCCCCAGCCGGTTTATTACGAGCCGCCGCCGGCTCCTCCGCCACCGCCCCCGCCGCCCCAAGAATTTCGCGAGATCGCCCAGCAAGGTTTTCACGACGGCTTCGAGGCGGCCAAAAGCGATGTTCGAGAGGAAAGACCGCCGAGCGTGGAACGTCATGAACGGTTCCACAATCCTCCGGTGCCACCCGGGGCCTTTGACGATTACCGCCAGGCCTTCCGACGCGGTTACAATGCTTTCCTCCGCGGCACGCCGCCGCCGGGCTACTGACGTACTTCCTGAAAGGCTATGTCCTACGGGTCTTGTGGCGGATCTGTTATGGTTGCGGAGCAGGAAGGGAAATTGGAACGGCTGCGCTCTGCGCTTGTTGTAGACAGACATTGTGGCGAACCTTCGCCGTGGCTGTGGCGGTCAATAAGGTTTCAACCCGAGAGAGGGAAACCTTGGCGAAAGCGTGATCGACCACACTGCCCGACCGAATGAGCTCGAAGATGGGTCCGTCAGTCGGGAGAGTCAATTTGCCCTCACCGATGATTCGTATCCATTCCCCCTGGTCGAGCGTCAGCATCGAGTGCGCGTGATCCTCAGCTCCATACAAACTGACAGCGCCACCCGTATTTGCACTCCACCACCCTTTGTCAGCGGTCTTTTTGCCGCCAATCCATAAGACCACCTGGAGCTCCGAATAGGTGAATTTCTGAGCCGGATCTTGGGGTTGAAGGTCGGCCAAGTGGGGGGAAAACGGGAGCCCGAGAGGAACGGAGTCGACATTCTCAAGCGTGACCTCGAACCTTGGTTGATCTCCAACTTGATAATACGTGCGGTCGAGCGACACCAACGTCGTCAGCAAACTGTCTGGGCCTCTGGTGGACGGGGAGCAGGGCCTGTCGGTCTTCTCGGTCGATCCCCTAGCCGCGCCCGCGTTTGGAGTTGATGGCGGGCGTCGCAGATCGGTGCCTGCCCCCACCTTGGTTAAGTCCACAAAGCCGACTTCCTGCGCCCAGCAATGGATAACGGCAGCAGCCGCGACCGCCACTATGAAAGTCAACCGTCGAACAACCAGGGGACTCATGCTCGTCCCTTCCGAGGAAACGAGAGGGAACCGCCAACGATAAGTGTCGCCCATCATGCTGATGCCCGAAGGCACTCAATTCGTTGCCTCGACCTGGACTGGTGTAGCCGACGATCGTCGACCGGGCAGCTTCCCGCGCCCGAGACAGATCGGATATCATCGATCCCGAGCCCCAGTGCGCGGACCATTGTGTTTGAGGCAGCGTGATGACGAACTGCGAGTCCTGTGGCACCTCGATACCTGACACCGCGCGTTTCTGCCCGTCATGTGGCGCGATGATTGCGTCGCACGATGCGGTCACCCTGAGCGCGCCCGAGACAACGCCGGTCACTCGGGAGGGGGCTGGTTCCAAGCCCAAGCCGGTAGCGAGCGGATCGCGCGAGGCAAGCGACAGAGAACGTCACGGCGGAGCGAGCGGCCTCGCGAGCCAAGGCCGTTTCCTGCCCGGAGCATTGCTGGCCGCACGGTACAGAATCGTTGCCCTCCTCGGCAAGGGCGGGATGGGCGAAGTCTATCGCGCCGACGATTTGGTTCTGGGCCAGAGTGTGGCTTTGAAGTTCCTTCCCGAAGCGGCCGCGAACAACGAGGAGCTGCTCAGCCGGTTTCGCAATGAAGTTCGCATCGCTCGTCGGGTTTCCCATGCGAACGTCTGCCGGGTTTACGACGTTGGAGAAACCGAAGGCCAGACGTTTCTCTCCATGGAATATGTCGACGGCGAAGACCTGATGTCGCTTCTGCGACGCATCGGCCGCTTACCACCCGACAAAGCGGTCGAGATAGCCCGTCAGCTCTGTGCTGGGTTGGCCGCCGCGCATCGCGAGGGGGTTCTGCATCGCGATTTGAAGCCGGCCAACATCATGCTGGACGGCCGCGGCCATGCTGTCATTACCGACTTCGGCTTGGCTGCGCTGGCAGACCAGATCCGGAGTCCCGAGGTGCGCAGCGGAACCCCGGCCTACATGGCTCCGGAGCAACTGGCCGGCAGGGAAGTGACGGCGAAGAGTGATCTCTATGCCCTCGGTCTCGTGCTGTACGAGATTTTTACCGGTCGGCGCGCCTTTGAAGCCGAGACTCTCGCAGAAATCGTCCGCGTTCGCAGTGAACAGGCGGTGAGTAACCCATCGAGCTGGGTGAAGGACCTCGATCCCGCTGTCGAACGCGTGATCATGCGCTGCCTCGAAGCGGACCCCGCCAAACGGCCGGCCTCACCCCTGGCTGTGGCTGCGGCTTTACCCGGAGGCGATCCGCTCGCGGCCGCCCTGGCGGCGGGCGAGACTCCTTCGCCAGAAATGGTGGCGGCTGCCGGGGAGAAGGAAGGCATTCGCCCGCGCGTCGCCCTGACGGCGATGGCGGTGGTAATCGCCGGGCTGGCAATGATTGCTCTCATCGGCATCAAGGTGAACGGACTCAATCTGATGCCCCAGCCCCTCCCACCTGAGGTGCTCACGGTGAAGGCGCAGGAAATCATCCAAAGCCTCGGCTATTCCGAGCCACCCGTGGACCAAGCCGGCCAATGGTATTACCAGACGGAAGTCACCGATTACCTCGAGGAGCACGAAAGGCCTCGCCCAGACTGGAGGAAGATTCTATCCCAAAGGCCGCTGGTGCTCATGTATGGGTATCGGCAGAGCCCGGTATACCTCGATCCCGACGGCTATCAAGGGATCTCACTGACTCCGGGCGTGGTTCAGTTCGATGATCCCCCGGCCATCCAGTCGGGCATGATCAATCTGGTTGTCGATTCCCGCGGCCGTTTGGCGTACTTCCAGGCGATCCCCAAAGAATTCGAACCGAATCCGCCTCCGGTGAGCCCGCTAGATTGGAAGCCACTGTTCACGGCTGCGCAAATCGACGTCGCGCAGCTCCAGCCCGCTGAACCCCAGTGGCAGTCGCTCGCCGCATTCGACGCTCGCGCAGCCTGGACAGGCTCTTGGCCCGATTCTGGCCTTCCTCTGCGTGTCGAAGCGGCTGCCTGGCACGGAAAACCTGTCTATTTCTCCTTGATCGGACCTTGGACAAAACCCACCCGAATGGGGCGTTCGACGACCACGCCAGGTCAGCGCGTGGGCCAAGTCCTGGAGACCAGCGTGGCCATGGTCTTGTTGATTTGTGGCGCCTGGATCGCGCGCCGCAATTATGTTGGAGGCAAGAGCGACGTTCGCGGCGCGCTGCGCCTCACCTCCGCCATCATCTTGCTGGAAATAGCGATCTGGGTCTGTCGGAACCACTTTATTCCTACCCTGGCCACATTTGGGCGCTTCGTTCTGGCCATGAGCACCGGACTCTTGATTGCCGCATTCATCGGGATGCTCTACCTGGCGCTTGAACCTTATGTGCGGCGCCGCTGGCCGCAGCCGCTGGTCTCCTGGAGCCGCCTGCTCGCCGGGCGGTGGCGCGACCCGCTCGTGGGCCGCGATGTGCTGTGGGGGGTAACCCTGGGCATCATATGGGCGCTGTTGATCAGTGTTGGATTTCTTTTGCTGAAGCGGATTGGCGATGCTCCGCAATTCCCCCTGGTTTTTCTCGCCGGTGGTCGACAGCTATTAGGCACCTGGTTGTTGTACGTCGTGCAGTGCCTTACGGGGACGTTTGAGCTGTTCTTCGTGGTTTTCTTGCTGAGAGTTGTCTTGCGCAACCAATGGCTGGCGGCTATCGGTTTTGTCGCTTTCTTCACCACGCTCAACACTATTGAAAACGGGCATCCTGCGATTCTGACCCCAATCTGGGTGGCAGTGTTTACCATTGCCGCCTACGTCGTTACTCGCTTTGGCCTCATCAGTTTTGCCACCGCCATTCTTACCGTCAATATCGTCGCGAATTTGCCTTACACCCTGGACTTTTCGAATTGGTACGCTCCCAATGCCCTGGCGATCGTCGTAAGCTTCGTGGCCATGGCCGCTTGGGGATGCTACACATCGCTCGGCGGGCAAAAACTCTTTCAGGAAGACCTTTTTCAGTAGCAGGAATGCGCGCAGCCCCTGAGAAGACGTTGGGAACTGCTGTTTTCGGGTTGCGATCCAAAAATGGTTGCGAGGCTAGCGATATTCGGTGGAGAGACCCTCGCAGAGCTCGCGGAGCGCCGCCTTTTGTTCCCGCGACAGGGCCAGGAACTCAAATCCGTGACGCAGGCCTATGCGATATCGAACCAGAGCGCGGAATTTCATCGAGCAGTTGCTCATCGGCAGCGTGATTTCCATGGAGACGACTTCTCCGGGTTCGACTTCCTCGGTAAGCGTCCCGCCAATTCCGTCCTCTCCGATTTCGCTGGAGCGTCCCCACAAGGAAACCGTTCCACTGGGGCGAAAGACCTGGGCGTCGATTCGAATGTCGGCGGGATAGCGGGTAAAGCGGCGGGGGTTCGGGGATTGAGGTGTCTCTTGGGCGCCAGAAGCGCTCATAATTTGCTGCACCCTTCTTCCTGATTCTCTTCGAAGTGCGGGAATCGCTCAATGACCGGAAGGATCATGTACCAGCGGAGCTAACCGGCTCAATTCCGGCAATCCCCGAGGGATAATTCCCCAAGCAAGGGGGCATTGCGCGAAAATACCTACAAGCAGCTGGGATTATGGGCGGTACCCGGACATTAAGACGGGCACGATACCTGGCAATCTGCGGGTTTTCCTGGTGCCTTTCCTGGGCCCAAGTGGCTTCTTCCCCGGGGTCCGTGCCGAATTCCGTGTTGCGGCTCGAGGTCACAGTCAGCGACGAAAACGGAGTGGCCGTTCCCTCTGCCCTGGTCCTGCTCACCAATCCCAAGCAGCCGAACCCTGAGCACGCGGAAACTGACTTCGCCGGGCATTGCAGCTTCAGCAAACTGCTCCCGGAAAACTATGAGCTTCGCGTCGAGAAGCCCGGTTTCTATCAGGCCGTTTTAAGTTCTCTCGATCCATCCACGACGTCGAGGATCGATGTCGTGCTCTCCCACCAGCAGGAGGTTCGCGAGACGGTCAACGTGGTAGAGTCCACCCCCACCATCAATCCCGCCCAGGTTTCGTCCAAAGAGCAACTTACGGGAATCGACATCATCAACCTCCCCTATGCCGCCACGCACGACTATCGAAACGTTCTGAACTTTATCCCGGGCGTCGTTGAGGATTCAGCCGGGCAGCCGCACGTCGCCGGTGCGGACACCCACCAGACCCTCACCTTGCTCGATGGCTTTAATGTGACCCAGCCGGCCAACGGTCTCCTGCTGATGCGTGTCAGCACGGATGCGTTTCGTTCGATTGCGGTCGAACCCAGCCGTGAGCCTGCCGAATATGGCAAGGGCTCTGGCGGCGTACTTGGGTTGAACACTGGAATTGGCGACGATCACTACCGCATCATCGCCACCAATTTCCTTCCTTCCGTCCAGAATAAGAAAGGCCTGGCCTTGGACCAATGGGTTCCGCGGATCACTTTCTCGGGCCCGATCGAGAAGGGGAAAGCCTGGTTTTTCGACGCGCTCGAGGGGGAATACGATAATCTCATTGTTCCTCAGCTTCCGAGCGCCGTGGACACGGATCATTACTGGCGCGCCGGCAACTTGGTGAAAGTTCAGACCAACCTCACTTCTCGCAACATCCTCACCGCGAGTTTTCTCTACAACTATTTGAACGACCAGTATTCCGGTATTTCGCTGTTTAGCCCCGCGCCGGCCAACCCCGAGGATGCCGAATCGGCTTACTTCGCCGCGGCCAAAGACCAGCACTACTTCCGAGGAGGCGAACTGCTGGAAGGAGGCTTCAATTTCGATGAGTACAACGTAGCCTTGACCCCGCACGGTGCCGCCCCCTACTACATAACGACACTTACGGCGGGAGGGAACTACTATCTGGAATCCCGCACTCATGCGCGCCGCTGGCAAGCTCTCTCGAACCTGTATCTCCCTCCTCGTCAGTGGCATGGGCGACACGACCTGAAAATAGGGTTCGACTTAGACCGCATTGACTATGAGGCACAGTTTTCACGGACTCCGATTTCGTTCTGGCCAGGCGAGAATGCGACCACGCCCAACGGCGCCTGCCCTGCCGATGCGAACGGGATTCCCACCGTGCCCTCACCGTGTGCACGATATTCGGTGTTTTCTGGGGGGAACTATTCGACCACTTACAATACCGAGGCCAGCGCCTATGTTCAGGACCAATGGGCGTTCACCGACCGCCTGCTGATCCAGCCGGGCGTGCGTCTTGATTGGGATCAGATCGTTCGCGATCCCTTGGTCTCGCCCCGGCTCGCTGGAACCTACGTGCTAGACAATTCCGGCAATACCAAGGTGTCCGCCGGAATCGGGATCGTGTATGACGCTACCCAGATTATCCTGATCGCCCGCCCCTACGCCGGGCAGCGGGCCGACTACTTTTTCAATACCGCAGGCGAACCAACCAACTTAAACGGGACCGTGATCGAACCGCCAACCCCGGTGCTCTCTACTTTTACGGTGGATCGAAACACGCTCCAAGCCCCACGCTTCCTCAACTGGAGTGTGGCTCTCGAGCGAAAGTTGCCCAAAGCCATTTTCCTCAAGGCCGAATACATCGGGCGGGGAGGTACGCAGGATTTCGTCTATAACACCTTAAACGGGTTGGCGGGCGGCAACTTTTTTCTCGAAAATACGCGCCAGGATCACTACCATTCGATTCAGCTGAGCCTGCACCACAACTTTGGCCGCTACTACCTGATCAGCGGCTCCTACACTCGTTCGAGCACAACCTCGAACCAAGTGCTCGATTTCAGCGTGGACAGTCCATTTCTCAGCCCGCAAGCCGCTGGTCCATACGGTTGGGACACTCCCAACCGCTTTCTCTCGTGGGGTTTCCTTCCCTTCTTCAATCTTCCCATCGTTCATCACCTCGACCTGGCTTACTCGACCGAAGCCCGCACGGGATTTCCTTTTGACGTTTACAACAACCTTCAGGAACTGGTGGAGCCCCCCGGTTCGCGCCGCTTTCCCACCTATTTCACTTTGAACCTGCAGCTCGAAAAGCGCTTTCACCTGTTCGGCTACTACTGGGCGCTGCGCGGCGGCTTCGACAATGTTACGGATCGTTTGAATCCCATCTTTGTAAACGGCGACATCGACTCCCCCCAGTTCCTCACCTTCAGCGGTTACGGCCATCGCAGCTTTGACTCGCGGCTGCGCTTTCTGGGCCGAAAGTGACAGATCTCGAGGGCCTCGGCCGAACCAGGACGTACTAGCAATTTTCTGATCTGGAGCCAATCGCCTTAGAATGAATACCGTATCGCCGGGTCACCTGAATCCATCGACCGGCATCTATCATCTGTTGAGATCTGGAGGAAAACTAACTATGCCTTTTGAATTGCCCCCCCTACCTTACGACTATTCCGCTCTCGAACCGACCATTGACAGCCAAACCATGAAACTGCACCATGACATGCATCATGGGGCTTACGTCAAGAATTTGAATGCCGCACTTGAGAAATACGCGAACCTGCAGTCGAAAAAGGTCGAAGAATTACTGCGCGACTTGAGCGCCATCCCGGAAGACATTCGCACCGCCGTTCGCAACAATGGTGGCGGACATATGAACCACAGCATGTATTGGAAGATCATGAAGCCCAAAGGGGGAGGCGAGCCCACGGGCGACATCGCGCAAGTGATCAAGACCGCCTTCGGCAACTTCAAGGACTTTCAAACCAAATTTAACGATACCGGCGCCAAACAGTTTGGCAGCGGCTGGGTGTGGCTGGTCGGTAAGCCCGATGCATCGTTCCAGCTGATCAGCACCGCCAATCAGGACAACCCCATTTCCCAGGGTCTGTTTCCCATCATGGGGAACGACGTTTGGGAGCACGCCTACTATCTCAAATACAACAACCGCCGTCCCGAGTATCTGGCTGCGTGGTGGAATGTCGTGAACTGGGACGAGATCAACAACCGTCTGAAGATCTTCGCGGAGCATCGCGAACCGGCGCTTGCTCACCGCTAAGAAGAAAAGAATAAGAAGAATTCCTCATCGGTTGACGTTTTGGGCGCGAAGAATCTAGGAATCTGGATTTTCTGGCTCCATGGGTTCTTCGCCAGCCCCTAGGACGCTTTCCGCCACTCACTTGCGCTCCTAGCAGCATCGCTTCATGCCTGACGCAGTGATTCTCGGTGCGGGCGCTGCCGGTCTTGCTGCGGCAATCGAACTCGGCAGGGCGGGTGTCGCCACCACAATCCTAGAAGCCCGCGATCGCATCGGCGGCCGCATGTTCACCCAGTGGGACCGAACCACCAGAACCGCGGTGGAGCTGGGCGCCGAATTTGTTCACGGCTTGCCCGGGGAAATCTGGGATTACATTAGAGCCGATCGGGTGAACGTGCGAGAGGTTGCAGGCGATTTCTGGTCGGTGGAGAACCAGCAACTGTCCCCTTCCGAGTTCTTTTCTGATGTGGAGGGCATTCTCGACAAAATGGACGACCATGAAGCCGATGAGTCTTTCGCCCAGTTTCTTGAACGCCATTTTCCTCCCTCGGGACGCACGTCGAGGCTCGAAGCGGTAATCGATCGGGCGCGGAGTTACGTTTCCGGCTTTCATGCCGCCGATCCGGACCTGGTCAGCGTGCATTGGCTGGTGAAGTCCAGGCGAGCCGACCACGAGATCGCAGGCGATCGCGCTTTCCGAATGGAAAGCGGCTATCGTGCTCTGGCGCAGATTCTCCACCGGCAGGCAGTGGGTGCAGGAGTTTCGATCGAGTGCAATTCGGCGGCCGAACAGATCGAATGGAAGCGCGGTCGGGCTACGGTTCGCGTACGTAATCCGTCGGGAGCGGCTTCGATCGAAGCCCCGTCGGTTCTGGTTTCGGTGCCACTGGGCGTGCTGAAAGCTGGCAGCATTCGATTCTCTCCCGAGCTGCCGGCGGCAAAACAGAAAGCGATCGATGGCCTGATGATGGGGAAAGTGATTCGCGTAACACTGAGCTTTCGGCAGCGCTTCTGGGACAGTTTGCGCCCTCCTGACCATCCGTCGAGAACCCTCGAGGCCATGAGTTTTCTTTTTTCCCAGGACGATTTCTTTCCAACCTGGTGGACTCAAATGCCCAACAAGGTCCCGCTTCTCACCGGTTGGTCGCCGGCTCACTGCGCGGAACGGGTCTCCGGCCAGGGCACTCCATTCACAGTTCATCGCAGCCTCGAGACTCTCAGCCGGTTGCTGCGGGTCAGCCGGGTGGAACTCGAGACCCTCCTGGCAGATGCTTATGTCCATGACTGGCAAGCCGACCCATTCTCTGGCGGAGCCTACAGCTATGCTCGCGTGGGTCAAGACCTGGCACAGGAGGAACTGGCAGCGCCGGTCGAGAAAACGTTGTTCTTCGCCGGCGAAGCGGCCGACATCTCCGGACACAATGGAACGGTCCATGGTGCCATTCGGAGCGGCAGGCGAGCTGCCGCTCAGCTGTTGAGCGCTCGAGCCTGATCAGAGCAAGCCGCGCTCAATCGGGCACGGGGAAGCTCAATCGGGAAACTGGAACGGAATTGTTGGTTTCCTGTGCTGTGGTTGTGGAAATACCTTGCGCAAGTCTGTGAGTGCTTTCGCCTGGACACCGGAGAGCTTTGCAACTGCTAGGTAGAATGCTTTCTCCGGGTCTCCCCCGTCGCAAGTTTATTCATCGCGTGTTTCCTGCGATTCGGTTCAACCATTTTCCTCATTGCACCAAAAATTTGGAATTGACCCCCTACCTCGTCAAGAGTAGATTCTCTTCACCTTTACTTAACTTTACTGAAACCTTTGACTTAAGAGAAACTCAGCCAGCAGCGATCCTATCTGTGATCTTGCGCACAAGGAGCGATGGCCGAGAAGTTTTGAACTTCAACAACCAGAGACCTCCTCCTTAGCCTAGGGGTGAACGCACGTGAGGACTACTGAGTGGAAGACCTATCGCACGCGTTTCCTGATCAAGGCCAGGCAACTCACTGAGCCCCTGGTATTCGTGGATGTACTCGGGCGCGAACATCGCGGCAGTCCGGGAGACTATCTGATCGAATCCTCCGATGGCTGCCGCAGTATTCAGCGGCGCGCAATCTTCGAAGACATCTACGTACCGTTAGGCCCGGCCAACCAGACGGAGGGGTCCGGCTTGCCAACCGCACCCGCTCTCGCCAGTTCGCCTAGACATCGCATCTCAGCCCGCCAAGGAACTGCCCTGTGAACCCTTGGCGACCAAACTTCGACCCGGGCGAGATAAGTTGACATTCAACTCTTCCTAGGCCGTCGCCCCGAACCGAAAGCCCTCTCTCGGAGCTGTTGCTGTTCGAGAGAAGGCTTGTTCAGCGCCAGCCAGGCGCTGGCAAGGCGACTTCCGGGGTTGCCTTCCGGCGCAAATGGGCGCGGGGTTTTCGTGCCGAAAGACCCTATCGGGCAAGCAGGCGGCAGTGCTCGGTGTTCGACCGCCGGGCGGGAAAGCTGGGTGCTTGGGCCAGATGTGCGAAGTTGTGCGGTTGATATACAATATATAGAGATTTGTTCTTGACAGCCGCAACCTGCAGGAGTACTGTTGCGATCCCATAGGCTCATAACAGGTCCGTGGGAGAGGATAAGGTGAATCGAGCAAGGTTGACCGGAGTGTCAATCTTTGGCCGAGGTGACCAGGCCTTATCCGCCCGCGGGCTAAGTCCTCAAGGCCGGTTTCGCAAACGGAAGGCGAGGCTCGGACCTGAGCTAGTGCGGTGGCCGTTCCACGGTTCCGGGTTATCCGGACTCCCCCCGTGCGAGCGACTAAAGTCTTGATAATCCATGGCGGAGGAAGGCTGGCACTCTGGCGATCGGGCCTGTCGGAGTTCTGATCAAACGAGCAACTGACTTGTCCGCCGCGGGGATTGTAAGTCTCTTGGCAAGGTTGTGGCTGGAACAGGCGGAGTCCCGCTCACCGCTAAAGCGATGTCATCGAGCGTGCCGGGACGGCGCGGCGCGGAGACTCCACAGGAGAAGACAAAATGTCGGAAGTCACTGAGAAAAAAGCCCCCCAAACCGCCGAGACCGGTGTTCGTCCGGCCTCGGTTCCGAGCAAGAAGGCCCCTGGGCTGAGCTTTCGGCGCTTTTTTACCAAGCCCGGCGTTTCGCCTTATGACGACATCGAATGGGAGCGCCGCACGGCTCAGATCACCGATGCCCACGGCAATTTGATCTTCGAGCAGAAAGAGGTAGAGGTTCCCAAGGATTGGTCGATGACCGCGACCAACATCGTCGCCAGCAAATATCTGCACGGCACGCTCCATACGAGTGCGCGTGAAACCGGGGTTCGCCAACTGGTCAGCCGGGTGGCAGAAACCATTCGCGACTGGGGACTCGCTCAGGGCTACTTTAAGACTCCCGAGGACGGCGCCATCTGGCATGACGAACTGGCCCATATGCTTCTCCGTCAGTATGGTGCTTTCAACTCGCCGGTGTGGTTTAACGTAGGTTGCGATCGCATCGAGCCCAACTCGGATGCTCAGAACTGGCACTGGAATGCCGCTCAGGGAAGAGTTGAGTTTGGGATGACGGGCTACGAGAAGCCGCAGTGCTCCGCCTGTTTCATTAACTCGGTGAAAGACTCTCTCGATTCGATTCTTACCCTGGCCAAGACCGAGGGCATGTTATTCAAGTGGGGGTCGGGCACGGGGACGAATTTATCCACCCTGCGTTCCTCCACCGAAACTCTCAGCGGCGGCGGTATCGCCAGCGGTCCGCTCAGCTTCATGAAGGGCTTCGATGCCTTCGCCGGCGTGATCAAGTCGGGCGGCAAGACCCGCCGCGCGGCCAAGATGGTGATCCTGAATATCGACCATCCGGACATCGTTGATTTCATCGAGTGCAAGTCCAAAGAGGAGGCCAAAGCCCATGCTCTGGTCGCGATGGGCTATGACGGTTCGCATCCCGACTCTGCCGCGTACAGCTCCATTTTCTTCCAAAACGCCAACAACTCTGTGCGTGTGAGCGATGATTTCATGCGCGCCGTGCTGCGCGATGCCGATTTCGCGACCCGCGCGATCAAAGACGGCCGCCCCATGCATACCTACAAAGCCAAGGAGCTGCTCTACAAGATTTCGGACGCCACCTGGCGCTGCGGCGATCCGGGCATGCAGTTTGACACCACCATTAATCGCTGGCACACCTCGAAGAACACGGCGCGCATCAACGCCTCTAATCCCTGCAGTGAATATGTGTTCTTAGATGACTCGGCCTGTAACCTGGCCAGCCTCAACCTGCTGAAGTTCGCTCCCAACGGGAGTTTTGATGTCGATGCCTATCGCCACGCGGTTGACGTCATGATCACCGCCCAGGAAATTCTGGTGGACAACGCCGGTTACCCCACCGATATGATCGTGCGCAATTCCCACGACTACCGTCCCCTCGGCTTGGGCTACGCCAATCTCGGCGCATTATTGATGGCCGCCGGGCTTCCCTACGACTCCGACGCCGGACGTGACTACGCCGCCTGTCTTACGGCCATCATGTGCGGAGAAGCCTACTTGCAGTCCTCAAAAATTGCCGAACTCTGTCCGCCTCTGATTCCCGCGAACGAAGCGAGCCAGAGAGGGGAGGATTCCGGCACCATGCCTGGCGGCGCCGCCGTCGGTTGGTATATCAATCGCGAACCGTTTCTCGATGTCATCCGCATGCATCGCGCATCGGTCAATAACATCAACAAGACCAACATTCCTGCTTCGCTCTACGAGGCTTCTAAAGCCTGCTGGGACGATGCCCTGGCCCACGGGGAGAAATTCGGCTACCGCAACTCCCAAGTCACCGTGCTTGCCCCTACCGGCACCATCGGCTTCATGATGGACTGCGACACCACGGGCGTGGAGCCCGATCTCGCACTGGTGAAGTACAAGAAGCTGGTTGGCGGCGGAATGATCAAGATCGTGAACAACACGGTGCCCACGGCTTTGTTCAAGCTGGGATACTCGCATGAGGAAACCGACAAGATCGTCAGCTACATCGACGCCACGGGAACGATCGAAGGAGCGCCGCAGATCCGCGAGGAGCATTTGGCGGTGTTTGATTGCTCGTTCAAGCCGGCCAAGGGAACTCGTTCGATCCACCACATGGGCCACCTCAAGATGATGGCGGCGGTACAACCGTTCATTTCGGGTGCGATCTCCAAAACCGTCAATTTACCCGAATCGGCGTCGATCGAAGACATCACGGAAGCCTACATCGAGGCCTGGAAGCTGGGACTAAAAGCGGTGGCCATCTATCGCGACGGCTGCAAGAAGTCACAGCCACTGAGCGCAGCTGGAACCAAGACAGCGGCTGCTCCAGGCGAGGAAACCCGTTCTCCACAAGTCGCAGCCGAGCCGGAGAATTTCAACGCACCGCCTCGTGCCGTGCGCCACAAGCTGCCGGAAGAGCGCATGTCGGTGACCCACAAATTCAATGTGGGCGGACATGAAGGCTACATCACCGTGGGCCTCTACCCGAGCGGCGACCCCGGGGAAATTTTCATCACCATGGCCAAGGAGGGCTCGACGGTCAGCGGTCTGATGGACAGCTTTGCCTGCGGCGTATCCATTGCTTTGCAGCACGGTGTGCCGCTCAAGCTGTTGTGCGAGAAATTTGCCCACACTCGCTTTGAACCGAGCGGCTGGTCGAACAATCCGGAGATCGGTTTTGCCAAGTCGATCATGGATTACATCTTCCGCTGGCTGCATATGCGCTTTTTGACCGGCCAGCAGCAGCTGCTGTTTGAGAATTTGCGGCCGAAGCCGTCCGCCGTGAGCCAGCCAGCCGAAATGGGGGACCTCAGCAATGCCGGTCCCCGACCGACACCCGGGTCGCTGCACGCGGCCGACGCGCTGGCGGGAGTTGTGGACATGGGGGACGCGCCGACCTGCAGCTTCTGTGGCTCGATCATGACCAGAAACGGAAGCTGCTATCGCTGCATGAGCTGCGGCAGTACCAGCGGCTGCTCCTAGCCCAGGGATCCTTGACGGTCGCCCGAGGCCGAAACGACACCGAGGCTCATGGAGTCTTATGCACGAGACTTCATGAGCCTGGGCGCATCTCTCCCGACCCTACGGCCAGCACGAATTGCCCGTCGCTCCTATCCTTGCCTACTACTTCGATCGTTTGACCGCGATGGCCATGATCTCGAAGTGTGCGCCGCGCAAGAGCGGGCCGCTGCCGAGGAAGGCTCGCGCGGGATAGGCATCATGGAAGTAGGTGCGATACACAGTGTTGAAACTGTCGTACAGGGTCAGGTCCGAGCAGAAGACTTGTACGGAAACCACCTCGTCCATGCTCATGCCTGCATTTTCCACAACCTCCTGGATTGCATCCATCGCCCGCTTGACTTCGTCCTGGGTGCCGGCGGGAGGCTTGCCGGTAGCTGGGTCCAGGCCCAGATGGCCGGCGACATACAGCGTGTTCCCCACCAGGACGGCGTCGCTGAAGGGCAGTTTTAACTCCGCCGTGCTCTTGAGCACGATGTGTTTTCGGTCGGAATCATCGGCCAGGGAAGCAATCGCGACCAGCAGGAGAAAAAAAACGGCAGCGCAGCGTTTCATGATCATCCTCGCTTAGAATTTTGATTCGCATCGAGCGTACCAGTTTCGCTCGTTTGTGTGCCAGAGACGGAGGAGCTTCCACCAAAGAAAGCGATATCCTGTTGCTGCTCGTATCGTACTGGCAATCTTGCACCATGTGGGAGGAAATGACGATGAAGAAGGCAGGCGTGCTCGGTTGGATCATTCTGGTGGCAGTTTGGCAGATGGGGCTCGAAGCCCAGGAGATGGGGAAAAAACCAACCCCTCCCAAGGCTGCGCCGAGCCCATCCGAAGCTGTTCTCGAGCAATGGAACGACATTGGACGGAAGCTGATCGCCATGGCGGAAGACTTTCCCGAAGATCGGTACGACTTCAAGCCCGTTCCCAGCGTGCGCAGCTTTGCTGAGCGGCTGATTCACGCCGCTCACGCCAATTATTTCTTCACCAACCTGGTGCTGGGCGAGAAAGCACCGCCCATGGATGATCCAAAGCGGGACCAATTCAAAACCAAGTCCGATGTGGTCGCCTTCGTCAAGAAGTCGTTTGCCGATGGGGCGCAAGCGATCAAGACGAAAGGAGATCAAGGAATGTCGGACCTGGTAGTCGACCCATTCGCGAATGAGCAGAGCCGGATCAGCGACTTCGCCTATGGTTTTGTCGAGCATTCGGGGGAGATTTATGGCCAGCTAACCGTCTACTACCGAGCCGCCGGGTTGGTGCCGCCGGAATCGCGTCCCAAGAAATGAGACTCCGCGGTGGGGCCTGGTATCCTCGAGCAGTGATGCCGGAGGAGAAACTGCGGGTTACGCCAGGTCTGTGTGGGGATTGCCGACATGCCCGCCGGATCGAATCCGATCGGAAATCGGTTTTTGTGCGATGCGAGCTGGCACTGAGCGACAGCCGCTTCGCCAAATACCCGCGCCTGCCGGTCACGCGTTGTGCCGGCTATGAGAGGAAAGTATCGAGCGGCTAGGGTAGCCCACTAGGATTTAGCGATGTGGATCGACCCGTCGCCGGTGTGAACCGAGAGCAAATTTCCTCCGCCATTGATCTTTCCGTGAACGTTGCTTTGGCGAAGAGGTCCTTCGACGGTTACAGGCACATCGAGCGTAATGTGGCCGTCCGAGGTATGAAGGTCGACGTCAGCGGCAAAGCTGTCTGGGAGCTGCAAGGTCACGTTGCCGTCCCCGGTGTGCAGGTTCCAATTCGAGACAATACTCGAACCCGGCAGGACCTGCGCCTCGATGCGGCCGTCGCCGGTTTTGAGGTCTAACCCGTCAAATCGTCCCTGGGTGCGGATGTGGCCGTCTCCGGTGCGCGCCCACAAGAGTCCATCCACGGAGTCAATGTCCTGAGAGCCATCTCCGCTCTCGAGTTCCATGGTCCCTTTGAAGTTTGCCAGTCGAATGGCACCATCCCCAGTGTGCAAATGCAGTCGGCCCTCCCGTGGCATATGGATGTCGACATCGACTTTATAGGAACCAAGCTGGATGGTCAGGGGAAAATAATGTCGGTGGGGGTAACGCAGCTCAAGCTCAATCTTGTCATCCGCCTGGTTTTCGTAAATCTTGATCCCGCCTTCGCCAATCTTGTAGTGGTTGGAAGTAACGTGAATCGCAATGGTTGGCTGGTCCCAAGTGTCCACGTGAAGGTTGGCGTCGGAGGAATCGACGCGCAGGTCAGGCTGGCCGCTGACGTTGTAGGTCTTCGACCACTCCTCGGAGTTGGCTAAGGGGGCAAGGACGAGAAACGACATTACGAAAGCCCATCGAAGATGGTGCATACGCAGCCCTCGAACCGGTGGCGACAGAGACCAACCCGGCTGGATCGTGATACGCAAGCCGGGGAGTTTTCGTTCCCTATCGCTATGCCGCCCCTTTGGTTATCGCCAGGATAGCATCGGCCGCTCTGAACCTTAGACCCCGACAAAGGCAAGCCCACCGAGCTACGCGAGGAATTGTCGGTGCTCGTGGCATCCAAGTCGGTAGTGGGTCATCGACCCACTACCCACCAGCGGGCGGCTGGCCTTCGGAGAACCCAGTAGAGTTTAATGCCGCAACGAAAATGAAAGCTGGCAAACGTGATCGGGCAAGATGCGTTGATGAGAGTCCACACCATCGCTTGCGCCCTCAGCGGAGTTGGGAACGTCCAAGCAGCGTAAAGTGCCCAAAGGCCTGCAACTAGAAAGCCAGTGCCCAGACAACAAGTCTGCCTTTCATAGGGCCGCTCCTGCTAGCAGGCATTCCTATTCTTCCACCAATTCATCAGCCTCGTACAGACTGAAGCGCATAACTCGGAAGGATTTACCGTCTGGGGCGCGGGCTGTGATATCCAAAACTGACCGAGTACCCGAGTCCTCTCCGCTTGCCATCGGGCGCTACAATGTTCCTGTGACGGTTGTGCTTGCGGCGGGAGCAAAACGCCAACCCCAGAAAAGATCCCTTGTCCGGCGTCAGGCCCGGAAGATCGGGACCACTCTCCCGCTAGCTGTCTCGACGTCGATCCGCATCCCTACGCGGTTTCTCGACGGCTACACCACTCGCTGGAGTGCGCGCTGAAGGGAGCTTCTGAGCCGCTGGTGGTGGTTCTGGGCCCCACGGGCAGCGGGAAATCCGCCCTTTCGCTGGCCTTGGCCGAACGCTTTCACGGGGAAATTGTGAATTGCGACTCGGTAGCCCTGTACCGCGATTTTGAGATCGGTACAGCCAAGCCCAGCCCAGCCGAACAGACGCGAGTCCCCCACCATTTGTTTGGCTCGGTGGATCCCAAAAGCTATGTCACGGCTGGGGACTACGCACGGATGGCCCGCCAGGTCATCGCTGAAATCCGAACTCGGGGCAATCTGCCAATTGTCGTCGGGGGCACCGGACTCTATCTGCGGGCTCTCGTCGAAGGTCTCTTTCCGGGGCCCGAGCGCTCGGAGAAGCTACGGACGAGACTCCGGCTGCGGGCTGGCCAGAAAGGCTCGAGCTATCTCCATCGCCTGCTCGAGCGCCTGGATCGGCAGGCGGCAGCCAAGATTCACCTGAACGACGCACCCAAACTCATTCGGGCGATCGAGGTCTGCCTCACGACCCGTCGGAGCCTGACCGAACTGTGGCAGCACGGCCGGGCACCGCTCGAAGGATTTCGCGTCCTGCGATTGGGACTGAATCCTGATCGCGCAGCCCTCTACCAGCGCCTCAATCGGCGCGCAATCGACATGTTCGCGTCGGGCTTGGTGGAAGAAACCCGGCAACTGCTCGAGCGCTACGGCGAACGGGCGAGCCCTCTAGGGTCGCTCGGATATAAGCAGGCGAGCGAGCGGATCCGAGGCGAAGTGGATGACCGAACCGCCCTCCACGCCGCCCAACAGGCTCATCGCAACTATGCCAAGCGCCAGCTGACTTGGTTTCGTCGCGAGCCCGGTGTCCACTGGCTCGACGGATTTGGCGATGAAAGCGCAATTCAACAAAGGGCGCTCGAGCTGATCGAAAGATTCATCGAAGCGTGATGTTTAGATTGGGAAAAAGCCGGAGATGCGCTATGCCTGGCCTGCGCTTGGGGCGAACGCCTTGTTTTCCGTCATGAACTTGGCTACGAACCGGGCGACGGTTGCCAGTTTCCGGACGCGGTTTGTAGCCACTTTCCCGGCGGCTGGGCACTGTGCTGCGATCAGGGTGTGGAAATCAAGAGGATTGTGGTGCCGACTCTAGCGGAGCTTGCGCAACCAAGCGGTGAGGATTGGGACGGCCTGCGGGATGTGCGTGAGCTGACCAGCCACAACGCCGCCGATCCAGAAGAGCCATTTTTGAAGGCTGTCCTGTTTCTTCTCCACCAAGGTCAGATGTGCAGCTGGTGAGCGACCTGGGTGGTAGCGAAAGAATTCCTCACAGGGGCGATCCTTCGTTGCCTCGTTCAGGATCACTTCCCGAGGTCTGAGATCAGACCACAATGATTTGAAGCAGTGCACATCCTTATGGGGAAAGATCCCCATCGCAAGGAGTTCGCGAACCCTCGTTGGCGCTTCCCAGTGCTTTATCCCCTGAGACAGGAAGCCGCAGTCCACACACCTCACGCACTTCATGGCCGCAGTATGCGAGCCGGTGTCGCGGTGAGCAAGTTACCGCGGTGTCGTGGGGTCACGCCCCTCCTACTAGAGGCAGAAAAAAGCTCATGATCAGACCGCAGTTGTTGGCCTAGGCTTCGAGGAAGGAGGATCTATGACCGATCCAGTTCGATTCGTCCTTGTCGAGGAGCGAGCGGCCTAACGACTACGCGCAGGAGGCTTACAGGTATGATGTGCCGGGCGTTGGGCCATTCGCGACCGAGAAACAAAGAAGCGGAGGAGGAGCTGCTACGCCAGACGCCACGGCACGGTGGAAGGCTTAAGGTCGAGCGCGAGGGCGGGGATCCAGAGCCACCCTAGGCGACGCCCGGCGGTAGGTCATTTGGTTGTCTCCGCAGAAACCAGCGCAGATGAGAATCCTCGGGGCTCGGCACGAATAAACTCAGCGGCTGAAATTTTTATTTTCAAATTTTTTGGCGGGTGCCTTGTGACGGGACTATTCGTTTTGCAATTTTGGTAGGGCGACTGCGCCCATGAGACGTGGTCAGCCAGCCGGACGGCACAGGCCCGCCCGTTTTCGAGGGGGTTCGACTCCCACTCGCTTCTGCCACATACTACCCTCATAAGGGCCAGACTTCAGGCTAGCTTCGCCCATTGAGCATTGCAGCGATTTCAGTTGTCGGCGAGTATCGTAGGTCTGCTGGCCAGGCCTTCATACAACAGGTAAACCGTGACATTCTGGTTGCCTTTAAGTGTGGCTGTTACATCGCCGCAATTTGAATCGAGTCCGCAATTGAACCCCACCAACCAAATGTCATACGTGTTAGGGGAAAAGGTCATGTAAGTTGAAGCGGAACCAAAAGGCACGTTCGCAATGGTGGGATTTCCGCTCGGCTGGGTCCCGCTCACCACAATCCACGCTGGCATATTTGGCACGTTGATAGAAACGTTCGCGACCCGAAGCTTGACGGAATTGGCAGCAGGTGTGTCGTCATCTTGCAATAAGAAAGCGCCGATGGCAGTGCCGCCGACCGGGCAGAAGACAATAGTGTTCCGGGTGTTCGGTTGCAAGTTCAGATTCTGGAACTGCGACGGAACGATGTTCGTTGAACTGCCTTCTTGCTCAACCACGAGATTGACGCCCCCGGATTTCACGGTCACATACCCGCTAAGAGCGGTACAGACGCCGTTAACACAACTTGAATATGGAACTGAACCAGCGGATGCGCCGCCAATGGTGACGTTTAAGGGCGAGCCCCAGATACCGTTGACCACCCGCAGCATGGCCGACTGACTGCCGCCGGAGCATCCAACCGCGCAACCCCATGCACCAAATATGATGAGCAGTACGATGCGAGTGGTTCTGTCGTTGAACTTGAGAACTCGCATAGGTCGCTAAGGAGTCTCGGGAATCTTGACGTACATCATAAGTTTACAGCGATAGGTTTTAGATAGCCATCGTGACGAGCACATCCCGTAATTCCCGCGTGTCGCTGGCTCGCGTCCCCAAACCTGTCAAACCCGGCCTGGCGATGCGAGATCTCCGTTTCGAGCCTGGCAGGTCAGGGCCCTGGGTGAATTCCGCAGCCTAGAGCCAGTAGCGGTGACCACGCCCGGGTACAATGGTAACGTCGCAACACCAGGAACCGTGATCTTTAGGTTTGGAAAACTGGGATGCGCTATATCTGGCCTGCGCTTTGGGCGAACGTCTTGTTTTCCGTCATGAACTTGGCTACGAACCGCGCGACGGTTGCCAGTTTCTCGAGGTCTGCAGGCGTAAAGTCGGGGCCAGCGATGGCCGGGCGGGAAGCCTTACGGGAGATTTGGATGACACCGAGAACCTGTCCCTGGGGAGTAGCAATGGGAGCAGACATCAGCTTCTGAATGGTTTGCCCATTCAGTCCGCCATCACCACCGGCCTTCACAAATTCGAAGATGCTGAAATGGTTGACTTCGGCAAAGCGATTGAAAAGCTCCGCTTTATTGCCCTGTGCGGTGCGTGCGGCGACCGCCGAACTGGAAATTGGAATCGCCCCCGCGGCTCTCAGCTCAGGAGGAAAAACGAAGCTCAGAAGTTGTCCGCGAAGCTCGAGCAGGGCAACCTCGGTTTGCTTAACCTGAAAGATCTTGGCGATCACTTCACAGAGTGATTCCGGGCTCCGCTCCTTCCTGAGGAGTTGTTCGATCTCGTTCACCCCCTGAGCATGAGGGAATCAGGTAGCATCTCGCAAGTAACTAACGTGCATAGGCTTAACCATTCTCGCCCCAAGGACTTGGCGAGCGAAGTCACCGGCGAGAAACGGGGTAAAACGCCCCAGCATCCTGCTTCGGTGCCGCTCCGGATCGGCTGCTTCCGATCTCCGATCCAAGCACCCCGCTTCGCTCCGTTGCTCGATCGCCATGGCGGGAGCGCCCTGGGCTTCCGCTCTGCCGGGGAAATGTCACGCAAGCGGTCCGTGCTCGGCTTCGAAAATCCTGGGCCATTTGCGGCGGAGCCAAGGCCTCAGCGGGGCCGTGCTATCTTCGGAGTTGATGCAGCGTCCACTGATCCTAATCCTATTGCTCGCTTCTTTGACCCCGGTGTTGTTGGCCAGGGAAAGGTATTCGCTCGCGCAACCGATTCATCTTGATCCTGATGGCCAGAAATGGGCGGAGAGAACCTTGCGTAAGCTCTCGCTCGAAGAAAAAGTCGGCCAGCTTTTCATGATCTGGGTGCGCGCCGAGTTCCTGAACCTGAACAGCCCGCAATACCTCGAGCTCCGCGACCTCATGCAGCAGTATCACATTGGTTCGTTTGCCATGACGGTGCGTTTCGATCCGCCTTTCCTTTACCGCAACCAACCCTATGAGGCCGCAGTGCTGCTCAACCGGTTACAGCAAGACTCAAAGTTGCCCTTGCTGGTCGCAGCGGATTTTGAACGCGGTGTGACCATGCGCTTGCAGGCAGGAACGGAGTTTCCCCATGCCATGGCGTTCGGCGCGGCGGGAAAACTGGAATATGCGGAGGCGTTCGGCCGCATCACCGCAGAGGAAGCGCGCGCCATTGGCGTGCATTGGAATTTCTTTCCCGACGCCGATGTGAATTCCAATCCGGCGAACCCGATCATCAACACCCGTTCATTTGGAGAAGATCCGCAGCAGGTCGGAGATCTGGTGGTGGCCTACATTCGCGCCGCCCGCGCCCACGGGATGATGACTACGGTCAAGCATTTTCCGGGCCACGGCGACACAGCGACCGATTCTCATCTCGGCGTAGCCGAGGTAAGCGGCGATGCGGCTAGGCTCGAATCGGTCGAACTTCCTCCGTTTCGACAGGCCATTCAGGCGGGTGTCGACGCGGTAATGGTAGCCCATGTGACCGTCCCTTCGCTTGATTCCCAACCGGATCATGTCGCCACTACTTCTCCCGCCATTGTTACCGGCCTGCTCAAAGACAAGCTTGGATTTCAGGGTATCGTGGTGACCGATGCTCTTGATATGGCGGCGCTGACTCACCTCTATGGCAGTCATGTGGGACGGGCGGCGGTCGACGCGCTCAAAGCCGGCAACGATATGTTATTGATTCCCGCCGATCTCGAGGGCTCCTACCGCGCGGTTCTCGAAGCCGTTCACCACCGCGAAATCTCCCCCTCCCGGCTCGATCAATCCGTGCTTAAGATATTGAAAGCAAAGGCTGCTTTGGGACTCAACAAGGCGCGACTGGTCGATCTCGGGGCTTTGGACACGATCGTCGCGAAACCCGAAAATCTGATTCTCGGTCAACAGATCTCCGACGACGCCGTCACCCTGGTGCGAGACAGCGGTAAGCTCCTGCCGCTGAAACATTCGGGAACTGTCGCGGCGGGACTTCCGTATCAAAGAGCAGCAGAGGTGCGCGACGATACGGTCGCAGTGATTTTCACCGAGGACGTTCGCCAGGACACTGGCAGGGTGCTCGAGCGACAGATTCGCACCCGGGTGCCGGATGCAAACGTGCTCTACGTTGACTCGCGGATCGCGAGCGCCGTGACAGAAGAAGTGCTCGCGGCAGTCGATCATGCCCAGGTTGTAGTGGCTGCGGTTTATGCCGTGCCCACGGCCGGGAAGATGGTAAGAGGTTCGAATGGACTAACCAACTCGGTTGGCGTCTCCGACGCCAGCCGAGTGCTGCTGGGAAAGATCTTAGACCATGCGGCGGGAAAGACGGTGATGCTGGCCATGGGGAACCCCTATCTGGCGCAGGACTTTCCCTCGGTCGAGAATTATCTGTGCACCTTTTCAAATGCCCCGGTTTCCGAGGTTAGTGCGGTGAAGGCGATCTTTGGCGAAATTCGAATTCATGGTCACCTGCCGGTGACCATTCCCAACATCGCCGCGCGCGGTGCCGGCATCGAGCGACCTGGGCAAGTGGCAAAAGGAGGGGCCGATGTTCATCCCTAAGGTGCGAGGGCATAAAAGCAGGCTGATGGTAACGATGGCATTGCTCGGCTGGCTTGGTCTTGCCGCTTGCAGCGTCAGCGTCAAGGATCACGACAAGGATGGTAATAGTAAGGTAGACATCGACACGCCCTTTGGGGGAATCCACGTCAACGAGGAGGCCGATGCACGGGAAACCGGCTTGGACGTGTATCCCGGGGCGCGAGTCAAGCCCAAGTCCAGTGACGGAGACAGCAAGAGTGCCAACGTAAATATCTCGAGCGGGCTATTCGGCGTCAAGGTGGTTGCGGTTGAGTACGAATCGGACGACGCCCCGGAAAAGGTTCTGACATTCTATCGGGCGCAGCTGAAAAAGTACGGCGCGGTCGTCGAGTGTCGCAGCAACCGGCAAGGTGCTGACCTGAACGTGAACACCGGGGATGCGAAGTCCCGGCCAGTCAGCTGTGAGGGCGACAATCACGGCAACGTAGTCGAGTTGAAAACGGGAACCGAAGATAATCAGCATCTCGTGTCGGTCGAGCCCGATGGCAAAGGCTCCGATTTTTCGCTGGTTTACATCCACGCCCGGGGCAAGAAACAAGGTTCAATCTGAGGGCGCGCGGTGGCCGACCCTCTGTGCGATCGGGGTAGCTTAGCTGAATCTCTGGGGCGTGATCGATCTCGCCAACGTCAAGCGGCGCTTCCTTGCACGGTCATTTTCTGTCCTGTACCTTGAGAAGCAGTGGAACATCCCTGTTATAAATGCGGCTCTCCGGTAGAGGACGGGACCGCCTTCTGCCGGCAGTGCGGTGCTGCCCAAATCCGAGTCGCGAATGAAGAAGTTCGCGCCTCGGGTGAACCGGTCGAAGTTCCGACTCCCTCTGGACCGGTCGTGGCCGCCGGGATCCAGTGGTCCAAGGCGCTGCCTTCGGCGGCGCTGGCCGGGTTGATCGCCGCCGGACTCATGCTCATCCCCTTAGGAGCGTTTGGCTTAGGGATGATCTCCGCCGGGGTTCTGGCGGTTCTGTTTTACCGCCGTCGCCATCCCGGCGGAACCCTGAGCCCAGGCATGGGCGCACGCCTGGGAGTGGTCAGCGGCGTCCTTGGATTCGGAATTTTCGCCGTCTTCATCGCCATTGAGATGCTGGTTTTCCACAATGGAGGCGAATTACGAGCCACTCTGCTCGAGGCGATCGAGCAATCAGCCTTGCGGACCTCCGACCCGCAGGCCCAACAGATCGTGACCTACCTCAAAAGCCCGCCCGGACTGGCCTTGTTCATGGCGCTCCTGTTGGTTGCGACGTTCCTTCTGTTTCTGATCTTCTCCAGTCTGGGTGGCACCCTGGCGGCAACCCTCCTGCGGCGGAGAGAAAGATCGTAGATTCCCACGATTTCCGCGTGGTTGGCTTGCTCACCGATGCTTCACCCGCGTATCATGCAGCGTTTATGACTCCCCGACCTGCTCCCCGTCCTAGCAACCTGCGAGAGAAAGCCCAGCTGATGTCTGCCTCGGAGATTGAACGCACTCTGGTTCGTCTGGTGCACGAGATCATCGAGAAAAATGACGGCGCGGATCAGTTGGGAATTGTGGGCATCCGGCGTCGCGGGGTGTTCCTGGCTCAGCGCCTGGGGGAGATGATCGCGCGCATCGAGAAAAGCGCGGTTCCAGTGGGTACGCTCGATATCACGCTGTATCGCGACGACCTCTCAACCGTCGGCCCCAAGCCGGTGGTGCAACCGAGCGAAATCGGATTCTCCATCACCGGGAAAAAGATCGTGCTCGTTGATGATGTGCTCTACACCGGACGAACCTGTCGTGCGGCTCTCGATGCACTCTTTAGCCAGGGGCGGCCGAAAGTCGTGCAGCTGTGCGTGCTGATCGACCGTGGGCATCGGGAATTACCGGTCGAGGCAACTTTTATCGGTCGTAAGGTGCAGACAACGGAGCAGGAAATCATCGAAGTCAAGTTGCGCGAGCTGGACAATGCGGAAAAGGTTTTGCTGGTGGAAAGACAAGGATAAACCGACCACCCTTGAAGGCGCGGGCATTGCCTCCTAGGCTGAACCAGGCAAGTGATGACCAAAGCTGCTCCCGGTTCCCTGCTCGATATCGAACATTTGGATGCCTCGGAGATGACGGCGCTGCTGAAGCTTGCTCGCCGCATGAATCCGCTGAAACCCAAGCTTCTGCTGCGCGGAAAACGGGTGCTCTTGCTCTTCTATGAAGCTTCTACCCGCACCCGCAGTTCCTTTGAGGTTGCGGCCCAAGCGCTGGGCGCGATGACCACACTGGTGTCGTCGAGCGGTTCGAGCATTGAGAAGGGCGAGTCTCTGCTCGACACCGGCTACACTCTCGAAGCGGTTGGTGCCGACGTTTTGGTCATCCGGCATCCGGCCGCCGGTGCCCCCCGGCTGATCGCCAGTCATCTGAAGATTCCCGTGATCAACGCCGGGGATGGCATGCACGAGCACCCTACGCAGGCTTTACTGGACGCTTACACCATCCTGGCTCACAAGAAGAAGCTCAGCGGGCTGAAGGTCGTAATCCTGGGCGATATCTATCATAGCCGGGTCGCGCGCTCCGCGATCCACCTGGTAACGAAGTTCGGTTCCCATATAACTCTTTGTGGTCCGCCGGAACTGGTTCCCGACCTGGCCACCTCTCTGGCACCCGGGCTCGAGATTGCGCGCAGCGTCGAAGAAGCGGTCCGGGGCGCAGACGTCGTCATGGTTTTGCGGCTACAGAAGGAACGCCTGGGCGGAATGAAGATTCAGGTCGAGGACTATGTGGCCCGATATCAACTGACGACAGCCCGGCTAAGGCTGGCCAAACGTGATGCCATGGTGATGCATCCCGGGCCGATCATCCGCGGGCTGGAGCTGACCTGGGAAGTCGCGGATTGTCCGCAGTCGGCGATTGCCGAAGAGGTGCGCAACGGGGTGCGGGTTCGAATGGCGATACTGGCAAGGGCTCTCGCAAGAGCCAGGTGAAAACCGCGCTTTCGGAAACACGAACCTGGATTATGGCAAAGGACTCCACTCGACCGAGGTCGCTGCTCATCAAAGGCGGCCATCT